>Ga0307439_1002518_pt1 | contig 10773 bp, 7 predicted proteins | sample SalMarWE160490MG_FD_202142 | JGI IMG/M metagenome (GOLD analysis project Ga0307439, IMG submission 202142) | Salt marsh sediment microbial communities from the Plum Island Ecosystem LTER, Massachusetts, United States - WE1604-90 | ecosystem: Environmental > Aquatic > Marine > Intertidal zone >... | reverse complement strand
ATGAAGAGCCATAATGCGATTCTCTCCATGTCTCCCAGAATAGCCAAGGTGGCAATTAGAGCTCCAATAGCATACGTGAAGGAGTTGCCGGGAAAAACCTTTGCAGGATACCAGTTGAAAGCCAGAAACGCCAGAAGACACGCATAAACGATGAAGGCTATAAACGCAATCCACAGTTTTCCAACATACAATCCTGTGAAGCCGAAGACAGCGAAAATTACTAGACCCATACTTGCCTCCAGTCCGTTATATCCGGCGAGAAGGTTGAATCCGTTTGTTGCGCCTATTACGCCCAATGGAACAACCAGCAGGGGATATAACATGCCCAGGTCTACATTTCCTAGAATGGGAAGCTGTATAATTGATTGCCCGGCATTTATAACGGTTAATGGAAGAGCTATGGGAACTGTTAGTAAGACCTTCTGAAGCTGGGTTAGTCCTTCTTTCCATCCTAGAACGTCGTCGATGAATCCTATGAATCCCGCCAGCAAGACTGTGGCTGAAATTGCGAATACCTCAACAATATGTGTTGATGGGGTTCCGAGGAGGGAGAAGGTTTTTAGGAAAATGTAAAAAAGCAAAGAGAAACAGATGACTATTGCAACAACTAACCCTCCTGATCTTGGAATGGAGGGGTAATCCTGTTTGTTCATGTCCTTTCCTACAAGTTTTGCTGCTTTAGCTGATCTGATCCATCTCCTTGTGAGAAACACGGTTAAAACGAAACTAAACAGCAGGATTAGCCCGGCAAGAATCAGTTCATTGATATCAACTAACAGAAAATCAAGGAAACTGGATTCAAGACTGTTGGTGAGAAGAGTTGTAACAACCGATATGAAAGTTAAAAACGTTAACACAGCCATTTTTATTTCCTCGGTTCCTGTATCTTCTGATTAGGATTTTCCTAACCTGTTTTAAACAGCATCTGTAACTTAAAGACTTAAGCGTTGCCCCGAAAAATGTGTTAACAAAACGGTTTCTATTTTGTCCAAACGCCTCTTCCGAATCCGCGGTACACAAAGCCCACCCGCTCTGCCTTAACGGGATCAACAACTTGCCCCATATCCACCATGGCTGCAGGCTGTTTCATTAGCATCTGGATTCTCCGCAGATTCAATCGTCTGAAACGATCATGCGCCACAGCCACAACTAAGCAGTCTGCTCCCTCAACAGTCTTCGATAAACTTGCTTCAGCACTGTAACCCATATTCAATAGTTCCTTTTGAGAAAAGAAAGGGTCATAAACTTTAACAGATGCGCCCCTCTTTTTCAGCTGGTTCACAAGTTTCTTTGTAGCAGAATTAGATGCTCTTTTCCTGTTCGGGAGCGAAGAGATGCCGAAGACTAAAATTTTGGCTCTCCTTAACGGCTTTTGGCACGATCGCAGAGCATCCCTTACCAGACGTATTGCATGATCCAGTGTCTCATCGTTTATTTTTGTAGCCAAAGACAACATGCGAAGCTTAACATCTACCGCCTCTGCCTCTTCAACCAGAAAATATGAGTCTCTTGATTTATGAAGCCCAGCCATCCTTGAAAACTTTAGCGGATTAATAATGTTCCGCACTTTAACAAAATCTATTCCCGCCTTCTCGCAAAAATGCGCAAACTCGTTTGCGAAAGCAATGTTAACATCTTTATATGATTCTTCCAGCAACTTCACAGCTTCTGCTGTCTTTATGTCTTTTACGCGGACTATTTCTCCCTTCGTGATTGTGCCCAGAATGAGGCACGCAACTTTCAAGCTTCGTTTTGTGATGCCGCCAACAACCTTTGTGTCGTTAGACACGTCCTTTGAAGGATGCGTTGAATTATTCAGCGTCGAAGAATATGCCAGACCGAAGTCTGTTCCAGCCTCTAATCCGGAGGCGTTTTCAAGAGTTTCCTTTGCCACGGTTTCGGTCATGCCTGGACCCATGGTGTTCTGGAAAATGATCACAGAGCCTGCAGTTAGGCTCATGCCGATGTCTCTGCATGTCTTTTCTAGACGTGAATAATCAGGTTTCTTCTTTTTGTCAAGAGCCGATGGGACACCGATTATTATGATGTCGCTTTCTGAAACCGCCTTTCTGAGGTTGGTTGTTGCCCTAAATTGCTCATTCTTTATGTGCGGTTCTATGAACTTGCGGAGACCTGATTCAATGAAAGGAGACTTTCCTCTTTTTAACTGGTGAACTGTGTGGCTGCTAGAGTCAACACCAATAACGTTGAAGCTTGCTTCTGCGAAAAGGCAAGCGGTAACTAAACCGGTTCTTCCGCAGCCCACAACACAAACAGTGTATTCTCGCCGCTTTTCCGGTGATTCCAAGTCTTTGCCTGCAAGCTTCATGATTCTGGACATTTTTTCTCCTCCACTTCATTATTTGCCTGTGTTATTAATACGTGGCGAACATTTTTGTTGCAAGCAGATTAAATAGGCGGAAAAATCTATCGGCTGAAGTTAACAAGAAACTGTAAAATTTTCAGGTTACTTTGAAGCTGTCCAGTTCATATTATATGCGTGGATTCTGAAACGTTCTCTTTAATTTCTTTAGAATGGCAAACAGTAACGTCTCTGGAAACCGTGATGTTGTCTCTGATTGTTACGTAATCGCCGATTACGCATCCTTCCATAATTTCTGCGCCTCTACCGATTGTGACTCCTTCTCCGATAACTGCACCCCTTACTGAAGCATTATCCGAAATTGTTGCATCAGGAAAAACCACAGAATTTTCTAAATGAACATTTCTGCCCAAAACCACGTCTCTTCCAATAATTGCATAGGGACCTACTCTTGAGTTCTGCCCAACGGTGACTCCCGAATCAACCATAACAGGATCATTGAACTCTACTCCCTCACCTAAATTAACATCCTTTCCGAGAAGCCGTTTTTTTGGTTCAGCGTCAAGCATGACCCTGTTTGCTTTCAGGTAATCTCCCGGTTTTCCGATGTCGATCCAGATTTCTTTGAATTCATGACCGAAAAGTTTTCCCTCTTCTGCCAGTTTCGGGAATACTTCATGTTCAATCGAGACTGGGCGCCCGCTGGGAATGTAATTGAAGATTTTTGGGTCTAGCACGTAGATTCCTGCGTTGATGATGTTGCTGGGGGCTTTTCCTAGAGGAGCCTTCTCTATGAACTGTGTTATTCTGTTTTCTTTGGTTAGTTTCACGGTTCCGTATCTGCTGGGGTCTTCGACTCTGTAGACTGCTATTGTTGCAACCGCGTTCTTTTCTTTGTGTTTCTTTAGAAGCGCCGTGTAATCGATCGTGGTGAATATGTCTCCGTTTAGGACCAGAAATGGCTCTTCGTAGCCAATGAGTTCCTCAGCGTATTTGATGGCTCCGCCTGTGCGCATGGGCTTCTTTTCTCTGGAATATGAAATTTTCATTCCATGCTTTGATTCGCCATAGCGTTGCATGAAAGCCTCAGCCATGTATTTCACCGCCAAAGTAACTCCATTAACCCCGGTTTCAGCCAACCTTTCCAGTGTCCAATCTAGCAGAGGCTTGTTCAAGACGGGAAAAAGAAGCTTCGGTCGGGTACAGCTGAGAGGTCGCAGCCTGGTTCCTACGCCTCCAGCCAGAATTATTGCTTTCAATCCAGTTCAGTCCTGAAACAGTAGATGTGAGTTACGTAAGTAAAAGTTTTATGAAGGTTTTTGTGGGTTCCTAGGCTTAACAGTTTTGGCGGGTTAATCCTTAACTGGATAAGATTTAATTTAAGGCTTACAAGTATGTTATCTCTTGCTGCTTAGGAAGCGGGGGTTGCCAAGCCAGGTCAAAGGCGCAGCCCTGAGGCGGCTGTCCCGTAGGGGTTCGTGGGTTCGAATCCCACTCCCCGCACCAAAACTAGTAGTTGACGGTTAAATTTTCGGTTTCAAATTTATTAACTCAATTAGTAATGCACGCAATCTACTGAAAGTACAAGATTACAATTTTTACAATAGTACATACCCAGAGTAAAAAATGGCTAAGCAAAATCATTAGAAGAATCTCCCCAAATCATAATAACTGAAATACAAGAATGCGAAGATATCTGACGGCTGTCTGGTATCTGCCACTAGAACAACACTCCTCGAAATCGTTAAACTCAACAAAAATTTTTATACTCTGTTTAACTTTGTTATAATTATGCTTGGCTATAAACATCCTTGTAAATACTGTAACCAACTCATTCCGCCAAATTCTAATGTTTGCCCCTTTTGTGGAAAAGTTAACCCATTAGGACCATACAGGTGCCCAAAGTGCCGTGCACCCACTGAAACGACTTGGAAAGCATGCAGCAGATGTGGACTGGCGCTGGAGATTACCTGCCCATCATGCAAGAAAATAACTTTCTTTGCTGATTACTGTCAACATTGTGACGCGCCGCTATGGATAGAATGCAAAAATTGCCATACATTACAGCCAATAACAAGCAAGAAGTGCGTTAACTGCGGCAAGAAGTTACAGTGACCTCGTTTCTTAGCTGATATTCCTTTTTCGCTTTTTTCCTATTTTCCTCTTTTCCACTTCACAGAATCATCTTGTGCGATAACATTAAATTTCAACAAATCAATCACATCGTTCTTCCACTGTTCTGGTGAGGTATGAATTACTCTGCCTATAAAATGACTGCGAAGGACTCTGAGGGAGGATAGTTTCTGCACCGCAAATCTATATCGTATATACCGTGGCTCATCCAATCGTTCGTCAGGTAAATAAATTGGTTCTCGCCTAAAGTTTATATCAAGCATGCATCGATTCATTCTTTTAATAAAGTTATCCACCTCCATGTGCAAATCTTCTATATTCTTAAAATTAGGATAATCCCCTCTGCTCACTATTCTGAAGAAATAAGTCGCTTTTCCGCCACTTTCCTCAGAGGCGGCCTCCATCGCTATTGCATTCCCAGGCTCTTTTGGATTTGTGTTGTAAATAGGAATAAAAAACCACATGTATTCGCCTGTCAAATCCCCAAGAAGCCCACGCTTCAAGCCGATGCAAGTTTTTTCCTGTTGAGACAACGATTTAAGGAAATCATATTGTTCCTTAATTCCAGCCGATTCCAATCTTTTTTCAAGCTGAAGCCAGAGGTTCGGACTCACAGACTCGATATCACTTCGCCATGCGGCTTTGCCCTCCTTCATAAATTGGGCAATTTTCCTCAGCCGCAGTGGGTTTTCATCTGGAAAAAGTTCCTGCAGCAAGGCGAGAACCTTTGATTGGAGTTCATTGTTTATGATTGTTAACATCGCCTTGAACGGATCGAGTTGCCAACCCATTTTTGATAGAATCAATCTTTCCCCAAAATCGGTTGTGATAATAAGGGCATAATCTTCTTCTTTGGCTTCAAGAATGTCGCTGTAAGGTATTCTGAATATTTCACTCCTTAAAGGAATCACAACTAACCCGGTTTCATACAACCGAACCTTGCAATCCCCCCTATTCTTCTCTTTACCATCCTCATCGAAATATGAAAACTCAGCTTTCACATCTTTTTTCTTCAATGTCTCATGCATAAGCAGGTCTTTCAAAAGAACCTCATTTCTTAACCTCATGAGCATATGCAGGAAATCATCATAATGGTAGCCAAGATAGAATAGAACTAGCTTTTCCTTAGAACTGAGGGCGAGGTTAATTCTATAATCCTTCTCTTCTATATCCAAAATATCTCTGTAAGGCACAGCTAATGCCGGTCCAGACTTAAGCAGGATAGTAACCTTCTCTTTTTCCAGTCTTCCAACGGATTCGCCAGCCTGAATCTCAACTCCTTTATCGTCTACTAATGAATGATTCATTCGTACTTCCAGTAACGAAGTTGGTCTCTTATCTTCCAGCCATTCTCACCTTGCTACAAGTTTCACATTAACTTCGTACCGCAGTTGCCACAGAACCTCGTTCCCGCTTGGGTCTCGGCGCCGCATTTTGGGCACCTGACCAAGCCCAGTGGTGCACCACAATTATTGCAGAATTTGCCAGTTCCCGCTGGTTTTCCGCACGAAGGGCAGGTTGTCTGTTTTGAGGTTATTTTGCCCGTAAATACTTCGGTTTCAGCAGCCTTTTGCCATATCTGATCCTTCGCCACCGTTGCCTTGGCTGCCGCCACCTCGACAGCAACGCGTGGTGCGTCTTCTACGCAGAGACCTTCTTGCTCATTCCAGTCGTTTTCACACACCCATTTGTGACAGCGTGGACAGCGCTTGAAGTTACCCATGGCTTCGTTTTGCGCAAGCTTAAATACTTTTTCATGCTCCTTATGCCATGCTGGGGTCATACCTCTGAATCTTTCTGATATCACATCACCAGCACGCTCACCAACCCCTAGTCGTGTACCAGTGGCTTCTCCGAATATTCCAGCCGCTTTGCCCAGTCCCGAGAAGAATCTGCTCTTCTTATGGGTCTTGGATTGAACGAACTTCGTCTTGTAGCCGTCGCCGCAAATGTCGCAAAAGAAAGTGAACTGGAAGCCCGCCTCAGTGCTGTTGTCAGCAAAATTTTTAGTAAAAGGTATCAAAGACATGTTTATCTTTGACGATTTTTGTTGAATCATATTAATATGTTTTGCGGCTTTAGGTTATACTGTAAATCGTAAAGTCTCCTTGGAGAGACAAAATGTGTTTTTAATGTAGTTTATGAATCAACATGGCTGCCTGAAACAGACGGAAGACTCCTACACTCTCAAGGAATACAAAGTCGAGGTGTGAACGAGGATCTGAATCTAATTCCACGCCTCACAGCAATTTTGAATCTTTCATTTTAGGCAAAAATTTCGAGAATTTAAACCGAAGTCTAAAACTAACCCCCCCGCACCATTCCCCCAACAGAGCACACTCATATTAGGAGCCTAATAAAAGAAGATTGTTGAAAACAGTACTTTTTCAAAGCTGAAATAAACTTTCGTCAAAAAACTTTGACTAAAAAATCGTTTGTTAGGTCAAGAAACCTTTACAAAAAGGTTTTAGGCTTCTTTCGCCATAAAATAACTCGTTGTGTTTTATAACATGAAGAAAATCACAACAACAGTTGCTCTATTACTTATTCTTTGTTTTGCCGTTGTTTCTTTAATTGCTTTTTTTAATGCTGAACATTCTGAACCATCTTGGGTAATGTGGAGTCACACTTATGGAGGAGCAGAGAATGATTATGCTAATTCTGTGGTTCAAACGTCTGACGGAGGATATGCAATAGCTGGCTCCACACAATCCTTTGGTGCTGGAAACACTGATTTTTGGTTGGTTAAGACTGATGGGGCTGGGAACATGAAGTGGAGCAGGACATACGGAGGAGAAGTTAATGACATTGCTTACTCGTTGGTTCAGACATCTGATGGCGGATTCGCCTTAGCTGGCGAAGCAAATTCCTTTATTGGTGAATCCGCTGATTTTTGGTTGGTTAAGACTGATGGGGCTGGGAACATGAAGTGGAACCAGACATACGGAGGAATAGGTAATGACCGTGCTAAATCGTTGATTCAAACGTCTGATGGAGGATACGCATTAGCTGGCTCAACGGAAGCTTTTGGTGCTGGAGAATGGGATTCTTGGTTGGTAAAAACTGATGAGTATGGAGATATGGAGTGGAACAAAACATATGGAGGAACAAGAAGTGAGGGTGCCTCTTCGTTGATTGTGACATCTGACGGAGGATTCGCCTTAGCTGGCTCCACAAGTTCCTTTGGTGTTGGGCTCATTAATTTTTGGTTAGTTAAGACTGATGGGGCTGGGAACATGGAGTGGAACCAAACATATGGAAGTTCAATTCGTAACTTTTTTTCCTCCTTGATTGAGGTGTCTGATGGGGGATTCGCTATGGCTGGTGACATACATTCTGGCGATGCTGGAGGCGAAAATTTTTGGTTGGTTAAGACTGACTCGTTGGGTAACATGGAGTGGAACCAAACATACATAGAAGCAGATATGGATCGTCCTCACTCGTTGGTTCAGACGTCTGATGGCGGATTCGCCTTAGCTGGCGAAACAAAATCCTTTGGTGCTGGAAACTTTGACTTTTGGTTGGTTAAAACAGATGGGTTAGGAAATAAAGAGTGGACTAGGACGTATGGAGGAGCAGACATTGACAGTGCTAACTCGGTAGTTCAGACATCTGATGGAGGCTATGCAGTAGCAGGCAACACACTTTCCTTCGGTGCTGGAAGCTATGATTTTTGGTTAGTTAAGACTAATGAACAGGGCATTCCAGAGTTTCCATCATGGACACCACTAATGATTATGCTAGTTGCTGTAATGTTTGTTGCAGTAATTTACAAACGAAGACTAAGACCACAAACCAACTAACAATTAACATTGAACATCTTCTAAGATTCTAAAACACAACATCGGTTTTTATCATACTAAACAAACTTTTTCTCAGAATTGCTCTAATACCTGTTCCCGTTTGCTACTCTAATGAACAGGAAAACGGTTTTCTTTAATAGTTTCCGTTATGTTTTGAGAAGGTCATGATTGGTATTGCGTTGGCTCTGCTCTCTGCCCTGTCTTTCGGCTTATCCCAAATATTAGTCAGAAGAAACTTGGATAAATCAAACTTTGTCTACATATCCCTGACAGTCACAATTATGGGCAACATTATCCTCTGGCCCCTCGCCCTCACCTTCACAAACCTGAACACAATAAACCCTGAAGGCTTACTGCTTTTCGTATTCGCGGGGCTACTTGCCCCAGGAATAGCCAGACTATTCTACTTCAAAGGAATGGAAACCGCAGGCATCTCAGCAAACGCATCCATCTTCGCAACCTACCCACTGTACACCTCAATTACAGCAATTCTACTATTAGGCGAGACGCTAACAGCCGAAAACTGGACTGGACTCGCCTGTATCATAGCTGGCGTAATATTCGTTGGAAGGAGCATAAACAACGGTGACGCCCGACCCAAAAGCACATCAAAAAAAGGCTTAATTGTCCCCGTGCTTGGTTCTTTGGCTCTAGCATTTTCGCAAATTGTAAGAAAGGAAGGCTTGAACATTTACAACGAACCGCTGCTGGGAGTCGCAGTGGGATACACCACAGCCCTAATCGTTTACCTTCTAGTAATGGCATTCTCCAAGGACGCTAGAACTACAGGGTTTTCACGCAAAGACCTGCAAATGTTCTGGAAACCCGGAGTCGGCATAGCCGCAGGATGGCTGCTATCATTTCTTGCACTAAGCCAAGAGATGGTCTCAATAGTTGCTCCAATTCTGCAAACCGAACTACTATTCATCCTATTCTTCGCTTACATATTCCTCAGAAAACTCGAAAAATTCTCCTTCAAGCTCGTTGCAAGCGCTCTCTTAATCGTCGCAGGCGTTATACTCATAAGCATCAACTAAACAAGCCGCACAATCATATTAGGAGCCTAATAAAAGAAGATTGTTGAAAACAGTACTTTTTCAGAAAACTCGGAAGCATAAAAAAGACTGACTGCTCTAGACGCCTGTTTGATTATGCTTGTTTCGTCTGCTCGATATTATTCCTTTGCTGTTTTGGTATGATCCGTTGTAACCTTTCTTTGCTGTGCTTCCGAGGTTATGGAAAACTATCTGTACTATGCGCTCTCCCTTTCCCAGTGTAACCTCCTTCTCGCTGACGTTATGAAGATTAAGCGTCAGCTGCCCGCGGAAGCCCGGGTCCACAACAGCGAAACTTCCTATAACACCTTCCCGTGCAAGAGATGACCGAATGTGAAGATAAGCAGTTATGTTCAAGCCCAATTCAACGGTTTCCAGCGTAGCTACCAGCTCATAATGTTTCGGTTTCAGAATCACTTTCTTGGAGCACCTCAGGTCATAACCTGCAGGATTCAAACAAGAAGGCTCAAAGGGCTCAAGCTTAACTTCTCCATTGTCAAGATGCTCAAGTATCTCAGTGTCAGAAAGCACAGTCAACGAAGTTCACAGCCTTCCATGATAAGAATCGACCAAAAAGAATCTTTCTATCCCCTCGGCTATAAGACAGCAAGTTCCTGCAGCATCTGGCAGGCTCTGCAGAGGTCTCCAACAGTTGGTTCCCCACACAGTCTGCAGTCCTGTAGCTTCACTTCCTCAGCAAACGCTTCTAACGCCGGTCTAATCTTCTCCATGGAACGGAAAACAGTGAATAATGTTCCAGCATGCTTATGCTCCATACGATTCAGCATGTCTCGTATGTCGTTCCTCAAAGCGGTTTGAGCGTAGGGACAGGGAATAGACTGAAACTCTATCCCCTTCAGATAAGCATACAAAACAACCTCTTTTTCCGGCACCATACACAAAGGCTTCACACGCTGCACAAGCTTCGGATGAACCACATCCAAAACAGGCTTTGACCTCGCAATCCGCATAGGATCCCCGTGAACAACATTAAGGAGCATGGTTTGGGTTTCATCGTCGAGACTGTGGGCAATAACAAGCTTGTCCACGCCAGCCTCCCGAGCCATAATGTTAAGAGCCTTCCTTCGGAGTACTCCACAGTAGCTGCATGGCGTCAACCCATTCTCTCCCCTCCTTCTGATCAACTCCACAATTTCATCCAATTCGTAACCAAACAGCTCCTTGAAGGACGTAACCACATGTTCTACCCCAAGCTTTCGGCAGTTCCCCTCTGCAATTCTTAGAGCCTCATCCCTGTAGTCCCGTATTCCCTCATCAACCGTACCAGCGCAGAGAACCACATCCGGGAATGCCTTTTCGATCTTTGCGAGTATATGGAGGAGAGTGACGCTGTCTTTGCCTCCGGAGACAGCCACCATGATTCTGTCCTTTGGTCCCAACATTTCATATTTGGAGATTGTTCTCCGCACCCTGTCTTCGATGGTTCTGCAGAAGCATC
>Ga0307439_1002485_pt1 | contig 10864 bp, 8 predicted proteins | sample SalMarWE160490MG_FD_202142 | JGI IMG/M metagenome (GOLD analysis project Ga0307439, IMG submission 202142) | Salt marsh sediment microbial communities from the Plum Island Ecosystem LTER, Massachusetts, United States - WE1604-90 | ecosystem: Environmental > Aquatic > Marine > Intertidal zone >... | reverse complement strand
CGCGGCGGCCTGTCCCATGATCACGGGGAGGTTTGCTTCAGATTCGGCGAAGAATTCCACGCCTCTAATCGGTGAGATATCGTTCGCCACACTCCCGGTAAATGCATCTTCTTTTCCAGCTTCGATACCTGCCAGTAGAACCGCGGGTGGGTTGGTGGGGTAAGGCGGAGGCTCGATGGCAAAGAATACGACTTTGATGGAGAGATCCGTTTGAATGTTATCTGTGATGAGGGCGAATATCTCTACTACTTTCTCTTCAGCCAGGTCAACACCATTCGCCGGGTAGCTATCGCCAGAAAGTCTGGGTTGAATGTGGATTTTCCCGGCTCCGGCAGAAGCGTGCTGGTGCATTGTTTCTTTTTGGGAATGCACAATGCCGGTAATGGTGATGATCAACGTAATCATCAGTGTGACTCCAATCACCGTCAGGGTGGAACGCCCAATGCGTTTGTTTATATTCTTCCAGGCATAGTCGAGCATTGTATTCTCCATTCATGTATTAGGATACTATATTAGTTTCTGGTTTCCTGTAATCAAAAAAAAATAATTATGCGAGTAATTTTAAAATGGCCGTAATGGCCTCATCTTCCACCGCCGTATCTGGCTCGGATGTGATCTTATCCATGCTTTCCTTCACGATTCCCTGGATGAATAGCGACATCATGTCGGGAGATGTTGCTGAGAATTCACCATTTGCGATACCATCATTGACGATCGCTTGGACCAATTCAGAATAAGCGTCTTTAAAGGCAAGTTCGGAAATTCGGTATTTGTATTTAAACTCGAAAGCGTCGTTCCCTTCCTTAAGCCACTGTCGCGTCTGTGTGAAGATCATGCGAATCAAATTTTCCAACTTCTCACGATTCGTGTCGCATTTTTCCAATTCGCGAGCCATCTGATTGCGAAGCCTCACAGCGACTTGATAAACGATGTGGTAAAAAATCTCTTCCTTCGTGCTGAAATACGAATAGATCGTCTTCTTGCTGATCTTGAGATCTTTAGCCACATCGTCTACGGTTGTTTTCTTGAAGCCAAAGTGCTCGAATCGGCGTTTGAAAGCGTCCGCGATCTCTACTTTTCGTGAATCACTCATTTTAAACTCCGGAAACTAAATAACGTAATCGTTTCCAGTATATCTATTTTGAGGTTAAATGTCAAGAAGCTCATCTGAAATGAATCCGAGCATTGACTTTCCTTTGCGGTGGGTACCATATGCTTGATGCGCGAGCGTGTAGTCTGTGTCAAAACGATGGTAAAGATCGTTTGGTTATAAATAATAAAAAAACCGCCAGGTGACAACCAGCGGTCTATTGTATATCAGTGGGGCGGGTGGGAGTCGAACCCACACGCTCTCGCGAGCAGAGGATTTTAAGTCCCCGGCGTCTGCCAATTCCGCCACCGCCCCGAACTGATGCTATTGTAGCCGGACGTGGCGAAGCGTCAAGGTGTCCGATCATATTTATCGTATCTTGGATCAAACGTAGGGGGATTGTGGTCGTCTTGGTTACTGCGAATTTCCACCGATTTTCATATATAAACGATTGTGATGGTGTAAGGGGCGCTATGCTATAATGCCAAACGGAGTCGAAAAATGCTGAAATCGCTTACACGATTATTCGGGGGAGATCCCATCCGCAAGCAGCTTGAGAGTTACGATGAAATCGTGACTCAGGTCAATGCACTCGAGAAAGAAATGAACACGCTTCCTGACGAAGCATTGCAAGCGAAGACGGAAGAGTTCCGCTCCCGATTATCGTCTGGTGAGACACTTGACGATCTTCTAGCGGAGGCGTTTGCGGTCGTCCGGGAAGTTGCTGTACGCACGGTCGGACTGCGCCATTACGACGTCCAGCTGATCGGCGGCATCGTACTGCATGAAGGCAAAATCGCCGAGATGAAAACGGGTGAGGGCAAAACGCTCGTGGCGACTTTGCCCATCTATTTAAATGCGTTAGAAGGTAAAGGCGTCCATCTGATCACGGTTAACGACTATCTCGCACGACGTGACGCCCGCTGGATGGGTCCGATTTTTGATTTTCTGGGACTCAGTGTTGGCGTACTGCAGCAGGCGGCGCGTTCGGAGGGTGGACGTAAAGCATTGATGTATGTGCCGGAGAAAGAATCGTCGCAAGAGGATGTTCATCAACTCGAGCTTGTGGACCGCAAGATGGCCTATGGTGCCGATGTGACCTATGGTACGAACAACGAATTCGGGTTCGATTACTTGCGCGACAACATGGCCCGCAGCCTAGGAGCGCGCTCGCAGCGTGGGCACCACTATGCCATTCTCGATGAGGTGGACAATATCCTCATCGACGAAGCCCGCACGCCGTTGATCATCTCCGGTCCTGCGCAGGATGATCCGGAACTCTACATCCAGATGGCGGTCGTTGTCAAACAGATGAACACAGAGGATTATGAAATCAGCGAACGTGACCGAAGCATTTCGTTGACCGAACTTGGTGAAGATCACGTTGAGAAGATCCTGGGCAGGCCGCTGCGCGATCCCGACCGACCGGAGGATATCACGCCGGAGCAGGCGCGTTTACTCGGTTATCTCCAACAGGCACTTCGAGCGGAACAATTATTCAAGCGCAATAAGGAATACGTCGTTCAAGGTGGTCGTGTGATCATCGTTGATTCCTTCACCGGACGATTGATGCCCGGGCGACGTTGGTCAGATGGTCTTCATCAAGCAGTGGAAGCTAAAGAGGGTGTCCGTGTTCGCCAGGAGAATGTCACCTACGCCACGATCACCTTGCAGAATTACTTCCGTAAATATGGGAAATTGAGTGGTATGACCGGCACCGCCCTGACCGAAGCGGAAGAATTCAACGAGATTTACAACGTAGATGTCCTGCCTTTGCCGATGAATCTGGAATACCGCGTTTCCCAAGCGGATTCCGATCTTGTCGAAGTGGAGTACCGGGAGAATGGAAATCAATTCTCATACTACGCTTCTCAAGATGATATGGATGAAGCGCCTCTATTCTGGCGGCGTAAAGATTACCCGGATATCGTCTACCGGACCGAAGAAGCCAAGCTGCGTTCGGTAACGACAGAAATCCTTAGACGCTGTGTGCTTGGACAGCCCTTGCTTGTCGGTACTACATCGGTGGAGTTGTCCGAGGTGTTGTCCAAACGGCTGCGTTCGGATCCTTTACAGCGAGCAGCAATGATCGCCATCCTGCGCAATCTCTATATGGAAGTGAATGGAATACCTGCAGAGGGGATGCGCATAACCGAACTCGAGCCATTGAACAAGCCGCTGGAAGAGCTCAAATCATCCGATTTGCGGTCATTTGCCAGAGAATTGGATCTCAACCTGAATCCTACACGGCCGGAGAACATCGAACGATTGGCACGGATTCTCAATCTCGATCTGCAGCATCATGAACATCTTGCGGAGTTGTTGCGTAGCGGTATCAACCACAACGTACTCAACGCGAAGAAACATACCGAAGAATCACAGATAATCGAGGGCGCGGGGGCAAAGGGCGCGGTTACGATTGCGACCAACATGGCCGGTCGTGGTGTGGACATTGTGCTTGGCGGGAGTCTCCCGGACGAAGTCGCCCAGCGGGTGACTCGTGTCGCCCGCGACACCTACGAGCAGGCAGGTCGATCGAAGGAGCGGGAAGAAATGGCACTCCTCCTGCGTTCCGGTTCCGGCACGGGCTACGGGAAAGCATCGCATATCCAACGTCTGGAACAGTGGCGGCGTGAATTTCCAGCTTTGGATCACAGCGAGATGGGCATCTACGAAGCGGATGTGGAAGCCTTCGATCAATTTATCCTCGATCGCCAGCACGTCCTGCAGGCTGGTGGGCTGCATGTTCTTGGTTGTGTGCGGCATGAAGCACGCCGCATCGACAATCAGCTGCGCGGCCGCGCCGCACGGCAGGGGGATTCCGGTTCATCTCAATTCTTCCTCTCATTGGAAGATGATTTGATGCGTTTGTTCGGTGGTTCTCAAGTCTCTGGTTTGATGCAGCGCTTGAACATCGATGATGCCATGCCGATTGCCCACAATGTCGTGAATCGGGTTATCGAACAATCGCAAGGCAGGGTGGAAGGCGCAAACTTCGACGTGCGCAAACATCTCCTCGAGTACGATGACGTGCTCAATCAACAACGAGAGGTGTTTTACTCCCAGCGAGACCGTGTTTTCACCAAAGGGGATTTGAGTGAAGACATTAATGAAATGCTGCGTTTCGAAGTCGAACGCCATGTGGAAGCCAGCTTCATAGATGACGAAGGGGCCTGGAAATTACTCGCCTGGTTGGAAGAGATTCAACCTACGTTGAATGTCGACATGGATGACGCTTATCCATCTTACATGCTGCGGCTGCTTATCGAGAACCTAGGCCAAATCGACGATCCGGAATCTTTACTCCCGGCTATGGTTGACGTTGCACGACAGGCGTTGAATGCACAACACGAACACATCCGACAGGCTGTTGCACAACAATTGGACCGTACGATAGAGCGGCTCGACGATCAGGTCGATCAGCGTGTCGAAATTGCGGAAATGGCGATCGAGGGCGCAATGCTCGAGGCTGAGGAAGCGGGTATGGAGGTCGATCCCAATCTCTTGTTGCAAGCGGTCCAAAAGGCCACGGGCGTTCATGTCAAAATGGATTCAGAATCCATGAATCAGATTCGGGAAAATCCCTACGGCTTCCGGAAATCTGTCCCACATTTGATCGAAGGTGGGCTTGGCATTCGCGTGTGGTCAGGTTTAGTCCAATCGGCAGAGCGTCGTGTCGGTGAATCCTTGAACATGGATTATCAAATATCGACTCCTATCGACTGGCGTGAGGCCGGCGGGCGCTTATTGCAGGCTGTCGATCAAGTCGCATCGAACAAAACCGAGCGGATACTCGCAGATGTTGAGCGCGACTTGCGCAGCGCTTTGGAGCGTGTGCAAGCTATCGATGAGGCGCTTATGCTTCGCCTCCTCGTGCGAATGAGTTATGGGAAGCAAGCATACTTTGACAAGAAGACCCATCAACGCAAGTCAGCCGCTGTCGCACGCCTCACATATCCATTTTCGGCGGTGCGATACCTGGATGGCCGTGATCCGGAGGAATTGACCGATGGGATTATTTCACATCTTGAAGGCGCTCGTCTAACTCTCCTACGCAGCCTGGGGCGAAGTGAATTGATTCGTCTTGCGCATATCAAAATCGAAGATTTCGAAGACGTTACTCGAGTAAGTTTACAGCGTGAACTCGATCGTGAAATCTACCAAAAACTCGTCGAAGGTCAGACTTTCGCTTCTCTTGATGAATCGTCTCAAGCAGAGATCACCTCGGTTTTAGGTGGCAGGGTGCTTACAGAAAGTCATCGCAGATTAATACTATCCGTGGGCGATCGACTTTGGATCGACTATCTGACACAGATGGAAGCGCTGCGCACATCGATCGGCTTGGAAGCCTACGCACAGCGTGATCCCCTCGTACAGTATAAGAGCCGTGCGTTTGATATGTTCGGAAACTTGCTCGCCACGATGCGATCAGGGGTAGTCTCCCGCATGTTCCGTGTGCGAACTGGAGCACCATCCTCACAAACTGCCTCTGGAAAACCGTCGTCAGGTTCGCGCAGTAAAGCGAAAAAACGCCGCCGCCGACGCCGATGACGTCGAAGAGATTCTGGTTGTATTGCCTTCGTATCCGGAATGAGACGGGGACAGGTATCTCAGGGTGGCGTGGTTTGGGTTAAGAGATTACAGTTGCGAGCCACGCCATCTCTCAAATCTGTTTATCGAAGTCTGGTTTTATTGAAGCGCCTCCCACTCCGAAACCGCTTTGCGGATCAGTTCACTGACATCGGCATCGGGCACTTCGTCAATCGCGTAACTGTTGTTTTCGATCAGCACGCGTACAGTTTCATCCGGACCTTCGTATAGTTTGATCCTTCTTTTCTCTTCTTCGATTTCCGCAAGACTGCGCTGTAGGAAGTGGTTGATCTGTTCAACCATATTGAGCGGTTTATGCTCCTCTTGTTTTACCGGTTTCAGTTCGACGACTTTCTCCTGCACGCCAGAGAGCCAGGCAGATAAATCTGCGTTGGCATGTTCAACTCTATTCCAATCTGGCGAATCGTGTAAATCTTGTGACGAATGGTACTCATGATCACCAACCTGTACGATGAGATTTCCTTTTTCTTCGTCACGGAGAAGCGTAAAGACGCAAATTCTCTTTTTCGTTGCTGGGGCAGCATCGTTAATTGGTTCGGGTTCTTCGACTTCCGTGGTCTCGTCCTCCTGGGTTATGGGCTTTTCTTTATCCTGAACGCGTGTAACAATCCAGGTTTTTACTTTCTGCAGTGAAAGGATGATTCGCTCCTTGATTTGCTCCAGTGACGTATCTTCTGCCTTTTCTTCAGTCATTTGATCGTCATCATCCTTTTCTGCATCGTCGAGGTTCAATTTGTCTTTGGCCTTCGTTTTTGCAGCCTTTTGCTGTTCTCGCAGAATTGTGAATGCCAACAAGGCAACGAAGCCGCCGAGGCTCATCATGATAACGCCGACCAATAATTGTTTATCGGGATTCATGTACTAACCTCCGGTTGGCATTGCGGACAGAAGTGTGTACCTCGTTGTCCAATTACCGTGCGTTCGATCGTCGAACCGCAAGTCTCACATGCTTCCCCAGTTCGCTGGTAGACACGAAAGTGATTTTGAAATTCGCCACCGCGATAGGCCCAATCAATACTGGCTCCATTATGGATGATGCCGTTTTCCAAAGTGCTACGAATTCCTTTCCATAGTGTGCGAACTTCATCCTTGTCAAGTGTATCGCTGCGACGCATGGGATGAATTCCTGCGAGATGCAGCGCTTCATCGGTGTAGATATTGCCGAGACCGGCCAGAAACGTCTGGTCGAGCAGCAGGGGTTTGATCTGACGTTTCCTTTTATGCAGGCTTAGCTTCAAGGATTGCGGTGTGAAATCCGGATCGAATGGTTCTGGTCCAAGTTTTCCGAAGATTTCCTCCGCATTATCCACGAGATAGACCTGGCCGAATTTTCTAACATCATTAAACCGGAATTGGAAGCTATTCTCAAGGAAGAAAATGGTGTGATCGTGCCGATCACGTGGCGTCTCCTTCGGAACCACGGAAAGATCACCGCTCATTCGCAGATGAATGATCAGGTTGCCGCGATCGAGTTGGATGCGGATGAATTTGCCTCGACGTCCGATTTCTTGGACAATCCGATCTTTAATCCGGCGTCGAAAGGCCGAAGGAGACGGCGTGTGAATGTGGCGCGGCCAATATAATGAGACGCGTTCGAATCTCTGACCTTTCAACGGTGGACCATGATGTCCTTCGCGGAGCTTTCGTACGATGGTTTCTACTTCCGGCAATTCCGGCATACGTTGGCATTATACCGTTCATGGGCAGAACGGCAAATAATCCGGATCGCGTACCTTATTGATAAGCCAATGCTTAGCGCACGCAGATGAGATCCTGTATTTGCTCGAATTTCGCTGGACCGATGCCTGAGACCCGTGTGATATCCTCCGGTTTCTGAAAGGGACCGTTCTTGTCACGATAATCGACGATCTTTTGGGCCAGGCTGGGTCCGATTCCGGGGAGCATCTCCAATTCTGGTGCAGTAGCTGTATTGATGTTTAATACTCCTCCATCATAAGTTTTACTTTCAGGTTTCGGAAGATTGGCTTGATCGTCTTCATCTGCTTGGAATGGAACGGTGATCTGCTGGCCATCCACCAATGTTGCCGCGAGATTGATCCAATCAATGGCAGCGGCGTCCAAGGTTCCTCCTGCCTGTTCGATAGCCTCACGCACAATCGATCCGTTGGGTAATTCGTACACTCCCGGGTTGACGACTGCGCCAGCGACGTGAACTTGTATCGGCCCCGGGGTTGGAGGCGGGAGTAGTACGACGGGTGTGCCGCGCGGCTCGGATATGAAGAGAATGAGCAGGCCTGTTGCGAGTAAACCGAGGAGCAACCCTCCGAAGAAGACACCGATCTTTCGCACCATAATATTTCCCCCTGATGCCAGTTTGAAGATGTTTCAATTATAGGTTAAATACGCAAGGCGGATCAAACCGGCTATAATCAACGTATGTCTGAGAAAAGAGGAGCGGGAGACGACGGCTTTACCGACCTGCTCGGCAACGAACGGGTAGCGAAATATGATCTGCGACCAGTTTGTTTTGGGACGGTCGATGAAGCTTCTGCTGCGCTTGGCGTTGCGTATACGTTCGCCCAGGCGGATGAAACAAAGGTCTTGATTCGCACTGTCCAAAAAGACCTCTACCACATGATGGCCGAGCTTGCCGCCACGAAGGATTCGGCATCCCGTTTTCGTGAAATCGATGCAGATCGGGTTGCCTGGCTGGCAAAACAGCTCGAACGTTTCGAGCAAAAGGTGGATATCCAGGATGATTTTATTCTGGCCGGAGATTCTCCGGCTGCTGCGACGCTCGACCTGGCTCGTACGATCATACGCCGGGCGGAACGTAGCGCAGCGCAGCTTTACCACGAGGAAGAAATTGGCAACGCCCATATCCTTGCATACCTCAATCGATTATCCAGTCTGTGTTTTGTTCTCATGCTGTGGGAAGATCATCTTGCCGGAAACGAATCCCCTCAGCGGACGAAAGAGACATAATTGTGATTGGAACCTTGATTAACATCGTCAGCGTTTTCATCGGCAGTGCTGTTGGGATAATCTCGGGTCCTCGACTTCCGGATCGTGTGCGTGAAACGGTGATCGCAAGTTTGGGAGTGTTCACACTGGCAGTGGGCGTTAGTTTGTTTATCGACAGCATGGGTGTCGAAGGGGAGAATGTGCTCATTCCGCTAATCAGCTTGTTGATCGGAGGTATTTTAGGTGAGTGGTGGCGGATCGAGCGAAGAATAAAATCTCTCGGTGCTTGGCTTGAAGGGAAGTTCACAGCAGGTGAGGATGGGGCGGAAGGCGAGAACCGTTTCGTGCGGGGGTTTCTTTCGGCGAGTTTGCTTTTCTGTGTCGGCCCAATGACCATCTTGGGATCCATCCAAGACGGACTAACCGGCGACTCTCGTTTGTTGGTGATCAAATCCGTACTGGATGGTTTTGCAGCGATTGCTCTAGCTTCTACGCTTGGTGTTGGTGTAGTGTTTTCTGTGATCGTGATCCTTGTGTATCAGGGGGGGATCAGTTTACTCGCTGCGCAAGCAACCAGTTTCTTCAGCGAAATCATGCTGGCGGAACTGACGGCTGTGGGCGGGATACTGCTGGTAAGTCTCTCGATTGGTTCGATTCTTGAGATTCGCCCGATCCGTTCTGGTAATTTACTGCCGGCCTTGCTGATTGCACCGATTCTGGTTTTCTTGCTTCAATTGTTTGGAATCGGCTAATCGTTCGGATGGGTGGATCATTAGTGTACCCCGTCGATGGAGGATTTTTCTATCGTTAAAATACCTGTCGTCAGTCTGAACTAAAGAACGAGTTTTCTTCCCTTTATCGAATCAGGCGTAAGCTATTCCCGCTGCAATCTATTCTATCCGGGTAGGGGTTCAATCCGTTTGTTGCAGCGCGGATTCGATTTCGAGTTGAAAATCGGCGAACGGCGGTGGCTCTGGGCCTTGTATAATTTCACCGTTTATAAAGAACGTGGTGGGTGATTTGACTCCATTGGCGATTGCAGCAGCAGATTCAGCTTCAACTTTGGAATTATAACGTTCTTCATTCACACAACTCGAGAATTCATTCTGGTCGAGATCCAATGTCTCTGCGAATGCGAGTAGACGGGTGGATGAGAACGTTCCGCTGCCTACGTCGGCCTGATTTGCAAAGAGAAGATCTGCGTATTCCCAGAAACGATCCTGCTCCGCTGCACAAAGACTGGCGTTTGCCGCTGTGTTCGATTCACTGTCGAGGATGGGGAATTGACGATATTCGTATCTCACCTGGCCATTGGCAATGTAGGTAGCGATGATTTGTGGCAGTATGTTCTCATGGAAATAGCGGCAATACACACATTGGAAATCGGAGTACTCTTCGATTACAACGGCTGCATCCAGTCTCCCCAGCGATGTGCCTTCCACGAATGGCAAGGTGCGTTTTTCGGGGATGATGATTTCTCCATTGGGATCTGAACCAGGCCTGATTAACAGTGCGGCGATAGCAACAACTGCTCCAACGGCAATGATTGCTGATATCAGACGCCGTTGACGTTTTTGCCGTCTGCGACGGGCGATCATTTTTGCACGTTTGCTCATTATCACTCCGTATTGAGAAGATATGATAAATCATGCCAGATATGATGAAATCCGTCTATATGGCATCTTTGCAGATTTGCAGACCCACTTGGTTCATCCCCGATGATTTACCCATTGTACAACTTCTTCGATCACACTGGTTTTTTCGGGTTCATTATGTACTTCATGGAGTAGGCCGGGCAGGATTCGAATGGTCTTATCGTCGCTAGCGACTCTTTCGAAGAAGTCTTCACAGGCTTTCACGTCAACAAGCGCATCTTCCTGCCCACAGACCAAGAGCAGTGGCAGATTAAACTCAGATGCCCGCGCGAGCGTTTCCTCGCCAGCCCGGGTAGCTTCGATGAAGAGTCGGGCGGATGCCCAGTCGTGGACGAGGGGGTCATCGATGTACGCCTGTACAACAGACCTGTCCCGGGAGATCGCTTCGGGGTCCAGATTGCTGTGTTGTGAGAAAGATGGCCACAGATTTGACATTGCTTTTCCAAGAAAGATCTTAATTGCCGGCACTTCGAAGCTGCGCCGCAAGGATGGTCCGCTGGCGATGACGCCCGATAATGAAACGGCAGGATGCAAGCAAAAGTAGAGAGCGATCGCCCCGCCGAGGCTGTGGCCGTAGAGAAAA
>Ga0307439_1002482_pt1 | contig 10872 bp, 7 predicted proteins | sample SalMarWE160490MG_FD_202142 | JGI IMG/M metagenome (GOLD analysis project Ga0307439, IMG submission 202142) | Salt marsh sediment microbial communities from the Plum Island Ecosystem LTER, Massachusetts, United States - WE1604-90 | ecosystem: Environmental > Aquatic > Marine > Intertidal zone >... | reverse complement strand
TGAACTTTATACATTCATCATTTGTTGCTTCTGAAAGTCGATGTTTTGTATCCATATTAAATACAAGCTAAGTTGGATAGCCAGCCTATCTATTATTAGTATTAATGTTGCTTCTATGACATTAGCTTATAGTTGATATAAGAAGAATCTGGCTGTTACATATAGAAAATTAACGTATACTATATTCAGACTTATTAGATAATAAATGTTATATCATGCAGATGTACTGCTCGAGAACAGCAGAGATAACTTGTGGAACTGACGCGGTTAAATAAACGAAAGTAATGGAATTAAGACTCAAAAATCAAGGTTTATATGAAAGTCGGCGTGAACATGACGCTTGTGGTATCGGCGCAGTTGTGAATATCTCAGGCAAACGGCAACATTCGATTATCGAATACGGCAAACAAATTCTGCTCAATCTCCATCACCGTGGAGCGGCGGGAGCCGATGAGACCACCGGAGACGGGGCGGGAATTCTCTTTCAGATTCCGCACGAGTTCTTTCATGCTGTATCGGGAGAATTGGGATTTTCAATGCCTGATGTTTCAACCTACGGCGTCGGTATGGTTTTCAGTTCTAAAGACGAAAAAATCAGAGAGCAGTGCGAGGAAATACTTCAAGCTTCGGCGGGCTATTACGGCATGAAAGTTCTGGGTTGGCGGGATGTGCCGACTTCGGGTGATTGCCTCGGTAAGATAGCATTGGAAGCCGAACCTGTAATCAGGCAGATTTTTATTGATGGAGCCGGTCTTAAAAATGAGGCATTGGAGAGGTGTTTGTATCTTGTTCGAAGGCGGGCTGAGAAACTGGTCACAGAAAAACTCGGTGAACAGGGACAGGACTTTTATATAACATCACTGTCCTGCAGGACAATTTGCTATAAGGGTATGTTTATGGCCCGGCAGTTGTTCGAGTATTACCCCGACCTCGCAGATGAGCGAGTCGTATCGGCTCTTGCCATTGTGCACCAGCGCTATAGCACGAACACGTTTCCGAGCTGGTGTCTTGCCCAGCCGTTTCGCTGTATTGCCCATAACGGCGAGATAAACACGCTTAGCGGCAATCGAAACTGGATGCGGGCACGCGAGACGGTAATGGTCAGCGAAGTTTTCGGTGATGACCTCGGTGACTTATTGCCGGTACTCAGGCCTGAGATGAGTGACTCTGCATGTTTCGACAGCATGTTGGAGCTTCTGGTTCGTTCGGGCAGGAGTATGCTTCATTCCATGATGATGATGATTCCGGAGGCGTTCGGGCCGAAGTATCATATCAGTACGGACAAGCGAGCTTTTTATGAGTATCACGCGTCATTGATGGAACCCTGGGATGGGCCTGCAGCGATGGTGTTCACCGACGGACGATTGATAGGCGGGACGCTTGACCGTAATGGTTTAAGACCCTGCCGCTACTTAGTTACCACCGACGGGCTGGCGGTGATAGCCAGCGAGGCGGGCGTTGTGGAATTTCCACCCGAGAAGATTCGCAAGAAAGGACGGCTCAGGCCTGGACATATGTTTTTGATTGACACAGGTCAGGGGCGGGAAATCTCGGACAATGAAATCAAGGGAAAGATTGTACGGCAAAAGCCCTATCGCAGATGGCTTGATGAAAACAGAATCGAGCTGCGAGGCTTGTTTGATACGCCCAGGCTTGTTGAAAGTGACACGCGAACTATAGCTCAGAGAATGCGGGCGTTCGGTTATACAAGTGAAGAGCTTAAGATGATCCTGATACCGATGGCTGTTCACGGCCAGGAACCGGTCGGCTCCATGGGTAATGACACTCCGCTGGCGGTTTTGTCCGACAGGCCCAAGCTTTTATTTAATTATTTCAAACAGCTTTTCGCCCAGGTGACTAATCCTGCGATTGATCCGCTCCGGGAAGGTTTGGTGATGAGCCTGATGATGTTTACAGGCAAAAAACGGAATTTGTTAAGCGAAACACCCGAGCATTGCAGGCAGCTCAAATTGCCGCATCCGATTCTGACCAACGAAGATATCGAGCGGTTACGTTCCGTCAAACGGGATGACTTTAAGGTTTCGACGGTAACCGCACTTTTTGAGGCGGGTGCGTCTGATGTAGCGAAAAGCCTCCGGGAAGGATTGGTTTCCCTGGTTAAAGCCGCAGAGCAGGCAATTAAAGATGGGGCTTCACTGATTGTGATTAGTGACAGGGGGATGAGTGAAACAAAAGCCCCTATACCGTCTCTGTTGGCCACTGCAGCTGTTCATCACGGCCTGCTCAATCGCGGTCTTCGCGGTGAGGTGGGATTAATCGTCGAAAGCGGTGAGCCGAGAGAAGTTATGCATTTTTGTCTTTTATGCGGTTATGGTGCTAATGCAATTAATCCTTATATGGTTTTTGAGTCACTCGATGAGTTACATCGTCAGGATGAGCTGCCGACAAAAACGGAGTCTATCCAGATTGCGGATAACTATATAGCTGCAATCAAAAAGGGTATCCTTAAAACGATGAGCAAGATGGGCATCTCGACGCTGCGCAGCTATACAGGTGCACAGTTATTCGAAGCCATCGGATTGAATCACTCTGTTGTGGACGAGTATTTTACGGGTACAAGTTCGCGGATCGGCGGTATGGGTCTGAAAGAAATTTCCGCCGAAGCGCTTGTCCGCCACAAGTCTGCATTCGAGCAGCGCCCCGCCGGGGCGCTTGAGTTGGATTTTGGCGGTGAATATCATTTCAGACAAACGGGCGAGCGGCATCTCTGGAATCCGACGACGGTTTCACGATTACAACATGCCGTCAAGTTCGAAGATGCGAATGCGTATGCCGATTATGCCAAAGCTGTGAATGAACAGTCACGAGTATTGTGTACTTTACGCGGATTGTTTGAGTTTATTCCCGGCAAGGCGGTGCCGCTGGAAGAAGTTGAGTCTGCGAGCGAGATTGTTAAAAGATTCTGCACCGGTGCGATGAGTCACGGCTCTATCAGCAAAGAGGCGCACGAGTGTATGGCGATTGCAATGAATCGACTGGGCGCGATGAGTAACACGGGCGAAGGTGGCGAAGACCCTGCTCGGTATGTCCCTGAGCCTAACGGCGATTCTAAGAGCTGTGCTATCAAACAGGTTGCCAGCGCCCGATTTGGCGTGACTGCGAATTACCTTGCCAACGCGAAAGAATTGCAGATTAAAATTGCACAGGGCGCCAAGCCCGGTGAAGGCGGACAATTGCCCGGGCACAAAGTAACCGAGGAAATTGCCGGATTGAGATACTCGACGCCCGGCGTGACGCTGATATCACCGCCTCCTCACCATGATATATATTCGATAGAGGATTTGGCCCAGCTTATCTACGATCTCAAATGCAGCAATCCGGGTGTAAAAGTTTCGGTAAAGCTTGTTGCCGAGGTTGGTGTCGGGACAATTGCCGCCGGTGTTGCCAAGGGCAATGCCGATGAAGTCCTTATCAGCGGACATGACGGCGGGACGGGGGCGAGTCCGCTTTCATCGATTAAACACGCCGGCTGCCCCTGGGAGCTTGGTCTGGCGGAAACTCAGCAGGTCCTTGTGATGAACGGCCTGCGGGACCGGATTAGAGTTCAGACGGACGGCCAGCTAAAGACCGGCAGGGATGTCGTTATCGCGGCTTTACTTGGTGCCGAGCAGTTCGGTTTTGGGACCGCCGCTCTGGTGACACTCGGATGTACGTTGCTGCGCAAGTGTCACGAGGGGGCATGCGCGTTTGGAATTGCCACTCAGGACCCGGAGCTTAGGGCGCGGTTCAAAGGCAGGCCGGAATATATTGAGAGATTTATGTACTTTGTCGCCGAGGAGGTACGCCGGATTATGGCGCAGCTCGGTTTTAGGAAATTCGAGGATATGATAGGTAGAGTCGAACATCTGGGTACTCACGAAGCGATTGACCATTGGAAAGTAAGGGGGCTGGATTTCTCTGCGATTTTCCGTAAACCGGACGTCTCCGACGGCAGGGCGATACGCCTGAGCTCGAAACAGCCGGTTAAAATCGACGACCATATTGATTGGAAGATTTTAGAGAAAATGAAACCGGCGATTGAACGGAAGGAACCTGTCTCGATCGAAATGCCGATTCGCAACACGAACAGGACCGTGGGTGCTATTATCAGTAATCGTATCGTGAAAAAGTATGGTCTTAAAGGCCTGCCCGAAGATACTGTTGATATTGTTTTTCACGGCTCGGCCGGGCAAAGCTTCGGTGCTTTTCTTGTTCCCGGCGTGACATTGAGGCTTATCGGCGAAAGCAACGATTATCTGGGTAAAGGACTTTCCGGCGGCAGGATTATTGTAAAGGTGCCGGAGAACTCGCACTTTGCCGCACGTGAGAATATTATTGTCGGTAATACACTGCTTTACGGCGCGACATCCGGCGAAGTTTTCATTAACGGTGTGGCCGGCGAGCGTTTTGCCGTTCGCAACAGCGGGGCGACGGCCGTTGTCGAAGGTGTGGGTGACCATTGCTGCGAGTATATGACCGGCGGAACGGTTGTTGTGATTGGCCAGACAGGTTGTAATTTTGCCGCGGGTATGAGCGGCGGTATCGCGTATGTCCTCGATGAAATACAGTTGTTCGATACGCTGTGTAATCTTGACATGGTGGAACTGGAAAGCGTCTGGAAAGAGGATGACAAACACCTGCTGCACAGCTTAATAGAACGGCATTTGAATCTCACCGGCAGCTTGCGGGCACAAAACATCCTGGATACATGGACGGATACGGTTGGTAAATTTGTAAAGGTTGTTCCGATAGATTACCGCAAAGCCCTTGAGAAAATGCGAGCGGCCGAACAGCGTGACACCGACACGACGCCGGCAACGGAGGAGGTGTTTTATGGCTGAGCCTAAAGCATTCCTGAAGAATAAACGCCGGTCTGTCGGACATCGGCCGTTTGAGGAACGGATTCACGATTTCAGAGAGCTGGAGCTGCCGCTGACCCCGGACCAAATCCTTCAACAGGCGAGAAGATGTATGGATTGCGGGATACCGTTCTGTCACGGCGCGGGTTGTCCGTTGAACAATTCTATTCCCGATTTCAACGAGCTGGTTTACAAAGGCCGCTGGGAGCAGGCCTGCCGGCTGCTTCACTGGACGAATAATTTTCCCGAGATAACCGGCCGTCTTTGTCCGGCTCCGTGCGAGACGGCGTGTACCCTCGCTATAAGTGATGAGCCGGTTCTTATCAGACATATCGAGTTCCAGATTGTTGAAAAAGGTTTTGAGCAGGGCTGGATCAAGCCGATGCCGTCCGCTCAGAAAACCGGCAAACGCGTTGCAGTAGTAGGTTCGGGTCCTGCCGGACTGGCCGCTTCGCAGCAGCTTGCACGTGCGGGACACGATGTCGTTGTCTTCGAGAAAGACGAGCGGATCGGCGGGCTGATGCGTTACGGCGTCCCGGATTTCAAAATGGAAAAGCATATCATCGACCGCAGATTGGAACAGCTGCGGGCCGAAGGTGTCCAGTTCCAGACGGGCGTTAATGTCGGCGAGGATCTTTCAGTACGTTACCTGCAAAAGATGTTCGATTGCATCTGCCTGGCGATGGGCGCCGGGTATCCCCGTGACCTCAATATTCCAGGAAGGGGATACGAAAATATCATTTTCGCGATGGAATATTTGACCGCCCAGAACAAAATCATTTCCGGTGAACCGTTCGACGAGCGGGAATATGTCACGGCAAAAGATAAGATCGTAGTCGTCATAGGCGGTGGTGACACCGGCAGCGACTGTGTGGGAACGGCTCGCCGGCAGGGGGCCGAAAAGATTTACCAACTGGAAATTCTCCCGAAGCCGCCCGAGTCTCGGCCGGACGATACGCCCTGGCCTATGTGGCCGAGGATCATGCGAACTTCCACCTCTCACGAAGAGGGCTGCGAGAGGCGATGGTCCGTTTCCACGAAGGAATTTACCGGCGGAGCGGGAATCAAGGCCGAGAAATTGCACGCCTGCGAGGTCGAGTGGTTCGAAAAGAAGGGCCGGTGGAAAATAAAGGAGATACCCGGTACAGATTTTGTTCTCGATATCGACCTGGTGATTCTGGCGACCGGTTTCGTTCACGTAGTCCATGAAGGCCTTGTCGAGGATATGGAATTGAAACTCGATGACAGAGGCAATGTCGTCGTGAATAATTACCAGACGAGCAATCCGTGGGTTTTCGCCGCAGGTGATACCGTACGCGGGCCTTCGCTGGTCGTCACTGCGATCGATACCGGCCGAAAGGCTGCCGCGGCTATTGACCAGCGGCTTCGAAAGAGTAGTTAGCAGCCGGAGCCGGATAACCTATTGTATTACAAAAAGCCATCGATACTTGACGCATCCGGCATTTAAGCGGCCACGGCAATACACACCCCTACAATCACGGTTACCCAACCGGCAATTTCGATTATCCATCGAGTCATTTCTAGTCCTTTAATATTCCAACTGATAATTTCGGCCAATGGGAGTTTTTTTCTTTAGCTAATAGTTGGCTTTGCCCCGAAATACCGTGATTTTTATTTACTTTTCAAAGAATCCCTGTTTTCAGTATTAAAAACAAGGCTTTTCCCAATATTTAGCTTCCGGTTCCATGCCGGGAGTCAAATAACGATTCGTTTTCGCAATACGCATAACGCAATACTCAATACGAGATAAACCTGTCCTGCCCTCGGCCATGAGCTCGGGCCGAATGGAGCTTGTCGAAGGATTGGCTTTGTTTTTTTCCGGCAAAATGCTCGAAAACTGCCATTTATCTCATAATCTTTTTATTTCAAAGAGCTTATGCGAAATTGCCTATTTTAACATTGGCTTTGTTTTTTATTTTTTTTCGATTTGTAGAGAGTACTCTACATTTGTCAAATCCTCTATGGCCACTCATCACAGCGGAGCGTGCCGGAGCAGGACAGGTGCCACGGCTAATCTTTGGTTGTTAAGTTATAGTTTTGTTTGTGTTCATTTTGTTTTGAAAATTGCGATTTTGAAATTGTTTAGGATTTCGCATTTAGTACTTAGGATTTGTTCAAAAATCCTATCCTCCATACGCTACTCGCCGTATGCCGTTTATTATTATACCAGCGACCGGCCGGATGTAAGGAGAATTCCTCGTTTTTAAGCAAAAAATGTCCATGACTTTTCACTGGTTATGCTAATTGCGTATGCATGTCCTGAACGTAGCCAAAGGATTTGCTTTATTCCTTGGGGATAATGGCTTAGCCGTCGTTGGCATCGATCCGGCGGAACACAACGGTGGGGCAGCATTCACCCAGGTCGTATGTCGGTACATGGACCGACTCGAATTCAAAGCCGCCCGGGTCTTCGCAAAACAGATAACGGACATCATCGACATTAGGGAAAACGAACCTGGTCGGGTTATTCCGATAAGCATTGATCATAAATAAGGTGTCGGTCGGCCAGCCAAGCTGTACGGCAAGACTATTCAAATCCGGTACGGCACTGTGGATTGCATCCCAGACATGCTTTAGCTGGACGTCTTTTGTGGTATCATTATATATTGACCCCCAGATTCTTAGTTTGAAATTGTTCATGTCGGGGATTTTTCCCGCAAGCAGGTCCTGGAGCACTTTATCAGGCTCCTGACGTTTATTTTGTGGGACGAACAAACGGAACATGCACAGGCCATCGGGTGCAATGATTCGATGGAGTTCCCGAACGAATTGCTGGTGCTCGTGTGGATAAGCGAAGACACTGATTCCACCGTCGCACAGTGCAATGTCACGCGAGCTTTTCTGCAAAGGCATATCGAGCCACTCTTCGCATATTACAGCGTTTCGCGGCCCCGGCCAGACGTTGTCAATCATTGCCGGGTTGTGGTCCACGGCCAGTATGTCCGTTCCATTCGGCCACGGCAGGTTGTACAGTTCCGGGGTCACGCCAAGTATCAGAGCGCGAGGTGCTCCGTTACTGTTCGCCCAGGAATTTATCGCATCGGTCATGAAAGCTGCATCCTGAGCCGACGGACGCAACGGGGGGCCGAATTTGTTCCAATTACGCGAGAGCTTCTGCCAGTATTCGAAAGTAGCAGATATGTCCTCGGAATTTTGTTTATGACTTTGATTTTTACTGTCCATGTTCAATCCAAATAAAGGCCTAAAATATTAATCATATACGTTTACAAATATGCCCGTATGCCCTCAGCGAGCAAACGGATTGTCGGCAATAGCTTTTCTCTTGAAAGACTGCCCATTGTCGGCGTCCGATTCGCATCATAAAGGATTACCCGTCCATTGACGATGGCATAATCGAATTTGCCGAAGTCAAAAGCCATATCCCGCCGCATCTGGCGTAGTTCATCGGGCACTTCGGCCACTTTCTCAAAACGCAGAATGTTGTCGGACTTAACAATCGGCTGATCCGAATAAGCTACCGAATTTGACTCCTTGTCGCCCAAAAAAACCCAGGTACGCAGGCAGTAAAGGCCGTCGCTGCGTTCCGGCAGGAACTTTTCGACAACCAGGTCGGGATTGTACCAGACTGCGCGGGGCACCTGGCCGGCCGACTCAAAGATATGGTAGTCCGGTAATTTTGCACGCCAGCTCCAGGGCAGCCTGCAGCGAAGCGAGTTTGCGTATTTTTTAAACAATGGTCCCATTGAAGCAATATCTGATTCACACCCACCTCTGCAATTATTGTTTGTCTTGACGATGACTTGTCCCTGGTAACCGTCGCCGCGACGAACGAGATTAGAGCTGATTCGGCGTTTGGAGATATCCCCGACCGAGCCGTTAATGGTCACGGGGTACTGTCGTACAAATGCCAGATGTTCTTCGGGCACCACCGTCAGATTAACATGCAGAATGGCCAGATCGGCATCCACACGAGTACCAAGTCCGTTCGATACGCTTACGCGCAGGCCATCCTGTTGCCAAATTTCGACGATTTCGCACAGCAGGTATCGCATGTTATCGAATGGGAAACGTTCATGTGCAATAATGACTATGTGATGCATATATTTTGCTCTACGGCTTAACCTAACCTCCTGGTATATAAAACGTTGATTTTAACAGATATTGAGGTATCAATCAAGTCGTAAGGTGCAAAAATTATACTTCGGCAGCCATGTGGGATATTATGATTTGAAATCTTATCGGAAGCAGGTGTTTACAAAGGTATTAATTAGACAAGCTTTAAGTTTATATGCTTCGGATGATTATGGTATGACAAATTTGTTCTTGCCCTAATATAAAAAGTCACTAACATTCAATTAAAATTGAAAAATCCAGTCTAAGAAGCCGGGCCGAGTTTGTGGCCGGCCGCGACGGTGTACAGGCGTTTTTTCGGCTCGGTGTTGATGTGAGAGCAGACGATTTTGCCGACAAAGATGAAATGGTCGCCGGCGGGAATCTGCGATTCGAACTCGCATTCGAAATTGGCGACGGCGTCGGCCAAAAGCAGAGAATCAATTTCTTTCGCCGGGGCTGTTTCACAAGCGAATTCGGCGAATTTGTCGATATTTCTGCCTGACTTCGAGCCGAAAAACAGGGCCGCTTCGGCCATCTCCGAGGAGGGAAAGGCGATGGTAAAACTCCTCGTGTGCGTGATTGCCTCAACGGAATAGTGCGTTTTTGCTACGGCTATTGCCATCATTGGCGGAGTCCCCGAGACAATCATTGTCCAGCCCAACGTAATCGGGTTAAATTTGCCGTTCCTGTCTTTGGCTATTGCTATAACGACCTGTTCGGGGTATTTGGTTTTAATTGCATCTGAATATTCGACCTGTTTTTGCATTGCTTTTGTCCCCACTTGGTTTTAATATTTACATCTTAGAAATTGCTAAAGGGATTATAACCATCAATAAACCGGTAACAAGGAAAAAATCGTGAAGTTAATTAATCAAAACAGCCTGGCTTCGACGCTCGATTCAGTCAATGAGGCATTTTTTTATAATCGGCCGTTGTCAAAATCCGAAAGAGTACAGGCAGCCAAATGGATTGCCTCTCGCCAGGGCCTGCCGGGTTCGTATGCGAATATGTTTGCTCCGACCAAAAGGGATTTTCGGAATGGTTTAACGCTCTTTACCGGCGAAAAGATAACGACGCGGGCGGGACTGTCCCATATTCTCGGCCAGGAATCCTGTCGGATTTTATTGCTTCTGGACGTGACATCGGTAGATGTTAAGTCGGCCCTGGAAAAAGCCACTACTGGATTCATGGAGCGTATGAAACAGTATATAATGGCGGATAAAGGAATGTATTGTTGTGCGAGCTGCAGTTGTGAGCTTTGGCGGCGTTTGTCGGCGGGGGGGATTAAAAACGGCGAGCGGATACTGGCAGCGGGAATAAAAACACTGAAATCCTTTCGAGACGGCAGGGGACGGTGGAAGAGATTCCCGTTCTATTACACGTTGCTTGTTCTAAATGAGATAGAGCTTCCCAGCGCCCGGAAAGAAATGCGATATGCTGCACCGGCCTGCGAGCGGCTGTTAAAAAGACAAACAAAAAGAGATAAAATCGGCAAAAGGCGTCGCATTTTAGCAGAAAGAATTCTCGAAAAGTGTTGAAATTATAATATTAATTTTAATAAGGAGAAAAAAGTGAGCACGATAGGTTTCATCGGCAGTGGAAATATGGCGGAAGCCATGATAAACGGCATACTAAAGGCCAATGTGTACCGGCCGGGCAAGGTTTTCACCAGTGACGTTCGTAAGGAGCGGCTCGAATATCTTCGGGAGCACTATGGAGTCAGGACGACAGAGAGCAACGCTGAGCTGGCTTCGAATGTTGATAATCTGGTTTTCAGCGCCAAGCCGCAGAATATGAAGGAAGCCATGGAGGAGATCAAAGGAGTAATCAAGCCGGATGTTCTTGTAATATCCATTGCGGCCGGTATCACGACATCAAGCATTACCAATATTCTTGGTGATGTGGCAGTTGTTCGTGT
>Ga0307439_1002450_pt1 | contig 10942 bp, 13 predicted proteins | sample SalMarWE160490MG_FD_202142 | JGI IMG/M metagenome (GOLD analysis project Ga0307439, IMG submission 202142) | Salt marsh sediment microbial communities from the Plum Island Ecosystem LTER, Massachusetts, United States - WE1604-90 | ecosystem: Environmental > Aquatic > Marine > Intertidal zone >... | reverse complement strand
GAGTAAGTATGAGAAAGAATGTCCCCAGGGTGATAAGGAGACTGATGGAGAATAAGGGTCTGATACCTTCAACGTTTACCCCACCAAAACTGGTAACTAGCGATGCCCCAACTATGGGCCCCACTATTCCCAAAAGACCTGCGGCAAGAGTCTCGCAGAAGCTCATACCGGTAGCGCGGTCTTGGCTGGACAAAGAATTAGCGCATACGGTGCTACAACCATGCCCGCTGGTTGTATCCCCCAGCCAGAATGCTACCATGGCAATGATGATGATTGTCCAACTCCTGGCCACACCGTAGGTCAGATATGAGATAGCAAGTAGACCGATTCCGATAAGGTAGATGGTCTTATTGCCAATTCTGTCAATGAGCCATCCAGCAAGGGGACTCAATAGGCCGGCTATGCCCATCCCAGCAGTGTTAACAATGCCCAGTTGGGTAGCAGTAGCCCCCAGGGCTACAATATAAATAGATTGATAAGGAAAAACCATTTTATAAACAAATGTCCTTAGAGATGTCCGCGCTACCGTGATCTTCCAATCGCGCTGTTGCCTCCTTAAGAAGCCAATTCCTTTTGAAATGACTACAGTTACTGCTTTATTTACTCGCATCAGCTTCATTTTAGAGAATTAGTTATTTACCAATAACTACTTCTTTTTTCTCATTCTGTATCTTGATATTTTTAAGAACCACTACCCCTGCTGCAACTCCTTATCTGTATTCATTATATCTATTGCATCCTTAAATATGGGTCCATCTGCAACAAAGGTATGGTACTGGCCATTTTCACCACAAGGATGCAAGCCAAACTTATCCTTAAGATAATTAAGATAATAAAGCTTTTCTGTTACTTTACTCATTTTCCCTGCCTTGTGTTTTTCTTTATCCAAATACGTGCCATACACATTTTAGATACCGCCTCCTTTTACAAAGATTTTACTTTTATTCAATAGTAAGCGGGCTAACCTCCAGCTCACGGGGCCTTCTTACCTTACTCCAATCATGTGGCTCTCTTATTTTTTTTAACTTGTCCAGCTCACCTAATTTTTTTAGTCGTTCATAAATCAATATCCAGGCACAATCTCGCTCAGGATCTGCCTCACACTTGCCATCTTGGGATCCTCCACAAGGACCATTTAAAAGTCCTTTAGCGCACTGGGTCAGTGGGCAAATGCCGGCGGTTTTGCCTAATTCACATTCTCCACATTGCTGACATTTTTCTTTGAATAGGGTAGGACCTCCACCCATATGTCCCATAGGATTGGTTCCGGGATAAATAGGTTTTACAAGATTATACTCTTCCTCTAATATAAATTCTCGCACAACTTGGAGTCCATCACCGCAGCTTAGCATTAAGATAGCATCGCATTTCTCGATTTCCTGCCGATATTCACTTAAACGTTTTTTGCTCCAGGGAGCATAACAGGTGAACTCACCAAATGGCGGTGTAATAGCAGCTAGTATTTCTTTCCCCTTTTTTGACAAAGTATTTGCCATTTCTTTTACCTCTTCCTCACCACCGGTATGGAAAATCGTGGCACAACCACCACATCCAACTATGACGATTTTCTTTTTCCCTTCAAGGTATTCCAGAATCTCCTCAAGAGGTTTTTGTACCTGTCCAATCATATTATTCTCTCCTTATCTATATTTATTAGCCGATAGGGTTTTCGTACAACTTAGCTCACAGCTTTCTTGGTGGTTGAGTCTTTTGTAAATAGAAGAGGGTATACTATATCACTCGTACAGCAAGGAACCCAAACTGCAAGAAATAAAAATAAGAAGATAAAAGGAAACATCCAGCTTGCTATAGTTATCTGGTGTTGTGTAATATTGAATAATGATGCCCATGTACTCAACAACACATGCCCAGCATGCGGAAATTTAGTTGCAGGCTTCCAATAGCCAATCATAATACCAATAAATGCTAATGGATTTATCCACCATTTTACGACAAATGGAATAATAAATGGTATACCTATTCCAAGTAAATTCGCTCCTATATAAGGAATTATTGCATCGCTTAGAGTAGCTATTCCAATCGATCCTGTATAGCCAATCAAAATAGCCCTCCAAGGCTTACCATGAGTATATGATTTATATATTGCTGTGGTTACCAAGGCACTAAATATAACATGGAGTGGATGGAGGGTGTAAAAAGCAGTATATGAAACTGAAGGAGGAACATCAGAAAAAACTATTATGGACATAATGATTACTCCTGTAGCGGCCCCAAAAGCAGTAAAGGGAGCATGTCTTTTAAGCTCTTTTGCTATTTGTGCAAACATTTTTAACCTCTTTTCTCATTTTTTATTTGCTTGGGCTCTAAACACAGTTCTTCTGTGCACTTCGCCGGCGCTTTTTATCCTTATTGAGAATCATTCTCAATTCAAGAGAAAAAAAATATTCGCATCTCTCGCGCAATCCATAAAAATGAATCTGATGACTGTTTATTTTGATGAACTCGAGGTAATATTAACCTAAAACCTGCATTTCTGAATCTGTCATACAGCCAAGGAGGACCAACCATATTTATATCCTCTCTGAGTAGTTGATAATGATTTTCATTGTTATTATAATCGATAATTGAAATTTGTCAACCCCTCCCATTTTTCTCTCTTTTGGGAAAAGACTCTACCAATTCCACCAATTTTTCCAGAACCAGTGGACTAACAATATGCTCCATCTTGCAGGCATCTTCATCGGCAGTTTTAGGATCTACACCCAATACCTCAGTCAAAAACTTAAAAAGAGTCCAATGACGAGAACAAATTGCTTCGGCTAATCTCCTTCCTTTATCGGTTAATTCTATATACCCATATTTTTCATGACTTATCAGCCCTTCTTTGGCCAACGTTCCTAAAGCTCCACTTACACTGGACATTTTAACCTTCAATTCTTGGGCAACGTTTTTAACTCGGACTACTCCTTTATCTGTTTCTAGATTTCTTATAGTCTCTAGGTAATTCTCCATGCTGGAAGTTAGCGTCTCAGCCATATCTATCACCTCCGTATCAAGCCGACTTTTCTAGCTAATCAGGCTGAAAATAAGATGAAGTAATCCTCCCACTCCCAGAGCCACAGCTAGCATTAAAGCCGTACTCTTCAGGGTATCTTTCACTCCTAGTTCTTTTAGAAAAACAGCAAAAGTAGCGGCACAGGGAAAGTAGATAGCCAACATAGCTACCACAGTAATGACTTGATAAAGATCCATAATACCCTTGTCTAACAGAGGAGCGAGCAGGCCAGTAGCTACATCCTTTCTTAAGAAACCCACCACCAATGAATAGATGGCTTCCTGGGGAAGTCCCAACCATCTCCCCAGAATTGGACCCAGTATCTTGGATAAGAAATCTGTGGCGTGTAAACTATACAGTACATTAACTATGAAGATTCCCACAAATACCCAAGGGATAGCCCCCAATAGAAATTGTTCTATCCTCAGGCGGGTTTTCATAAGAAGGTTGGACAATCGGGGCAATCTATAGGGAGGAATCTCTATAGCTATTTCTGGTGTTTCTCCCTTTAGGATTTTGTTCAAAAGACTCCCCATACCAACGAAGATACCCATCAGGATAAGGTAGATCAAGCCTACCCAGAGTAAGCCAAAGGGTCCGATAATATTCAAGACTACTGCTGTTTGAGCCATGCAGGGAATAGATATCCCCAACAAAGTGAGCATCATAAACCTTTGTTTATCTGTCGTTAGGATCCTGGCGGCCATCACTCCGGGAACGTTACAACCAAAGGAAAGAATGACCGGGACTATGGAGTAACCATGAAGACCTATGCGGTGGAAAACAGTATCCACCAAGACAGCCAGTCTGGGAAGATAGCCTATGTCTTCCAGAAGAGTGAGGATGATATAGAAAACCAGAACTGCTGGCAGTACGATCCCTATGGGAACAAAAATTCCAGTGGTCAGGAGGCCAAAGGATTCCAGATAGCCAGTTCCAGGAGCACCGATTAGCATATCATGAATAAAACCATAAGGAAATATCTTTTCCACTGAACCACGAATGAAGTTATCATAAGGACCCTCAAAAAAAGGAACCATTAGCCCATCGGTTATAAATCCAGCTACGGTAATAAAGAGCTTAAATATTCCCCAGAGAATACCTGCCGCTATGGGTAGGCCGGTAAGAGGCTTCACTGTGGCATCTCCTAATTTTTCCAGGAAGGTAGGATGTCTATGATGAACCTTTTGTACTCGGCTAGTGATAGCACCGGTCTGTCCAAACCTTGCCCTCAACATAATCATCTCTATTGGCTCACTGTGATCTTTTTCCACTTCTTGAACTGCCTCTTTCAAAATCTTTCGAGGTATTTTCTTTTTAAACTCTTCACTTCCCTCCAGGGCAAGGATTATCTGCCAGTGGGGTAGGGAAATTTTTTCCTCAATGTATTTGATAGCTCGTTCTATTTTGGGTTCAAACTCTATTTTCAATCTTATTCCCTCTTAATATTTTTACAATTAACTCTCGCAGCTTTTTAATTCCTTCTCCACTCACAGCTACACTGGGAATCACCGGGATTCCTAAAGCTTGCTCGAGGTCGGGGATATCTATCTCTATGCCTCGTTCCCGGGCTACGTCGATCATATTTAGATCAAGAATCATGGGCAAAGTTAACTCCTTTAATTGGAGGGTTAGGTAAAGATTTCTCTCTAAATTGGTGGCATCCACGACATTGATTACTAAATCTGTGGGTTCTCTCATTAAGAGATCGGCTGCTACTTCTTCGGCCCTGTCCGAAGGAATAAGAGAATAAACTCCCGGGGCATCAATTATCCTCACCTTTTTATTATCAATTATCATACTTCCTTCCAGAAACTCTACCGTTGTTCCAGGATAATTGGAGATAATGACCTTAATTCCAGTAAGGCGGTTGAAGACTACGCTTTTTCCTACATTAGGATTTCCCATAAGGAGTATTCTCATCAGGTCACCCTCCTTACTACAACTCTACCTGCCATTCTCTGGCCAATGGCTATGCGAGCTCCCTCCACCTCAATCATAATTGGACCTCCCATAGGCTGAGTGGTTATCTTCTGAACGATCTTACCCGGTATAATGCCCAGAGACGCCAGATGTCGCTGCAATCCAAACCCTCCTCGGAGGCTCATTACTTGTGCTCTTACTCCCACTGGTAGATCCAACAAAGTTCCCATTTCTGGACTCTCCTGAGTCTTGAATTAGGCTGTCCTATTTTTATTAGGCAAGCCTAACTTAGAATACATAAGAAAAAAGGGGACGTGATTATTTTTTCTAATTCTTTCTTCCCCCAGTTTCTTCCCCCAGTACAATTATCTCCTTTTTGAAAAACGAAAAAAATAATCACGTCCCCTTTTTTTCTTTTGTCAAGCGGCAAAGTGGGGACAGTGATTATTTTTTAAGAGCTAGGCCTGCGAGGTCTTTGGCTTAGTATCCATATTTATTAATGCCCTGGCCTCATCGGACATCCAAGAAAACCTGTGCCACCACGGCTTACTCACTATTCGGGCCAGGTTTTTGATTTGTTGAATTCTGGGTAAAGCAATCTTCTGAAAAGAAGTTTCCAGGCTGTCCCAGTCTTTCGTATCATTAACTGTAAAGGCGTCTTTGAAATAGGCCCGGCCGCACATGGGTCCAGCAAAGAGGTCAGCCACAATCCCGTACTGGGCTGAATACTGCTCAAAGTCGACTGCTGCACTTAAGAGGAGCATTGGTCTATCAACAGCCTGAGCCATCGCCTCAGCCGTTACCCTGATTGTTTTAGGGCTGCTGATTTTGGTAATCTTGTGATCTTCTTCCACCCAGAGAACAGGGACTTGGGTTTTGTAGAAATGACCATAGGGGCCAAAGTCTTCAGCAATTTTTACCAGTCCCTCAGGGAGTCTTTTCGCCATCTCTACCTTAGACTCACCCGGTTTTTGAAACATTAAGACTTCGTTATAGAGAGGTTTACCAAGTTTCTGAGCTCTCTGAAAAACATCCCTTAACCAGTCAAGATTTTCTTCCCAGCTTTCTTTATGGTCAGGATCGAGCTTTATCAAAGTCTTAAAGGCATCAACCTTGTCGACGCAAGCCTCCGGATCAATCGAAAGTCGGGCAAGTTGTCCTTTCCCCCCGTCGATGGAAATAGGATTGGTATCTTCCAGTCTTCCGATAAGCAGGACATTTTTGCCGAGAAGATCTCGAAAACCAGGACTTTCGAAAGCAAGTCGATTAAAAAGAGCAGCCGTCGAAATACCCCCCAGAGCCCGAGCAAATCTTCGACATACTTCTCTTACATCGTCGTCGGTGGCTGACCTTTTTTGACCAATATGTTTCAGATAGGCAGTTGTTAGCCTAAGATAGGAATTATGTTGGTCAGAAGCAAAGACATCCATAGTTCCACCTGGAGCATGTTTTGCTGCTACTCTGAATATATCCTCCTCTACCTCAACATCATCTGAATATTTTGCCCATGTAGACATCGTTTCCTCCTTTATAATGGAAACTTGAACTCACGTTGGTAGGGTAATAGTTATATCTTCCTTTATGCATGATTATTTAAGTTTTACTCCGCAGTGGGGGCAAACAGAGGCTTGTCCTGGTACGGCTTCTCCACACGCACTGCAGAACTGCAATTCTTTACCACAGGCCTGGCAAAATGGAAAGGGTTTGGAGAAGCTGGCGTCACAATAGGGACAATGACAAGCTTTTTCCTTTGCTTCACCCTTTTTTGATCCGTGCGGCTGACTCATTTCTTTCTCCTCTACTTTTGGATTTACTTAGCCTTTTTCTATAATTCTCGATGGCCTTGTGGAGAGCATCTGCCCCCAGATTAGAACAGTGTAGTTTATTCTTGGGAAGACCTCCAAGCTCTGTGGCTACCATTTTGTTGGTGATTTCCATAGCCTCATCCAGGGTTTTTCCCTTGGCCATTTCACTGACGATACTGGATACAGCGATGGCTGCGCCACAACCAAAAGTTTTGAACTTTACATCGCTGATACGACTATTATTGACTTTGATATAGAAGGTCATCAGATCCCCACATATAGGATTACCCACCGTCCCTTCCCCATCTGCATCGGTGATTTCACCTACATTCCGGGGATTCATGAAGTGATCCATCACCTTTTGGTTGTATTGAAACATCTCTCCCTCTTTTACTTAGAATCTATCTTTATCTCCCATTTTTTCCTGGTTTGAAGTTCAGAACCCCTCATTATGTTTTGCTGCCTTGACCTTGATGTAAATTGGGAAATCCTTCTACCTCAAAATTTATCCTTGATGAGCAACTCCTAATAAATATAATAACCTGCAGATTTTGTCAACAAGATAAATCCTCTCAGTTAGATTACCTAGTTGAAAGATTTGATACGGCCTAATGTTGACATATAGGTTTCACAGGCCGGAGGACCTTCTTTACCTTCAGGGAGAAAAACTTGTGTCTGACATCGGTTTGGAGGAAAAGGCCGATCACGAAAACTTATCACCTTTAACTTTTCATAATTTTTAATTCCTTTAAGTCCCTCTACCATACCCCAGTCACTCCTCGAAATAACTTTCCCCTTAAGCTCGAGACCGAAATCATCTCCCCACACTTCGATCATTCTTCCGTCGAGCTCACACCTGAGGATTCTTTCTATAATCATGAGCTCTCGTACTCTCCTTGTGGCTGTTTCTTTACCACAGGTGCGCTTCCTTTTTTTATCCCAGATCTGAGTGTCGAGGGACCCCGTCCCTGATAAATAGCTAACAAATCTCGCCCTGGGACTTACGAGTTCATCCCTTCGAAAAAGTTTATCCAGGTAGTTCTTTGCTGCCTCTCTGATATCAATCTTTTCCTGGAATTGGAAGTCGGAAGGCCGAAATATAAATTTCTTGAGGGAAAAAACCTCTCCTTGTCTTTTTAACCTCTCCAAACTTTTGAGCGCCATCTCGCATAACTCATCTTTGGTGACCCTCTTTTTTCTCAGGAGTTCATTTCTGGAATCCGCTTCAATAGTAATCTGAGCTAAGGGATGACCCCTTCGATCGACTCTCACCTCAGGAAGGGAAATCATAATCCCTTTTATCTTAACCTTCTCTCCAGAAAACTGGAGAATCTCAGTTATCTCATCAACTGCACTCGACCAGGCTTTTCGTTGAGAGGCGGTCAGAAGCTGTTTAGAATAACTCCAGATCTGTCTTCTCTGTTGAGCTGAATGAATAGGCTTCGAAGATCTGACCGAAGTATAGATATAACCCTCAGCCCCACTAACTGGACAGGCAATTATTTTGCACCTTAATCTAGCCTCAATCAGGTCTAGCAGTCTTTTTTCTAGCTGCTGAATGGAGGCTCCAGAAAGAACTACCAGAACCCCCTCTTCAAGAAATTCTCTGAAAAAAACTCTCTGCTTGTCCGTTAAGCAGTACTTCTCCGGCATAGTTTTGAGGTCTGCCTCAATCTTTTTTAGTTCTTCGGTGCCGAGGTCACCAGTGGGCCAACTAAGGGTGAAGTCATTATCGGCAAAGATTATTCTTCTTCTGAACATTGTCCCAACAATAAGCGAGCTTTCATACAAAACTTTCCCTTATTTTTATTTTCGTCGGTATCCCTACTCTCCCCACGGCAAGACCCCCAAAGTAGTTAGCAACCTGGGCACATCTTTCCAGAGAATATCTCCTCAAGATCGCATAAGCAAATCCAACCAGGAAGAGATCACCTGCACCGGTGGGATCCTTTTCGGGCAGTGGCCGAGTAGGAACCTCAAACTCCTTTCCCCTTTCAATAATACTACAGCCATCCTTTCCCTTCGTTAATAAAACGATGGTCTTTCTTGAGATCTCTTTTACCTTCACAAATTGTGATTCCAGCTTATTTAGCTGCAAAAAGTTAATTTTGGACAGCACATCGTAAAATTCCGTGCTGGTCAAATCAACATGATAGACTCTCCCCAGTCGGTCTACTTTTCTAATGAGTCCCTGCACATCGCAGAAAATTACCTGGCAAAGCGAGGATAACTTCTCGATGGTCTCAGGTAAAACTTCTCCGATGACTCCAGCGATGAGACCGACTTTGGATTTAGATTGAATGTCTTTTGGGAAAATTGGCTCACAAATGCTCCTGACTTCCTGGACTTTCTCACTACTCTGGTAGCGGTTGACAAAGCAGGTAGTTGGCTTTGTGACCAGGATAGGTTTTTGGGGAAATTCGGAGAAATACTTAAAGTCCGGACCAACCTTGGAGATTATGGTATAATTTACCCGAGCGTGACTCGGCTTCTCCTTGTTCTTTACTCTCCTGTTTAAACTCTCTAAGAGTCTGGAGATATAAGAGGGAGGTCCACCCAATCTAAAGAATTCTTTATCTTTCTGGACGATGATATCGTGAGTGCAATGTCCAGTGACGAGTATATCGAGCATAGGCGTGTCCATTTTTAGCTCCTTTCTTACCTATTTTTTCGCCTCAGTTTACCTTAATGCTTTTGTTGGAACAAAAAATCACCAGTTTAGGAAAACTTGATACTATTATATCGTAAAATTCTATTATTGAAAAGGCAAGATCCAGCCAAAAAGATTTTTCAGCAGCAAAGTAACAATCTCTTAGGCTCGTGTAATTGTGCTTTTGATAAGGTAGATAAAAAGTGCTCCCGCTAGAATAAGAGGAATAGTAATCAATTGCAAGGCTAAAATCAGCCCTAAATGGTCAGCCAGCAGGCCTATTATCCCAGGAGCAGCCGCACCCACCAGGATGGATAAGCACTGGATTAGCCCATAGATTTTTCCGCGGACGTAAATCGAGGTTAGATCAGCCAGATAAACGTTCTGGGGGGGGAACACGCCCGAGTAAAAGACCCCAAAAAGAATCAGGAGTAAAGCTAAGCTAATAGGGCTGGCGGCCAGAGTCAATAGAAAAATGATGGGGATACCGGCAATAGTCGCTATCTGAATGACCAGCAAGGAGGAAAACCTATCTACCATTTTACCACTGAAAAAGGATCCCATCATCCCTCCCGTAGCTATAAGCACAAAAAAGTAACCAGCCTTCTCGATGGGTAGACCTCTCACGTCCACCATGAAGGTGGGGATGAAGTTAATCACTCCGTAAAAGCTTATGGTTAGAGCCAGGTTGGCGGTAAAGAAGACAGCTAAGAGAAATAAAGTACCTTGAGACAAAGAAGGTGACTTTAATTTAGTTCTATCTCGTGGATCCTGTCCTTTTGTTAAAAAACTGAGTGATCGGAAAAAAAAGGGAGCAAATATCAGACCCGGCCAGGCAACAATAAAAATCATCTGCCGCCAGGTTAACATTCTACCGGCCAGATAAGATACTCCTGTAAGCATGACTGTCGATCCTACCCACCCCGAGAGCATAAAAATACCTAAAATCCTACCTCTTCTTTTAGAGAATAAATCCATAAGCAAGGCAAGTGTGCTGGGATGAAAAGTGCTGGCCCCTGCACCTACCAGAGCCGAGGCAAGAAGCAGTTGCCAGTAAAAGCTGCTTTTGGCGCAGAGCACGAGAGCCAGAGAGGCAATTAAAAATCCTCCACTTAAGATGATTCTTCGGCCAAAACGGTCACCTAAATAGCCGGTAATAAAAGAACCCAGGCCGGTGACGATGGTAAAGGAACTTACCAGAAGGCCTGCCTGGATATAACTTAGCCCGAATTCCTCTTTAATGAGAGGTAGAAGAACTGGAAAGATAAACCAGTACATATCACTTAAGGCATGAGCGTAGGATGCTGACCTCAAGATATTTACGGACAGATTTTTTCTTTTCTTTCTGGAAGATGTCATACCGGTATTCTCTATCTTTATATTTTCACCTTTTGCTGTTGGGCCTCTTAATAGGAAAAGATAGTACAAAAAAGTGGGCAAGCTGATTCCTTGCCCACTGATAGAGTAATCGCGGAGGCTCTAAACTAACAGAGATTGGTCAAGTTGATTTCCAGCAAATATAGAAAGTTAGTGATGTCCTTTTTTAAA
>Ga0307439_1002442_pt1 | contig 10957 bp, 4 predicted proteins | sample SalMarWE160490MG_FD_202142 | JGI IMG/M metagenome (GOLD analysis project Ga0307439, IMG submission 202142) | Salt marsh sediment microbial communities from the Plum Island Ecosystem LTER, Massachusetts, United States - WE1604-90 | ecosystem: Environmental > Aquatic > Marine > Intertidal zone >... | reverse complement strand
TTTTGTATTACTAGTATCATTGTTGTTCAGTATGGTTACCTATGGAGCGGAATGGAAATCAGGAACTGGGAAATTATATGTTGATCCCACCTCAACAGCGGTCGGTATCGGGACGACGAGTCCTGGGTATAAATTAGAAGTTTATGATGGAACATTAGCAATCAACGAACCTAATGGTAATCCTGAAATAATATTTTTGGAAAATGGGACACCACAATATACTTTTCAATACAAACCTGCCAACGACTACTTCACTATTAGCGAATATGGAGTAGCAGATCATTTTGTCATCAAAGATGGCGGAAATGTCGGAATAGGGACGACGAGTCCAATGCGGCAATTACATATCCAAAAAGATAGTAGAACGGGGGTAAGGGTTTCTTCGCCGAATACAAGTTCATGGGCTATCGGTGATTATGGATTATACCTGGTTCATGGGGATACTCCATTAAACGATGCAACAGCGCAGCAAGTAGTAGGGTGGGCATGGTCTTTTCGAACAGACAATTTTGGTCTATCACAGCCAGGTAGCATTGTTCTTTATAGAGATACAGAATTTACAGCAACTGGTTCAAGCGGCTCAGATTGGGCTATAGCATGTAAGCCTGATTTGACAACAGTTATGAACGGCAACGTCGGCATCGGAACGACGAATCCGGAAAAAAAGCTGCATGTGAACGGTGATATAAAAGTTAATATTGATGATAGAATGTACTTTGGAAACTCATCTATAGAAGGATATCTTGAAGGTCCGTACTATGGTCTAAACTTTTATGTTAATTCTCCTATTCCTATTATGACTATGATTACTAACAAGGTAACCATCGGTCCGGAATGCCCAATAAATTTGGATGTTAGTGGAGCTCTCAAAATCTCAGGTAATAGTTATTTAGTAGGAAACGTCGGTATCGGTACGAATAATCCCCAGTCCAAACTCGCAGTCAACGGAACAATCACAGCTAAGGAAATCGAGGTTGAGATGGATATTCCTCCTGATTTTGTTTTTGAAGATGATTACAAATTGATGCCTCTTAATAAACTCGAAAATCATATTAAAAAAGAAAAGAGCCTGCCGGGTATTCCGAAAGGGAAAGATATTACAGAAAACGGTGTAAAATTAGGTGAAATGCAAGCAAAGCTTTTGGAAAAAGTCGAAGAATTGACTTTATATGTTATTAACCAGGATAAAGAATTAACTGAATTAAAAAAAGAGAATGCAGGGCTAAAACAACGAATATCGATGTTGGAGAAGTAAGAGAAGTAATGTAAAGATTAAATATCAAAATGAAAAATGACAAATCAAAGTTCAAAAATTAATAAAAAACAACAAATAAAAAATCCTTTTGAATCTGCGGAAATCTGCGTCCTATCATTTTTCAGCTTTTGCATTTTTATTTGTCATTTTGCTTTTTAAATTTTGATATTTTATTTACCAGGAAGGGAGGCATAAAATGAGTTTATTAATGATAATATTTTTATTTAGTACCACCGAGGCTAAACCTCTTGGTGATATCGATTCTTTAGAGGTAGAAGAAACTGTTGAAACTACTTCTGAGGAGGTTGACCCAGTTTTGCAATATACTTTTGGTATGGATACTTATAGTACTGGATTTAACAAAGGTTCTATATCGACCAATACTCTTGAAGAACAGATAAATACAACAAATGGTAACCTGGAATTAAAAATAAAACTTTTAAGTCTTCCAATGAGAGGGAATAAGGATTACGATTTGTACCTTACCTACAGGGGTTCTCCGTTATCCATACCCGGTATGCAGTTACGTCCATATAGACCTTACAAGACATATGGACATAATGTACCCCCAGAGGATGTTGAAGATTCTCTACTCGAAGGACTTCGTAACAAATATATAGTATCATCGGATATGGGCAATTGTGGTCTTGGATGGAATGTAATGCCGGGTGAAGTATCACGTAATCCGTATTGGCAAGAGCACTATATTTCTGGTGACAGCTGCTTTAGTAAACGAAGAGATGGTTTTATTCATCTAAATGGTGGAAAGAAATATAGCATATATAACATTGAGCAAATGTGGACAGACGATTGGTTTATTAGCGGTAAAAGGAATTGGAATTTAAACATAAATTTTCAACCAATTCTTTCCACGCCCGAATATACTCATGAATTTAGTGATTATCCGGTATTGTATCCAAATCCTAGAAACATTCCAGGAGGTTATGATAACCAGAGGGCGTTATATACATTAACTAAAATAACAGACCGTAACGGAAATTATATAAATATAGAATGGTCGAGTAGTGATGATCCTCCGGAAGCCAGGATACCGCATAAAATATGTACACCCACTGATACATGTTATATATACGGAGATCCTATAACTGTAGACACTGCTGATTATTGTTTGTGGGATTTCTGGGTGATTGATTCCATAGTGAGAAATGTAAACGGAGAGAAATTCAAGGTAAATTTTTATTATCATCAGGAATGGTTTAACATGATAATGGAGTACTGGTATGGGCATGCTTTTGTGCTTTTAGATTCAGTAGAGTTTTTAAAAAATGGGAGTAGAATCAAGCCACCTTACCGATTTGAGTACGATACTCGATATAATAACAGTGATCCCGAACGTAGACAGGGAGAGCTTATCACGTTAATTACTCCGGATAACGCTAAATATGAATATTGGTATGCCCAAAAAGGTTCTTCTCACTGCAAATATGGTCAATCCGCGTGTAGTGATCCTTATTTAACGAAATATAGGGTTGTGAATGAAAAAGTTGTTACTCTACCCGACACTGCTCATATAGAATCAGGAGATGGTTCTAATCCGGATGGAGTTTTAGAATATTTATACGCTTTTGGAGAATCGGTTGGACCCAGTTCCGGACATTGGTGGGACCGGGGTGGGCAATATGGATGGGTCTGTTCTCCACTAACATATTACCCGATTTATGATAAGTGCACAATCAATATGCCGGACACAGGTATTATAACTTATTTCAATGTCGATTCTACATATGTAGAAAATCTTTTAGATATTGAATGGCGACGTTTTTGTAGTTTTGTTCCTGAGTGCGTGCCTATGCCAGAGATGATTAGGCCATTTGAGAGGGAAGAATTTTACGGCAGACCTTATAAGATAATGACCTATAACAATAGTGATGATGAATTGAAATTGGAACAGTTTTACTGGACTATAAGCGATGAAGTGCTTCCTGGTGGTGGTTCCTGTGAAGATTTCTTCGAATGGCCACTGCATCCTTTTTTGAGATACAAAGCGGTGCAGTTGGATCCGAATAATGATTATATAGAAATAGGAGAGAAGGCGAAGGTTTACCATTACCCGGAGTATGACAAATACGATAATAAGAAAACCGTTCGTTTTTTGGGAGAAGCAGAATTAACAGGTGATTCTTCTTACTACATTATTATTGGTGGTGGTTATTATCGCCAGGAGTGGCTGATATCAGGTATGCCCAAGTGGGACGATGTTGACCCTTCGGATAATTGGGAGGTAAGGAATAGTTATCTTTATGAGCAGGATAGCACTTATGCGGATGCTTTCCTTTATAATCTTGTAGATTCGACGTTTAAAAAAGATTATAATGAGAACCTTGTTCGACAAGCGGCATATGAATACGATGTAAATTCTTTAAGTGGTGCCGGCAGTGCGCCCATGCATGGTTCTTCTCCATATAATAAGCGTGGAAATTTAACAAAAAAGACCGAATGGATAAATAGTTCGGATACCCGTTCGCAGGAATATTGGTATGATATATGCGGTAATTTAGATACGCTTAAAGATTATATGGGTGAGAAATACCAGTTTGAATATGGTTCCGAATATGTATTTCCGGATACAGTAACATCTCCGGATGGATTAAAAACGGATTTTGATTTTGATAAAAAGGGTAATCTTACCTCCGTTACAGATAAAAGTGGTATAGTGGATTCTTTTCAATATGATATTTATGGGAGAATAACTGAATCATGGAAAGGTATTCCCGGTAATATGGATTTGCTTGGAATATATCAATATAATGATTCCAGAAGAAGATCAAGGGAGATTTCTTTTAATTCTGATGCTCCAGGGGATTATGATGCTATAGTCTATTCTTATGATGGATTGGGAAGACTTATTAATGAAGAAAGGAATCCTCCTAATTCTGTAGTTGTGGATTATATATATAATGGAAACGGGCAGGTGTCTAAAGAAACACAGCCTAGATTTGATAACATTTCTCTTTATGATGCCGATTATACAATCAAAACATTCGATGGTCTCGGTAGAACCACAGAAATAGAATATCCAAAAAGTTCTTACGAATCCGGAGCCGAATTTGTTACATATGAATATAATAAGAATATAACAGATGTAAGAGATGAAAAAGGTTATTATACCACATTAATCAAAGACGCGTCTGGCAATTTAGTCGAAGTGATAGACGCCCTTGATGATACTACCCGTTATGAATATGATGTGAACGGAAATCTTCTAAAAGTTATCGATGCGGAAGGAAAAGAGATTGACTTTGAATATGACTGGTTAGGGAATTTAGTTAGAAGGGAAGGACCGGATAGAGGAGTTGATATATTTGAATATGATGCAAACTGTAATACAATATACCATAATCTCAATTCAGGAGATGTGATAAGATTTGAATATGATCAGCTAGACAGAATTGAAAGGAAACGGGTAAATGGCGTGGAAGAAGAAATATACTATTATGATGATTATACATTGGGTGGACTGAGTCTTCGGGCACCTCCGGGTTTGCATTATCCCGAGGGTAGAATTACAGGTTTCCGAAATACCAAAGTTGGAGAGGTATATTTTTACGATGAATTTGGAAATTTAAGGAAGAAATTGGTAATCCCATTGCCTGTATTACATTTGCCTCCTGATGATGTGGATACCTTTAACTATTCTTATGATCTAAAAGGTAGATTGACAAAATTAGAATATCCGAACAGTTATTATGTCGAATACGAATATGATAAATTAGGTAATATCTCGGCAGTGGAAATAAATGATGAGAAAACTGTAAATATGTCATCCACAGCAGCAGGTCTCTTAAGCGGCATTCATTTCCCCGGAGAGGTTACAGATACATTTACATATAAACCGAGGAACTGGATGGACTCGATGAATATAAGTGGTATTTCTACTCCATATAATAGGCTATTTGAATATAACAGGCGTGGAGAGCTTAGAAGAGAATGGAAAGGGGATGATTGCATAACACATTATGATTACGACGCGCTTGGAAGGATTATATTAGATAGCAGATATCAAGAGGGTTCTTATTACCATAACTATGTCTACGATAAAGTCGGGAACAGAATTAAAATGGATTATGGTAGTATTGAATATGACTATGAGCCGGGAACTAACAAGTTAATAGATGACGACGAGTCCGAATATACCTATGATGAAAACGGTTGTATAAGCTCAAAAACGGATGTAAATGGTACGACAAACTTCACTTACGATTCAGAAGGCAGACTTGCAGGACTTTGCGATAAAGACGGTAACGGATACAAGTATTATTACAAAGGATATCAGAGGATAAGAGAGGAAAAATTATCGGGTATTGAGGTCGAGGGAGAAGGTTATGAGTATTCCTGTGAAGTAAAATATAATAATCTTACAGGAGGTATACTTGAAGCGGTTTTCCTGAATGCAAACAATAATGAAATAGGAGATAGTATATTGTATACGATATCAGGATCTCATCCGAATGATTGGGAAGATCTATCCGGTAATATATCGAAGGACGACTTGCCTACCGGGACCGCGAGTTTAAAGTTAAGAGTAAGGCGGGAGAGTGGTAGCGGTACTTTATTGGTTGGTGATATGAGTATAGATATAGAGGAGGGGCAAGCTGACCAGGCATATAATTATTTCTACGATAATGCGGGGAATCTAATAATCGTTGATGATGATAATGAATCAAATCCGCCGATAAGGTACATATACGCGGGTAACCGTCTCCTTGCAACCGAAAATGATGGAGAACTGTATTTCTACCATCTTGACAGAATCGGTTCACCTATTATGATTACGGATGAGGATGGAGAAGTGGTAAAAGAAAAGAAATACGAAGCATTCGGAAATTTAAAGTGGTCCAGTGGTACTTATTCGGACAACCGTGAATTTACCTCAAAAGAAAAAGATCCTACAGGATTCCATTACTTCGGCGCGAGGTATTATAGCGGTGACATCGGAAGATTCCTGAGCCCTGATCCTATTTCAATACATCCTTTCCTTTTAGATTTAGGTCATCCTCAGACGTTGAACCCTTACGTGTACTGTCATAATGACCCAGTTAATTATTTGGATCCGTTGGGATTGGATGAAGTAGATTTTGACAGACCAGATATATGGATGGAGGGAGGAGGTACCACTGTAACTGCCCCTCGCGATCACTTTGACGCTTATAACTGGGGGAGCGACTATAAGTTTTTCAATAGTCAAGGCCCAAATAGGTCTGGAGTTCGGGAAAATTTTAAAATGTGGGTGGATTATATGGTGGATTTAATTAGAGATAAACTTACTGGGAATGTTGTGCCTAGCGATCCAAAGAATGTAGAAGGAATAAGAGATAAGTATAAACCATCTCATAGGGTTAAGAAAGTCCACAAAGAATTAGGAGAACTTGAAGAAACTGATAGTATGTATAATGATCCAGAATGGTTAAACACTACAAACTTGGATAAGATGATTGAGGGTACTAGGGATTCTACCATTCCCGATACTGTCTATCCATATTAGTTAGGGATTTTATAATTTTTCTATAATCCCGAGTTAAGTATTGAGGTTTTATCAAGTAAGGTTATATAGAATTAAAAAATTATTGCTTACTCTAATATTGTTATGCCTTAGTTTGCCCTATTTCTTTTTAATTTATCCTATAAAAGCTAAGGCGAAAAATAACATACATCTTGATTCTCTGTTTGAACTAGGGAAATCTGGTTTAGAATATGGACAAGAAAATTATGGTATTGAAAAGCTAAAACTTATCATAATAAAATACCCTGAAGATGAATTTTCAAATAAATCCTTAAAAACTCTTTTCCAGCATTACTTACTTAAGAAGGATTATCTAAATGCTTCAAATTGTTTAGAAGAATTTCAGTTACGTTTCCCCAAAGATCCATTTGTAGTCGAAGCATTAAATATAGCGGCAGATTTACAAGAGCAACAGAGAAATTATCTGGAATCAATAAGGATACGTGAGAGAATTATATCTCAATATCCGGAAAGCCAATACGCTCGAGAAAGCAAATTAAAAGTGGGAAATCTAAAATATAGGTTAGTCATTGAATCTAATTATTGGGGAATGTTAATTAGTCGGTTTCAAGATTTAGTTTATGGTTTTTTCTATAAGATTGGAATTCCCACGCAAATCTCGATGCATATTTTCTATTCTTTATATAAAATACTAATCTTATGTATTATTCTGGGACTTTCTTATATCTTATATAGAACTAAGAATAATGAAAATATTTTTTGGATTAAGAGTGATACAGCGTTATCATTATTTTTTTTGGCGATAATACCATTTTTTATAGTTTGTTACTTTTCATGGCAAGGCGTTTCAAGTGAAAAAGTAATTCAATCCCTAATATCTTTATACTTTTTTTTGACAACATGTTTGGCGCTTATTGCCTTTTTTTGGGCAAACAAAAATTATAAGGAATTTTTTCAAATTAGCTGCAATATGCTTAAGGAAGTTTTAATTATACTTCTTATTGGGTTTATAGCTATTGGAATATTTTTCTTTCCTATATTCCTACTTTTTATTAACTCAATAAAAAAGTCCGTCCCAAATCTTTCAAACTTGGAGGTTATTTTGAAGAATTTCAATACAGAAAACCTAAAAACACCACATGTTTTTTTAAGAGTTAATTTCTTTGCTCCGATAATCGAAGAATTACTTGTAAGGGGTTTATTGTATAATTCTCTTAAGAGAAAAAACGGAGTCCCTTATGCTATTATTCTATCCTCTTTATTTTTTGGCTTAACACATTGGGAGTTTACTACTATATATTTCTTTGCGCTTTTTGGTACAGCTATTATTTTAACACTGATTTTTGAAAAGACTCAATCTTTAAGTGTAGTTATAATAATTCACATTATTCTAAATCTTATAGCTACGTTTTTCTAGATATCAGAAGAATTGATTTAATGTGCTTTTTTCTTCTTAATCTTGCCATATTACCCTGCTTGTTTTTCTAAATCTCTCTTGAGTTTTATAATTTCTTCCAGACTTTTCTCTGCCTCGACTAACTCAGGGTTAAGAGCAATTGCCTTTTTTAAGTCTGCGATTGCTTTTTCAAGCTCTCCTTTACGTCCGTATGTAATTCCTCTGTAAAAATAAGCATCAGCGAATTTAGGTTCAAGTAAAATTGTTTGATTAAAGTCAGAAACAGCTTTATCATATTGGCGGATTTTACCATACGTAATTCCTCGATTGTAATAACCTTCAAAATTTTCCAGATTTAATTTTATCATACTACCAAAATCCGAAATTGCTTTATCTGTCTCCCCTTTATAACTATAAAGTAATCCTCTGCCTTTGTATGCTTCAGAAAAAGTGGGATCAAGTTTAATTGCGGTTGACAAATCATCAATAGCATTGCTTTCCTTTTTTAAACGGTAATATACATTTCCCCTATGATAATAAGAGGAAGAATGTTTAGGTCTAAGTTCAATTGCCGTGTTAAAATCAACTAGTGCCGAGTCCAAATTTCCTTGATCTACGTAAGCAATTCCTCTGTTGTAATACGCTTCAGCAAATGCCGGATTAAGTTTAATCGCTCGGGTAAAATTTTTTATAGCTTCTCCAACATTTTTCAATTTATAGCAGGCTATACCTCTATTATAATATGCTTCATAATAGTCAGGATTCATTTTTATGACTTCTTTAAAGTCAGCCTCAGAATGCATAAAATCACCCTTATCAGCATAGGCAAGTCCTCTTTCAAAGTAAATAGAGTGATTGTTAGGTTGCATATCAATTGCTTTACTGTAATCAGCAATTGCTTTATCATAATCTTCTTTCTTGCGGAAAATATAACCTCTATTAAAGTAAGCACTATAAAGATCTGGGTTTAAAATGATCGCCTCCGCATAGAGTCCTATAGCTTGGTCTTTCTTATCAAGACTCTGATATGAAACACCCAGGTTAAAATATAAACGGGCTAAAGCAATAGTATCCAGTAGGCTTTTATATTCTATAGCTCTGTTAAATGTCTCAATGGCTTTCTCATGTTCTTTTAATCTACCCTTTGCAGATCCAATTCCGATTAAAGTAAGCCCTATTGTTTTATCTCTTTTTGCTTTTAAAGACAAACTATATGCTTCTGAGTAAAGGGTTTCAGCCCTTTTATAATTTTCCTCATTATATAAGGAATCCGCTTTTTTAATTATTGATCTGAGCGCATCATCTTCTTCTGACAAAAACTCCAATATATTAGCTTGAAAAGAAACCGGAAGTTCAACTTCAGCTTTTTCTTCTTTCATGGAAATTTTAGTTCTTTGAAATTTAGAGCCAAAGATCCAAATAGAGAACCATGCAATCCCAACAATCGCCACAATTAAAATAATTATCTTTATATTTGTAATTTTATTTCTTATTTTCTCTTTCGATTCCATTGTAATGTTAAAGTAATAATTCTGGATTAAAAGTCAAGGAGTCACATGGAGTGAATTTGGATTCACCTACATATCAACGGGGTCACATATCAACGGGGTCAGACCTTCTTTGAAAAGTGTCAAGGGGTGGGGTTAAGTTTTTCTTTTTTTACCTCCTGTTTAAATTAACATTAAAATATATCTGGGTAATTTTTTTCTGTTTTTTTCTTATTCTTCTTTCGATGGCTTTTACATATAGTATTGTATAGAAGGCCGGTCCCCTATTCTTGAAAAGAGCGCGAGGTAATACCTCCGCTAGGCTTGACAGAGGGCGACCGACCTATATTTTGTTTTATTCTGTATTCTTCTATGTATGGTCTTTTCTCTTTTAATACCTTATATACAATTGTAGCTAATTTTCTCCCGGACGCAACACTTGCTGCTTGACTTCCGGCTTTTCTTTTTACACTGTCATAATGTTTCCTGAAATAAGGAGATACCCTGACAGATGTATGAGCTCCCTCTATAAAGGCCCATCTTAACCACCTGTTCCCCTTTATTAATCTACCATGATAACTGGTGTTTCCTGACACATGAGTAGAGGGTACAAGTCCGCTGTACGAATGCAAATGGGCGGGATCGGGAAATCTATTTATATCATCTATCTCAGGTCCAAATACCTCTCTTATTCCCGGAATCGTTTTAACTAACTTTAAATCTTCGTTTGATCTCATTTCTTTGTTTATCCATTTCTTTAATTCTATTTCCATCTCTTCAAAAACTCCTTTCAATTGAAGATGATATCGGAGAAGTTTATCCGCTCTTTTATCTGAAAGTTCGATCTCTTCCAGCCACATGTTGCCGTATTTACCGAATATGTATTTGGTGTATTTGGTGTATTTGGGGTCAAATCTCAACACTTGACAAATTTGTATTTGTGTATTTGGGGTCATGTATTTGGTGTATTTGGGGTCAAATCTCAACACTTGACAAATTAATTCATCAGATTAAAGTTATTACATGGCAAGGCCATTACGGATACAATATCCCGGTGCTTATTATCATTTGACATGCAGGGGAAACGACAGAAAGAGGATTTTTGGTGATGATAAGGATAGTGGTATATTTGGTGTATTTGGGGTCATATATTTGGTGTATTTGTGTATTTGGGGTCAAATCTCAACATATATTTGTATATTTGGGGTCATATATTTGGGGTCAAATCTCGACATTGGACAATTTACCACTCAACCAATTGACTTCTCATAAACATATCTTAATATATGTTTATGAAGGGTTTTAAACCAAATAAAAACTCTGTGCTCTCTGTGGCT
>Ga0307439_1002441_pt1 | contig 10962 bp, 9 predicted proteins | sample SalMarWE160490MG_FD_202142 | JGI IMG/M metagenome (GOLD analysis project Ga0307439, IMG submission 202142) | Salt marsh sediment microbial communities from the Plum Island Ecosystem LTER, Massachusetts, United States - WE1604-90 | ecosystem: Environmental > Aquatic > Marine > Intertidal zone >... | reverse complement strand
CTTGCTTGCTTCAGCTACAAAGTTGCGCAGGCGTTTGAAGTAGGCTCTATCCCACTTTGTTAGGTCGAACTTATTACCGCCATTTGCGTAGCCGGGTGTAGTGCTCCGGGCCCAGGGGCATATCAACCGACCTTTTGCCGGCGCCAGCGTGTTGTTCTGAATCTTAAATGCCCCAAAAGGCTCACAGTACGCACCGCTGAATGTCCGAGTCAAGTTAAAACCGTGCGATTCAAGTGTTTTGAGGTACTTTCTGTAATCGAAGGCCCGATTGAGAACTGCGCCGTAATGCTCGCCGGACGTTATCAAAACAGTTGGCCTGCCGCGCCATAGAAAATAATGGGGATTATCCGGATGCAATTGGATTGGCTTAATCTTCTTTGTGGGCTGTGACGCATCTACAGGCAAAATATAGCCAGCCAATCCTAACAACACAGCACATATAAAAATTCTCAGTCTAAGGCAGACATTAACATCCACCGACGACCCTGGTTTTCTTTTGATTGATGGCATCTTATTTACCTGTTCAAAAATGTAGGATTCTATATTCAAGACTTATTGGAGCTTAGAAATTGCTTTATCATTGTTTTTTTCGGTTCTCGACTTGACTTGTTTATTACGCCTGGATGTTATCAAGGTAAAAGGGACTCGCATCCAGTGACGAAAACTGATATGATTATATACTCCTGTACCACGCTATCAAGGGTCTTTATGGGAAATTCTGGATGCAAAATTCAGTGTTTGATATCCGAGTTACAGAAAGGATTTAACTCATGTGCCGAACTTTCTTGGTTATTATAAATGCAAGTTTTCTTTTGGCCCCCAATGTCCTTGCGGAGGTCAATTGGCCGCAATTTCGTGGTTCTTCCGCCGGAGTCGCCGAAGACGGTATTTTGCCCGACACATGGAGCACCACCGAAAACGTTGCCTGGACGCTCGAAATCTCAGGCCGTGCCTGGTCATCACCCATCGTTTGGGGCGATCGGATATTTGTCACCTCGGCTGTCAGCGAAGGTGATGCCGAAATGCCCAAGAAGGGACTCTACTTGGGAGGTGACCGAAACACGCCTTCCGGCAATGCTCATCGGTGGATGGTTTACTGTATTGACTGGAATAGTGGTGATGTCCTCTGGGAAAAACTCGCCCACAAAGGAGTACCTCAACATCCTTTGCACATCAAGAATACGTACGCCTCCGAAACCCCAGTTACCGACGGTGAACGGGTATATGCCTATTTCGGCAATATAGGCCTGTTTTGTTATGACCTGAACGGCAAGGAATTGTGGTCTAATAAATTGGGAAGCTTCAAGACCTGCTATAACTGGGGCACTGCTGCATCACCGGTGTTGTACAAGGACCGACTTTTTGTTGTAAACGACAACGACGAGCAGTCCTTTCTTGTTGCGCTGGATAAGAAGACAGGCGAACAGATTTGGCGCGTCGGCGCTTGCACTGGAAGAGGCTCCGGGGCCCACGGGTACGATTTCACTGAAGGCCACGGTCGAGACGAGGAGCATCGCGATCAGAAATGCACATAACATATTAGATTTCATAGTAAAATCCCCTTTCATTTCTTAGAAGCTTTATCAAAACTCAATTTCCACTACGAACGGCTGCAATTTCCTCTCGCGTCGTTGTCGGCACAAAATTCGTCTTCGACGCAACTTTGGCTACGCCTGCGGCGATCTTGAACCTCCGCCTTGCGAGAGTAAATATCGCTCGTTCTCGCGACGAAAGCATTTTTGAAACCGCTTCTATTCATTTAAAAAATATAATCCCTTTACTTTTCCGGTAAGAGATTCCCTACCTCATAGGCACCACCTCCTTTCGCGGTTTTGTCCTGCTGTTCCAATGGGTTTTGCTCCTGCGTGATGACGGATGGGACCCCCTCAAGGCACTGTGGTGTCTCCAGCAGGGCCGCCAACAGAAAACCGATGTGTTCGGTCTGCAGGAGCTGTCTTGAACGCGTCTTTTGCAAACGTTGCTGGTCGCTCCAGGCCTGGCGCTTCACCTTAACGCGGCGTTTCAACGCCCTGGTCTGGTTCTCCATTGCCGCTAAGTAATAGTCGGGCCGTTGAGGGACGACCATCCAGACCAGCCCCAGCAACTGAGACAGACTCTCTTTGGCCAATTGGTAATCACGCTCTGCGTTGGATGACTGTGCATACCGGCTCTCGGAAGGCATGGTTGAATCTCCACTGAGACGGCGCAACAGATCGACACGGGCATAACGCAATTTGTCCCAGCGTTGCTTGATTCGCCCAACTTGTTCCTCGGACATGGGCCGTAGGTAAACGGGCATTAGCGGCGCATCGAGCTTTCGATAGCATAGACTTAAATCTTCTGCTTTTGCCGCCTGCACCGCGTTCGGGTCGAGAAATGGAAATTGCTCTAAGAGCGAGGATGCCGCGTGGTCCCAGATGTCCGTGAATTGATCGCGCAGCTTCCACCTTTCGTCCTCGGAGGGAAACTCCGTGCCCATAAGGTGCTCGACGTACCACCGCATACGGCAGCGATACACTTCGAACAAAGGCCTGTCCTTAGTTTTCGTGAGGCCCTCCCAGCAGGATTGAAATCCCTTGCGCAAAATCTCCAGCCGTACAGCGTAATGCGGAGCATCATGATGTGACTCAACCGCGCTGCGGATAGTCTCTAAATACTTCCGCTTCCATTCATCAGGCCACGGGGCGGGCGAGCGGGACATGCAGTTGCGGATGGCCTCAAGGGTTTGTTCTATCAGGGCGGATTCGGCGGAATCCATCTTGCCGGCTAAGATTGCCGCCAGTAATGCTGCGATTAGTAAGATTGCAAGAACATGATATTTATCCTGCATTTGCAAGACTCCTTTCAATACCGCCGGCGCCGTCCGGCGACGTCCGTTTGTTACGATAATAGCTCAAGCACGTCTAAGCTGGCGTCCCCTTTATGGGCGCAGTCCTTCAGCGCCAACAATTCAGTTACATTTTTGCTTTATTATCTCCCGGGCCAATTTATATTGGCCACGTCATATTCATTTTACATACTACGGGTATTTCTTGACCTAATACCCTAATCTGCCCCATGTTGCCCTTTGCAGCCTCTGCAGGTCATACAACCAGTCCCCGGTCTGCGGCTCGTAATCTCTATTCAGCCGTTCAGAGGTGGTATTTACGGGGGAATAACGATAATGGCTGATCGAACGAGGCATGTTTACGGTCTCCCTGCCCTTCCATTTCCAGTATTCGGCGTGTCCGTCCGCCATCGAGAGGGTCACACCGTCGCTATGGTGTATCGGTGGAGGGCTGTATTCGGTCCACTTCGGGTACAGATACTCGATGTGGAAATCGTACTCCCGCGGAGGCGTCTGGCCAGTACCCATGAAGACGGCGCGCTGGGAGGGGCCCGGGCTTACGATATCCGTGAGTCGGGTCAGCCGCAGGACCGTGCTGCCGACGCGTCTGCCGAAGGGTGCATATTGCTCGTATCCGGCACGCGGCAACGGCAGCAAGTAGGTTCCTTCCACGAGAGAGCCGTTTGCAGCGGCGACGATCGCGTAAGTGACTCTATGGCCGGGGCGGCCCCGGGGGCAGCGGTAGATATCCAGGTTCTTGATCCAGGGCCACAGGTCGCCCTTCTGGCCATGCTGTAACAGCTCAGCCCGGCTCATCGTGGATGCGCTAGCTAAGGCCACGCCAAGCCAGCCTTCGTTCCGCCAAGACCGCATAAGCATAAAGGGGGGAGGGCTATGGTGCCGGTTAAGGACAATCTTGCCATCGTGTTCCTCAGCATAAAGGATCCAGGCCAAAGTTAGCTGTCTGAGATTGCTCAGACAGACCGTACGCTGGCCGAGTTCTCTGGCCCTGCCCAGCACCGGAATGAGTATCGCTATCAAAATCGCTATAATGGAAATAACTACCAGAAGCTCTATGAGTGTAAAGGCCGTCCCGTTAGAAAATTTTCTTCTCACGGGGCAAGTTAGTCCTAATGGCTCCGCCGTAAGGCGTCCTGCCGTAAGGCATCCCTTGGTGGACTTAGCGGACTTGCGGCGAATCCTTGCCTTTTGCCGATCGGGAATCTTTATTTCCAACAGCGTAAGTCGTTTTCCTCGGTGCATTATGTTTCGTCTTTCCGATTATTGCTTTAGTAATCTTTGAATCCTCTCATCCATTCCGGCCAGTCATCCGGTTGCACACCGCCGGCCTTGGTCCAGGGCCCAGCCGTATCGAACTCGCTGTCCCCTGACGCATAGAAATCGCGATACCATTTCAGCGTCCATAGCTCTTTAAGCCCAACCTTTCTGACGGACCAATCCAGGAAAAGGCCGTTGACGTGCCCGTTGTGTCGGTTTATGCAGAAGGGGAACGTAGGACTAAGATATCCCTCGCGTCGCGGTGGTGGGGAGGAATCATAAGGATTACCATTAGGGAGTGCGGAATCGAGAATCACGGGGATGTCGGCCCTGCCCCTCCTAATCGAGAAAATGTATGGTCCGCCCGGAGGCATGCGAATGGAGCCAAACTGCGTATTAAAAAACCAGTTGTTCAATCCATAGCTGCCGCGAAACAGTACACCGTCTAACGGACGCTCCCAGGCATTAAAAGTCCAATTGCCCATTACTTGCCTACCAGATCTAATGGCCATTGGGCAGCAGAGTATGCCTTTCGTGTCAATGGGGTTCAATGACTCTTGTGCGTTCGGGTCATCGCTGCGGAACGAGCCGGCGAGAATCAAGAAGCAATGGTTGGGGCCGCGGGGAAGGTGTCCCTGGCTATCCTCCACGTACAGGGCCAGTGTTGTTCCCCACTGCTTGAGGTTCGCCTGACAGGCAGCCGCCCTGGCCTGGTTTCGGACCCTTTGGAGCACGGGCACCAATATCGCTATCAGGAGCGCTATAATGGAAATGACAACCAGAAGCTCTATGAGCGTAAAGGCCGTTAGAAAATAACGTCTTTTTTCTAACGGGGTGAAGGCTGTGGGATTAGAAAGGTTCCCCCCATCGGACCCTTCCCAGAGTCCGGTGCCTTGCTGCTGGGAAATCCGCCTTCCCAAACGCGTATATCCTCTCATATCGCGCATCATAAAGCCCTACCTCATCAGGTAAAGAGCCATTTACCACATATCTTTTCAAAAAACGATGCGCCTGTTCTTATAATATACAGCGATATATACGCCTTAGTTGTTGATTATTTTTTTTATTTTTTTGAAAAATTCTCAAAAAAACAATCCCATCTGCAAAACCACAGGTGTTTTTTCGCCGCCAAAGACGGATCCTGTTAATAAATCACTGTAAATCAAGGGTTTACAGACTCGCTACGCCGACGGCTATTATAACATACATTGGGAGGAAAAGATGGAAAAAAGGATAAAAAATTAAAAGAGGGAAAAAAGATCGTTTATAATTAAGCGTAAAGTGGACAGATGGGCTAAACAGAAAAAGAAATCGTTTCCTCATTGGTAGATTTAATTGGTGGGGCAAGCCCCAGCCTACAAAGCTGGATTGAAGCGATTCTGAAAAATATTTATAATTTCCCCTTGACTATATGGTCAAATGGCCATATATTGTAATAAGGTTATTTGAAAGGGCGATTATGGAACCGCTAACAGAAAAACAGCAAAGAGTATTCAAGTTTATCGAGAGACGGCTGCAAGATAATAAGCCGCCAAGTCAAAGGGAAGTGGCTGAGAACTTTGGCCTTGCTCAAAATGCAGCTTATCAGCTTATCAATTATCTTAAGAAAAAGGGATATTTGGTGGATTTAGCCGGTCATCGGGGACTTAGACTATCGAAGGAATATCTCGAAAAGAAAAGGCAAACCGACGGCATTCCAGTTGTAGGCAGAGTGGCAGCAGGAGAGCCGATATTAGCCCAAGAAAATATCGAAGGATACATAGAGTTGAAGGAGCTCTTTGGATCATCAATAGATACGTTTATACTGAAAGTCGTTGGTGACAGTATGGTTGATGAAGGTATTATGGATGGTGATTACGTAGTGGTGCAGCCCGGACAAAAAGTTGCAAACGGCCAAATCGGCGTGGTTTTGCTGGATGATGAAGCCACCGTTAAAAGAATACATTTGGTTCCCGCGAAGCGGGGTCCCTTCCAGCGGGGCCGGATAGCCCTTGAACCGGCAAACAAAGCAGCAGGATATAAGACTAAATACATAAGACGGGGCGATAACAATGTTCGTATAATTGGTAAGGTAACAGGCTGTTTCAGAATGCTGTAAAATAGGGGCGAAAATGGCTGATCGAGTTTATATAGGCATAGCAGGCTGGTCCTATCCGGACTGGAAGGGAATCGTCTATACAAGCTCAAAGGTTGACCAGCTTGAGTATATAAGTAGATTTGTGGACTGTTTGGAGATTAACAGCACTTTTTACCGACCGCCGTTTGAGAAAACTACAAAATCATGGCTGGATAAAACCTCCAAACACCCGGATTTTTTCTTTACAGCAAAGCTGCACAGAAGTTTTACCCATGAGGGCAAGCTCGATTTGGAAATCGTAAGAGATTTTCATAAAGGTTTTGAGCCTTTCCTCGAAGCGGGCAAGCTCAAGCATCTGCTGATTCAATTCAGATATGACTTTGATGATACCAACCGGAATCGACAGCATTTAACTAAGATAGTAAGCAATTTTTCTAAGGCGTTCAGCTTGGCGGTAGAGGTGAGGCACAAATCGTGGCAAATGCCGGACGCTCTGGATTTCTTAGGGCAGCTTGGAGTTGCAGTTTGCAACTTGGATTATCCAACTACCTGGAACTCGTTCGATATGCAGCAATGTACTGTAGGAAAGAATGGCTATTTCAGGATGCACGGCAGAAACGCAGAGAAATGGTTCAGCAAAGCTGGTAGAGATGAAACCTACAACTACTACTACAACGAAAAAGAATTGGCCCAGATAAAGCTGCGGATAGACGAATTGGCCAAAGCCTTAAAAACTCTTACCGTGATTACAAACAATCATTATCGAGGCGCCGAGCTTGCCAATGCTCTTGAGCTAAAGGCCTTAATCACCGGCCAAAAACAACCCGTTCCCGAAGGACTTTTGAGGGCTTATCCGAACCTGACAAGGATTGCTTCGAATAAGCAGCTTTTTTAATATGATGAGTGTAATCAGGATATGAAGACCAAAGCCGAAGTAATCTATATGCCGGATTTGTCGACAAAGTATCGACAATCTTTGTTTGAGGCTAAGGTATCAGCAGGATTCCCATCGCCGGCGGCTGACTATGAGGAAGATAAGCTCGACTTAAACAGATATTTGATTAAAAATCCGGCAGCAACATTTTTTGTAAGGGTTACCGGATATTCTATGATGGGGGCTGGGATTTATTCGGGCGACCTTCTGGTGGTTGACCGCAGTCTTGAACCGAGAGACAAAAGCGTGGTGATTGCGGTCATAGATGGCGAGCTGACCGTCAAAAGAATCAGAATAGGGAAAAAGAAAATAGCTTTAGAGCCGGAAAACGAAAACTATTCTGTTCAGCAAATCACCGAAGATACCGACTTTCAGGTCTGGGGAGTAGTTACCAATGTGATACACGCCTTATGAAAGGGTTCCCGCCTTGCGGGGTTCCAAAGACATATTTGCACTTGTAGATTGTAATAATTTCTATGCCTCCTGTGAGCGGGTATTTAGCCCGAAACTCCAAGGCAGGCCGATAGTTGTATTGTCAAACAACGATGGCTGTATTGTGGCCCGCTCAAATGAAGCAAAGGCATTGGGTATAGGTATGGGCGTTCCTGCCTTTGAAGTTGAGGATGTTATAAGAAAAAATGGTGTTGAGGTCTTTTCGTCAAACTACGCCCTTTATGCCGATATGTCCAGTCGTGTTATGCAAACCCTGTCGGCTTTTGCTCCTGAGATAGAAATCTACTCGATTGATGAAGCTTTCTTTAACCTCGCTGGTTTTAACTGCGCTTTGACCGATTATGGCCGAAGGATACGGCAGACCGTTAAACAATGGACCGGCATGCCTGTAACGATAGGTATAGCCCGAACAAAAACTTTGACGAAGATAGCCAATAGAACCGCCAAAAAATCTGTTAAAGCAAACGGGGTATTGGACCTGACCGATTCTCCTTATCTGAACAAGGTTCTGACTGAAACACCGGTAGAAAAGGTCTGGACGGTAGGAATCAGAACCGCCCTGAAATTGAAAGGTGCAGGTATCGAAACCGCTCTTGGGCTTCGGGATGCGGATATTGGGTGGATTAGACAAAAATTCGGAGTGGTGGGGGTAAGGACTGTTTATGAGTTACGTGGTATTAGCTGTTATCCGTTAGAGCAAAACCCACCTGTTAAGAAATCGATTGTGGTCTCACGTATGTTTGGCAAGCCCGTAGAATCCATCGAAGAGTTAAAAGAAGCCATTGCAAGTTACGCATCAAGGGCGGGGGAGAAGTTAAGAGGACAGGGGTTGGCCGCTGGTGTAATGACGGTTTATGTTACAACCAGCCGCTTTATCGAAAACAGATATTTCAATTCCCATACTGTTACGTTTGCTGTTGCTACCAATGATACGATAGAGTTGATTCGCGGTGCCTGTCGATGTATCGGCAGGTTATATCATAAAGGTTGTGCATTCAAAAAATGTGGGATTATATTCAATGGTCTTGTACCTGAAGACCAGATTCAAGAGGGCCTGTTCGATAACGTTGACAGATTAAAATCTCAGCGGCTGATGCGGGCGATAGATACCATAAACTCCAGGTTAAACAGCCCCTTGCAGTGGGCGGCGGAAGGTTTAGCCCAATCGTGGAAGGTTAGATTCAAAAGACGTTCTAATCGATATACAACCCGTTGGGATGAGCTTCCCGAAGTGGCTTGGGGGGATGCGTAGGACCGCTGGAAGCTGCGAAATTTCGACTGCGTGGCTAACGCTAATGCCGTCCCGCACCAAAACGCACCCAGCACCAAAAAACGGAGCGCACAGCAAAATGCTTTTTTGGTGCTGGGCGGTCCGATATTATCGATTCGTTAGTAAGACCCACTTTGCTCGGAATCGTTTTGGTGCGGGATTGCCGCTTTTTAAAGACGTGTAGCCCCCTTTCATTCCCACGAAAGCATGAATCCACAAACGTCACTCGATTCTCGATACTCGATGTAGCACGGGCTTGAAGCCCGTGAAAACACGGCCAAGATGGCCGTGCCACGACGAGCATCGAGCATCCGGCATCTCCGCAGGACACCTTGCGGTGGAGCATCGAGGACGGCTTCAGGAAACTCACCTCGATTCTCGATTCCTGATTCGCGAGTATCGAGTATCTGGTATCCAGTATCGTTTGTCTGGTGAGAAGCTCAGCAGTCTATGGTGCTGGATAGAACGTTTTTGTTTGTGAGCTCAGCGGGAAAGCAGATTGACCCTGCCGAAGATGTTGCTTGGCTACCTCCGTCAGTTTACGGTGTTCTGCTGCAATGTTAACCTCACTTGGATCATGACATCCTACAAGTGTAACAGTTAAGAAGATCCCTATTATGAGTGTCAGCAATCTTCGCATTATCGGATTATCATGGCTTTTCATTATTCTCCCCTTATCCCAAATAATTTATTGATTATTGTTTGTTGATTTTATGTTTTTTTCAATAATCGATTGTCATTTATCAATTATCAATTTCTTTGGAGGCTTCACTGACCGCCCCAGTCAAACCATTCATTTAAACATTATTATATCATTTTGCTCAGAAAAGTCAAGAGAAAAGTAACTCAAAGTTCGGGATTTATTGAGGGCCTTTTCCCAAGAACTGCAAAGCTTTCAGGTTCAACTGCAGAAAAGTTGGTTGATCAACACATGATTATAAAAAGGATTTATCGCTTTTCGGGCACCAGCATAATGTCATAAGTGGGCGGCACCGTTGAAGATACCGCCCGGAGTTTATCCCTGCAAAAGCAGGGGCTGTATGCCACCATCAGGGCGCTCGGGTCGCTTCGGCGCGCTGCCCTATCCTCCCCGATGGCGGTGGCATTATACCCATTCATGCTGTTGCCTTAAAGCGTTAAATCCAAAAGATTTGCAGGATTTATTTCTTATCAGCCCACCAACTTTTTTTACAGTTGAACCAGCTTTCATAATATTTTTATGGGACATTTTGTCAAAGAAGCCTTATAACGTTCTAAGATGGCTAAAATAAGTAAGATATTGGAGGTTATATAGGGCCCAAAGTACAGCGTTGTGTCCATTCTAACTGAAGAACCTCGCTAAAGAAATTGATAAATGATATTTGATTATTGAAAAAGACGTAAAGAATCAGCAAACAATAATCAATAATCATTGAAGGAGGAGGCAGACTTGATATTCTATTGAAAATGAGGCTCAGCGGCGTAGCTGAGCAACCATATATGAGAAATCTCAGTTCATATATATTCCTGAACCTCTTGGATTGAAGGATAACACTAACAGGAGGGATAAGACCATGTTTACCATGAAACACTTCCGTATTGTGCTTGTTGGAATAATACTATTGCTTGTGGCTTTAAGTTTTGTCGCCGGAGCCAAAGAGAAGGTCATTCTCGATAGCGATATGGTCGTCTTGTATGACGATGGTGTGGCGATGATGATGCTCGCAAGCCATCCAAATATCGAGCTGCTCGGTGTGACGATAGTCCCCGGAAACACCTGGGTTTCAGAGGGGACAGCATACGCTCTTCGTCAACTTGAGGTGCTAAATCGCACGGATGTTCCGGTAGCCTTGGGAATACGTTATCCACTTCGAGCAGGGCGATATGAGACCCTAAAAGTTGAGCGGAAGATGTTTGGTTATAGCTCAAGCTATATCGGTTGTTTCAGCAGGCCTGAACCCCCGTCGTATCTTGACGTATATCGCGCCGAGTTTGGAAGCGACCCAACAATAAAGCCCGTGGATAAGCACGCAGTGGACTTTCTAATTGATACTATCAAGGCCAATCCCGGAGAAGTTACCGTTATGTCAATAGGTCCATGTACGAACCTGGCAATCGCCATAAGAATGGCTCCAGAGATTATT
>Ga0307439_1002427_pt1 | contig 11012 bp, 8 predicted proteins | sample SalMarWE160490MG_FD_202142 | JGI IMG/M metagenome (GOLD analysis project Ga0307439, IMG submission 202142) | Salt marsh sediment microbial communities from the Plum Island Ecosystem LTER, Massachusetts, United States - WE1604-90 | ecosystem: Environmental > Aquatic > Marine > Intertidal zone >... | reverse complement strand
TACTCCGGCAGGCGCAAAAGGAATAAGAGATTTGAAGTACTCTAACGCGTCCACTGCAGCGGCACTGTTTACAGTAGGGTGGTAGTTTTCATCATACCACTCTCCGCCAAAGGACCAGATCATATTATCATAGGTGCACTGAAGTTGAACCCCTCTTCTGCCCATAAAGGTAATACCGGAAACTCCTGGTTCCTTCAAATTGAGTTTTTCAGCCGTCTCCCTTAACTCTTTCCAGGTCTGAGGAACTTCTATCCCATATTTATCAAAAATGTCGGTTCGATAGTGCAGTCCAAATGCCGCATTAATAAATGGAAATCCAAAGATTCTATCTTCCCACATTCCCTGTTCTGATACGACCGCCGGGATAAAATCATCTAGAGCCAGGGTATTATGATCTGTGCGCAGAATAAATTCCTCCAGCGGGATTGTCCATCCTTCACCTGCATACTGACCAACCCACACACAATCAACATGAACTATATCATAGGCTCCAGTCCCCTGAGTAAGAGCCACCATCTGCTTTTCCTGTAGAGTCGGGTAAGCGAGAATATCAAAGACGATCTTTATTCCGGTCAGCTTCTCAAATTCGGGAGCCAGCTTTTTCAGTGCATCACAGCGAGGCTCTGCAACCATAGCCACATGAATAGTCTCACCGGCCCACGGCTTCTGGGTGTAAGTTCCGAACTTGAAACCCTTGGGAATACTCACTTCCACCGCAAAGGCACCGGAAACAATCCCCATCATAATCACTGATCCAGCTAAGGCTCCCATTAACCTCTTCGAGCATTTTTTACCTACCATTCTTTTACCTCCTAATCATCAATCTTGTTTTAGTCGATCTGTGTCTTCATCGACCTGGTTAAATTTTCTGGGAAAGCTTCTAAAAAGAGACTTAATTATTTAACGCCTTTCTTTTTGAAAGCTTTCTTTCTACCCAGCTCAGGCCTACTTACTTTATCACCTCCCTCCTGGCCTTATTTTTAGCTTCTCGTCTAAGAAAAATACCTGGCTTCACTACCAGCCTCAGGTTACGCAGCTCCTTCCTTATATAACGAGTCTTTCTCTTCTATGATATAGAACTTAATTCTACTATATAGCATAATCATTTTGAAATTCTTGTCAACCCGCACTCGGAATCGAGATTTTTTGAGACTGCTGGCCATTAAATTTGACAAGGAAGGAGGATTTGCTATTTTACAGTTATCCAACGAGGACAGAATTCAGGTTCAGGGACAAAAAATGTCAGTGCATATCTACACGGTAGGTGAGATTACCAGGTATATAAAGAGGCTGGTGGAAGGTGATGAGATCCTGCAAAATATCTGGGTAAGAGGTGAGATTTCAAATTTTAAGGCACCTTCCCGACATCTATACTTTGCCCTCAAAGATGAAGAGGGTCTTCTCTCCTGCGTTATGTTTCAGGACAGGGCTGATACTCTAAAGTTTGCCCTTAAGAATGGACTGGAAGTCGCAGCTCAGGGAAACATGGGAGTCTATAAACCTCAAGGGAAATATCAGCTCTACGTCCAGGAGATTCATCCTCTAGGGGAAGGCGTTCTCTATCTAAGATTTGAGCAGTTAAAAGAAGAACTTAAGCGTCAGGGCTACTTTGAACCCGAACATAAAGTTCCCCTGCCCTATCTTCCCCAGAGGATAGGAGTGGTTACTTCCCCTGAAGGAGCAGCCATCAGAGATATCCTCACTGTTCTGGATGGACGTTTTCCTAATATGGAGATTGTTCTTTCTCCCTGCCGGGTTCAGGGAAAAGAAGCTCCGCAAGCCATTGCCCAAGCTATTAGGGATCTAAATGATTATGGTGAAGTTGATGTAATAATCGTAGGAAGAGGTGGGGGGTCTTTCGAGGATCTTTTTAGTTTTAATGAGCGGATAGTCGCCGAGGCCATTTACGATTCTCGCATCCCTATCGTATCTGCCGTAGGACATGAAATAGATGTAACTATCTCCGACTTTGTAGCCGATAAGAGAGCTCCCACTCCCTCAGCAGCCGCCGAACTCATAATTCCAAAAAAGAAAGACCTCCTGGAGTCTTTAAGAGGACAGCAGCAGAGAGTCTCTTATCTCATAAATAACTATCTAGATATTGCTCGTGCCGATCTCGATAAAATAAAGAGCTCTCCTGCCTTCCGACAACCTTACCGGACAATAGAGGATCTTAAGCAAGAAATGGATGACTTTGAAAGAAGGATAGGTTCCTGCATTGTTCAGAAGCAGGAGCTAGCAAGAAATGGACTTTCAAGTCTTGCCCATGGTCTAAGGCAATCGTCTCCCTTGCAAATGATAAATCTTTCGAGGGAGAAACTAGATAGACTGCGAGACAAATTAGAGGGCCTGGGAAAGATGAGAATAGAAAAAGAAAAAGAGAAGCTATCTTTCGGGAAAGATCGACTCAGGGACCTTTCTCCTTTATCTATTCTGAAGAGAGGCTATAGTATTTGCTTTAGCTATCCTAAGGGAGAGATAATTACGGCCTCCAAGCAGGTTAAGAAAGGGGGAAAGATGAGGACAAAACTACATAGGGGGACACTATACTCTCGGGTTTATCAGAGGGAGGATAAAAGTGAAGTTTGAGGAAGCAATGGAGCGACTGGAAAAAATTACTGAGGAGCTGGAACAGGGTAATCTTTCCCTGGATGGAGCTCTGGCGAAATTTGAAGAGGGAATGAAATTAATCAGCTTTTGTGAAAAAAGGTTGGACGAGGTAGAGAAAAAGATTCAGGTTTTAATAAAGGAAGGAGAGAAATTTAGACTAAAAGATTGGGCAAAAGAAAGAATCACGGGAGAACGCGAAAAAAGTGGAAAAACTGAGAGTCTGAAAAAACCACCATCATCAGATTCTCTTTTCCGAAATGAGGAAAATTAAGGCAGTAAGCCAAAAGATTTCACAAAATACCACAAAATGAACCCCAAAGAAAACTCCAAAAATTTTCAGGTGAATCGATGCTGAAAATCCTTCACTTTATTTTTAACCACCCTTTGCTCATGGCTGTTTTTTGGGCCTGGATTCTGGCCCAGGCACTAAAAGTGGTAGTCTCAGCCATGGAAGAGAAAAAGATAAAATTGCGCCGCTTTATAGAACCAGGGGGGATGCCCTCCTCTCATGCTGCGGCTGTGGTAGCCTTGCTCACAGGTGTAGGAATAAAGCTGGGGATGGGATCCACCATTTTCATCATCGTTTTAGTTCTAGCTCTGGTTACTATGTATGAGGCAATTGGCGTGCGCAGAGAAGTGGGAAAACAAGCAGAACTCTTGAATGAATTGATTCAGCGTCTGGCCTACCAAGCCAACACAAAACTCAAACTAAAGGAAAGCATGGGCCACAGCCCCATTGAGGTTCTAGTTGGGGGAATAGTAGGATTTTTCATGGCTTTGCTCTGGATGTAACGGAAATCACGAAAAAACTGCACTTTTTTCAGAATTTAGATAATTCCAGTATCTTTCAGTATTCTGCTTAGTATAACTGCACCTCGTAATTTTCGCAGTATAAGCTTTAATTCTGCCTTATACTTGTATTTCGAGCTCATGTGTAAAGTGTAAACTTTTTCTTCTTTCTCTTCTATTCGGACTGCGTGACTGATGGCTCTATCGCTAAAAGTTTCAAAAGAGCATCTTTGCCATATCTTTGGCAGATAGTTTTTTTAAAAATGGAAAAGATATTATAAGCCAAGGAGACAAAGTAAAGATAAGCCTCATTACTGCGAAAACGTTGAGATGGCATCTTCCCAGAGTGAAATGGGTTCTTGCTCTCTTTGAAGAAATTCTCTATGGTTTGCCTTTGGTGATAAAACTCGAAGGCACCTCTGGCATCAGTTAAGCCGCCAACGTTATGAATGATCACATAACGAAGGTGCTTACGACGCTTTTTGATGGGTATTTCCTCTTGTTTAACTTTGACTAATACAGCTTGAAATTTATATTTTGATTTACTATAGACTCTGCGTATACCCACTGGGGCAACTGAGATTTCTTTGTGCACCTTCTCCTTGGTCTCTTCATCTTCTTCCTCAGTAGAGAAGCGCTCAAAGAAAAGTTCATCAACCTTGATGTCCTTGTTGTTGCTGAGGAAATCATCCCAGTTCACCACGCTGATAACCTGGAGTTTCTTTTCCATGATCCAGTTGAGTCGTTCACCTGACATATAGCCTCCATCAACCCGGGCTATAAGTGAGGCAGGTGTGACTTTATCAAGCACATCTTCGATTATTGGCACAAAGTTCTTACTGCAATGCTGACGACCGTCAACTAATCTTTGAGAGACGATCTCATTATTGATGAAGCCAACATCCCATTGGTAACAAGGTTTTCCTTTGTTCTTTTTATTACGACCTCTGGTAGCTTTTTCTCTTTTCCTGCTCTCTAAGGAGTGTGTTGTTTGGTCTATATCCAATATGACCACACTTTGCTTTATAGAATCGCCAAATTCATGCAGAATAGCCATGTTAACCTTATCTAATTGTTTTAGATGAGAAAGGGAGAATTCATTTAAGAACATTCTGGCATACGTCTTATCAAAGAAGCGCTTGAGGCCAAGAACCTGAGCAAGCTTAGTTTCTGTATGAAGTAGATCATCGATCTTTTCAAATCGCTTGATACCTACTAAGATTATGGTGATTATGCCAATCGACATATCTACGCCAGAAAAGGTGCATTTATAGCGCTTTACTTTTCGTCTATTATTCCGCTTGTGTTTTGCCGAGACAACTCTTAACTTATCACGGAGCCTGAGCAAATCAAGCATAAACCAGGCCAGGAGTGGAAAAGCACCATATTTTGACAGATTTTTCGCGTCAAAGACCAATTGGATATCTTTGATGTGATTCATAGAGCTTCCTCCTAAAATATAATATGCAAATCTCCATGAATCACTATAATATAATTTTACACTTTTGTCAAATAAAGATTATCTATTTATAAGCCATTTATCGATATTAAAATCTCTTGGTTCCTGTTTAAATACGCTTTAAACAATTTCGTGATTTCTGTTAAGTTCTCAGGAAATCTTTCTATCGTATCCCAAAGGGGAGCAGCCAGAGCAAGAGAAGCCATTTCCAGGCTGAGTTTATGTTTTCTCACTAATAGATCGAATAGATAGGTTATAGCCTCTGTATCGGTAAAGAGTTCACAATGATAATCAAAATTAGATAGATATCTTTTGTTTATCCCATAAGAGGAAATTTCGCCATTGTGCACCACAGCCCAATCCAAGAGACCGAAGGGATGGGCACCTCCCCACCAACCGATACTATTGGTGGGAAACCTGCCATGAGCTACCCAGATATATCCCTCGTATTCCTCCAACCGATAGAATCTACCAATATCCTCAGGATAGCCCATACCCTTGAAGATGCCCATATTCTTGCCACTAGAGGCAACAAATGCACCCTCTATATTAGTGTTAACCTCCATAACTGTCCTTACCACCTCATCCTCTTCAGTAAAAGCAATTTCTCCTTCTTCCCTTTTTCTCTTGAATTTAAGGAAATATCGCCAGAGACCAGGCGGATACTTTATAGAACCCTGTGCTCTGGTAGGAATCGGCTCATCTTTCTCGATTAAATAGCTCTTTTTAAGGTATTCCTCAGTTAACTGTTTGGCCCGGTTGTCCTCGAAAATGAGATGAAAAGTATGAAGATGGCAAAACTCTGGATAGATACCATAAGCGGCAAAGCCCCCTCCTAAACCGTTGGCTCGCTCACGCATCACACTAATGGACTTCATTATCAGCTCGCCGCTGAATCTACTACCTTCTTCACTCATTATTCCTACCACAGAGCAACCACTCATTTCCTTCTCATAAAAATCTCTCATTTTCACAACAGCCTCTATTATAGAATAGGAAGAAATCGCCTTATTTCATAGGGGTGTACACACTTTTTATAGTCATCCCATTCTACTTTTTTACTCTTAATGAAATTGTAGAAAATATGATCACCTAAGGTATTGCGCACCAATCCGCTCTTTTCCGCCGACCCAATAGCCTCGATCAGACTACCGGGTAGTGATTCTATGTCCAATCTCTGCCTTTCTTCAATACTCATATGATAAATATCCTCTTCTATCGGCTCGGGAAGAGAGTATCCCTTTTCTATCCCCTCCAATCCTGCGCTCAGCATCAGCGAAAAGGCAAGATAGGGGTTACAAGCAGGATCTGGGCTGCGAAATTCAACTCTGGTAGCCTTCTCTTTCCCTGGTTTATACATAGGTACTCTGACCAGAGCAGATCTATTTCGACGAGCCCAGGAAATATAGACTGGTGCTTCATATCCTGGAACAAGTCTCTTGTAGGAATTAACCCATTGATTGGTAAAAGCAGTTATTTCCGGAGCGTGCTTTAATAACCCAGCAATATAAGCTTTGGCCACATCAGAAAGATAGTACTTATCATCTGGGTCAAAGAAGGTATTCTTGTCATCCTGGAAAAGAGATTGGTGAGTGTGCATCCCGCTTCCATTCACTCCAAAGATGGGTTTGGGCATAAAAGTAGCGTAAAAACCGTATTTATGAGCAATCTCCTTTACCACGATTCGGTAGGTCATAACATTGTCGGCCATAGTCAATGCATCAGTGTATCTCAGGTCTATTTCGTGCTGGGAAGGAGCCACCTCATGATGGCTATATTCTACAGCTATACCCATTGATTCCAGAGTAAGAATGGTGTCCCGGCGAAGGTCACTGGCAGCATCGAGAGTGGTAAGATCAAAATAGCCTCCCTCGTCCAGGATAACTGGTTCTTTTTCATCTTTGAAATAAAAATACTCAAGTTCCGGTCCCAGATAAAAAGTATACCCTTTATCTTTCAACCTGGCTAGATTTCTTTTTAGCGCATAACGGGGATCACCTTCATAAGAGCTCCCATCCGGCTGTAAAATGTCACAAAACATTCTTGCTACCGCTTTTTCTTTTGGCCTCCAGGGGAGAACAGCAAAAGTAGTTGCATCAGGCTTGGCAATCATATCGCTTTCATCAATCCTGGCGAAACCTTTTATGGAAGAGCCATCGAATCCCATGCCTTCAGAGAAAGCTTTCTCAAGCTCTCCAGCGGTGATGGCAAAACTCTTCAACTGTCCCAATATATCAGTAAACCATAGCCTGGTAAATTTTACATCCTTTTTCCTTACCAGCTCTAAAACTTCCTCTTTAGTTTTGTCTGACATGCCTTTCCCTCCTTATTTAAATTTTGACCTTTTAGTTCATTGTTCACTGAACTTTTAGCCCGTTAACCAATTGATCCACCGTTCGTTGTTTTCTGTCGATGAACTATGAACTCATAACTATGAACTATTTAAAGAGCAGATTCTCCTCTCTCCCCAGTGCGTATTCTCATTGCCTCGTCCACGGAGGAGACGAATATCTTGCCGTCTCCTATTTCTCCTGTCCCCGCTACTTCTATAATTGTAGTCAGTATGCGCTCTACACTCTCATCTTTAGCCACAATTTCGATCTTCCTTTTAGGTAAAAGGTCCACCCTGTATTCCCTTCCCCTGAATTGCTGCACCAAGCCTTTTTGTCTTCCGTGACCTTCCACTGTTACAATAGTCATTCCCGGATAGCCCGATTTTTCCAAAGCCCCCTTAACTACTTCTAATTTCTCAACTCGAATTATAGCTTCAATCTTCTTCACTGCCTTCCTCCTCCCTTTAGTTATTCCTTTATATAAGGAAAATTAGAATAGGCAACTGCTCCATGTTCTGGAACGTCCAATCCTTGCAATTCTTCCTCTGGCGATACTCTGATGCCAAAGACAAGGTCCATCGTCTTGAAAAGAACAAAGCCTAAACCAAAAGCCCAACCTACCGCAACTAAAACTCCGATGGCCTGAGAGACTAATTGGCCGAAACCCCCGCCATAGAATAACCCTGTGACAAAAGGCGCATCAGTAGTATAATTACCATATGTCCCATCAGCAAAAAGTCCTAAACTCAGTAGTCCCCAGATGCCGTTGATACCATGCACACTTACTGCACCAACAGGATCATCTATTCCCTTTTTTTCCAAAAATAGACAACTAGTAACTACTAAAATCCCGGCTACTGCTCCAATCACCACCGCCGCCCAGGCCTCCACCCAGGCACAGGGAGCAGTAATTGCTACCAATCCGGCTATACCCCCATTTATAGTCATGCCGATATCGTATTTCTTTGTCTTTATGTAGATAGCCATCAAAGCAAATAAAGCACCAGCAGCCGCTGCCAGATTAGTATTCACTGCAACCACTGAAATTCTTAACTCGTGGGCTGACAATGTGCTTCCCGAGTTGAATCCGAACCAACCAAACCACAGAATAAAAAGACCGAGAGCAGCTAGAGTAAGACTGTGCCCAGGGATAGCCCGTGGAGTTCCGTCTTTACTGTATTTGCCAAATCTTGGCCCCAGGACTACTGCCCCTGCCAAGCCAACCATCCCTCCAATGATATGCACTACGCCTGAACCAGCGAAATCTAAATGGCCTAAGCCGAAAGGGAGCTTGGAAAGCCAGCCACCACCCCAAACCCAGTGTCCATAAATGGGATAAATGAGGGAACTAACAAAGAGACTATAGATTAAATAACCTTTAAACTTCAGTCTTTCCGCCACTGCTCCAGAGACTATGGTGGCGGCAGTAGCAGCAAATACTACCTCAAACATGTAGAGTAAGTATTTTCCCACATCATAATCTGCTCCATGCAAAAACCAGCCTGTCGTCCCTAGTAATCCACATTTGTCAGCTCCGAACATCAAGGCAAACCCCACAGCCATAAAAGCCAAAGAACCCATGCTGAAATCCATAATATTTTTCATCATTAAGTTAACAGCATTCTTAGCGCGACAAAAACCTGCCTCCAGCATGGCAAAACCAGCCTGCATAAAAAATACCAGGAAGGCAGCCATTAGTATCCAGACGTAATCCACCGGTGCTTGAGGATTCGCCCTTAGAGTGACTGCTCCAGTTGGGTCAGCTTGAGCGAAAGCGAAAGAGCTCAACGCCAAGAGTAAAACTATTCCCACTACACCCACTTTTCTCATTTTGCGTAACATCTGTTAACTCCTTATTCGTTTTTCCCCCTAAGAGAACTCCTTCCTCTAGAATCAAAATAAAAAAGACGTCCTTCTGTGCAGCACGCTCTACACTAAAGGACGTCTTTATCCCAGAATTACACCCGTGTAATACTATTCAGCTTTGAAACAAAAAAAGGCGCTCACTTTAAGTTAAACGCCTTTGTTTCTCGACACAACATTGTGTCTTTCTCTTTAAGAAAGTTGAATAATTAATAGCGCATTTGTTAGGGCAATGTTAATTAAAATAAAAAGTGGACTATTTTCTAGTGATTTAAAGCTTAATGCACTGTCTGGTATCTTTCTCAAAAAACAAGTTTGTAATTCTATCCGTATTTCCTATGAGGCCAAATATCCCCCACATTTTATTATTCTGTCTTCAAAGTCTTTTCTAACTTAGCCTTCCAATTCTTGTATATTCCTGTATCGACTTAACAGAAAAATCACCTTTCAATATAGATTCCATTCCGTTCACAGCCGCCTGAGCACCTTGAATTGTAGTTATGCAAGGCACTCCGTGCATAACCGCTAAACTTCTAATAGGCTTCATATCAGATTGTCCTCTTTGCCCCGAAGGAGTATTTATAATAAGTTTTATATCACCCCTTCTGATGAGCTCTGGGATTCCAGTGCCACCTTCTCCAATCTTACCAACCTTTTTTACTTTGATATTATTAGAGCGAAGAACTCTGGATGTCCCCTTTGTTGCAATTATCTCAAATCCCATATGGCAAAGTTTTTTGGCAATAAATATTATATCGGTTTTATCGCCATTTCTTACGCTGATAAGTATCTTTCCCTTCCTGGGAAGAATAGATCCTGCTGCCACTTGAGATTTATAAAAGGCAATGCCAAAAGAAGAGCTGACCCCCATCACCTCGCCCGTGGATTTCATTTCCGGACCCAGTATTATATCCACTCCAGAAAACCTTGAAAAGGGAAGTACCGATTCCTTAACCGAGAAATGATTTACCACCTTTTCTTCTGTAAAACCGAGCTCGGATAATTTTTTACCAACCATAACTTTGGCGGCTATTTTTGCCAGAGGAACACCGGTTGCCTTGCTTACAAAAGGGACAGTTCTTGATGCCCTGGGATTAACCTCCAGAACATAAACCATATCATTCTTGATAGCAAACTGTATATTTAATAGACCTTTAACTTTTAGTTCTTTTGATAGTGCTTGTGTATATTCTCTTATGGTATCAATTACCTCATCGCTTAAAGTATGAGGTGGAAGCACGCAAGCCGAATCTCCTGAATGGACACCTGCTTCTTCTATATGCTCCATAATACCACCTATTACTGTTAGCTCTCCATCCGAAACCGCATCAACATCTACTTCCACAGCATCTTCTAAGAATTTGTCTATTAAGATAGGGTAATCTTGGGAAGTATCTTGGGCCTCTTTTACAAATTCATCCAGCGATGCCTCATCATAAACTATCTTCATCGCTCTGCCGCCTAATACGTATGATGGTCTTACTAATACAGGATATCCTATTTTTTTAGCAATTTTCTTTGCTTCTTCTTTTAAGGTGGCAGAACCGTTGGCTGGCTGATTTATCTTTAGTTTCCTTATCAGCTTGGCGAATTTGTCTCTGTCTTCGGCTCTGTCAATCGACTTAACAGATGTACCAACTATCGGTACACCTACATCTTCTAACTTCTTGGCTAAATTAAGAGGGGTCTGACCACCAAATTGGACAATTACCCCATCGGGCTTCTCTTTGTCCACAATATTCATAACATCTTCAAAGGTTAGGGGTTCAAAATAAAGCTTATCAGAGGTATCATAATCGGTTGAGACTGTCTCGGGGTTAGAGTTAACCATAATGGTCTCATAGCCCAGTTCTTTAAGGGCAATTGCAGCGTGGCAACAACAGTAATCAAATTCTATACCCTGACCTATCCTGTTAGGCCCGCCACCTAATATCATTATTTTTTTCTTTTTAAAGACC
>Ga0307439_1002421_pt1 | contig 11034 bp, 7 predicted proteins | sample SalMarWE160490MG_FD_202142 | JGI IMG/M metagenome (GOLD analysis project Ga0307439, IMG submission 202142) | Salt marsh sediment microbial communities from the Plum Island Ecosystem LTER, Massachusetts, United States - WE1604-90 | ecosystem: Environmental > Aquatic > Marine > Intertidal zone >... | reverse complement strand
CAGATCTGATTTTTTAACGAAACCAGGCTACACGGTCGAATTGGAAAGGAGTTGGTATGAATATGAAACAGTTACAATCAGCAAAAACTTTGGAGATATCGCGGCGGAACTTCCTGCAAGCGGTGGGCAGTACTGCAGCGGGGATTTCGCTAAGTTCGAATCAACTGCTTGGCGCTGCGAAGAGCAGGACCCGGCAAAAGGGGCCTGCTATAGTGCGTGGGGCCTTTGTATATCCTCCAACCGAGTCTCTAAGGAAAGTCGGTTATTATAGCTGGCCGGGGTCCAGTTTCGATGCCGAAGGACGCCAACGACAGTATATGGACAGGATTAACAGAATCGGGCAAAAGCTGGGGATGCGCATCTCAATGGACAAACAGGCGCTCGATGATGCGTCGAGTGTAACCCGGTTTATCAACGAAGTTAAACAGTCAAAGCCCGATGGGCTGCTGCTTATACCCTTCAAGAAAGGGCATTGGGGACACGTTACTCGCATTATTGAAGAAGCAGGAATCCCCACGGTGGTACTTGCCACATTGGGTATCCTGCTCGTTGGGCACATCAATCAGCTCCACGAAAAGTCCGGGGTGTATCTGATAAATTCGCTGGATAATCTCGATGCCGTTGAAGAGGGGATGAAGATGATTCAAACGGCGCGCTGGATGAGGGAAAGCCGTATCGTCAACATAAGAGGGTCAGAAACCAAAGAAACCACGGTGCCCCATCTTGGAACCCAGGTGCGGACCGTACCGCACACGAAGTTTTATGAGGAGTTTAAGCGTACCAAGGTCACGGATGCCGTGAAAAGTCTCGCCCGGGCATATTTGAAAAATGCCAAAAAGGTGGTCCAGCCCACCAAAGCTGATATTCTCGAGGCCGCAAAAACATTTTTCGTCCTCAAACGGATTATCGAGACAGAAAAAGCTGATGCTATAATGATGGACTGCTTACCGGGACTTCGCAAACCCCATAAGCATCCCCCGCCCTGCATGGGCTTTATGAGTTTGAGGAACGAAGGTATCGCTGCCGGCTGTCAAGCTGACCTTAACGCAACGCTGACGTTGATGTTAGTGCAGCAGCTCTTCGACAGGCCCGGATTTCAACAGAACGCCTCGATGGAGACGGAGAAAAACCACTACTTCGGTGCACACTGCACCTGTGCCTCTAAGCTGAGCGGTACAAGCGGTCTTTCTGAGCCTTACATCTTAATGAGCCATGCTGAGGCAGGCTGGGGCTGTGTGCCCCGAGTGCTCTGGCGCGTTGGCCAAGAGGTTACAATGGCCCAATACCTTTCAGGAAAAACACCGCAAATGTACATCTATAGCGGACAAGTAGTAGGCTGTCCGGATATCCCGCAAACGGGCGGCTGCCGTACGAACGTAGAGATGACAATTAACGAGGTGGATGACGTATGTGATGTTAAAGGGATGCATCAGATTATATTCTATGGTAATTATGCCAGAGAAATGCGAATTTTCTGCCAACTATATGGCATAAAGGTCGTCACTTAAAGGGCGAAGAATAAAAACCCGAGTCTCCGGTTTTGTGTCCTGAATCTAAGGAAGTATTTCAAGGCCAACCATTGTAATATCATCAACTTCAGACGGTTCGATTTTTTGATTTTGGGCAATCGTGTTAAGTTTGTCTAACATCTCAACAACCGGCAAATCTTTGATTTTGCAAAATTCTTCGCTGAAACCAAAGCCGGCCTGGTCATCTAACCTGCCTATGAAAGGCTCTGCCCCGTCGGAATACAGCAGCAGTTTATCGCCGGGCTGAAGCTGCACGGTTTGCTGGGTGTATTCGGCCTGTTCAAAAATTCCCAGCAGCGAGCCACGTAGTTCCAATTGTTTTAGTTGCTCCTCGGGCCTAATAAGAATCGGATAGGGATGTCCTGCACGAGCATAGGTCATCTGGAGTGTTTTTGTATTCAGCAGACAATAACAACAGGTAGCGAACTGATAGCCGGAGAGTTTCTGCGCAGCCATCCTCACATTGAGATTTTTCATAACTTCCGTCGGTGGGAATATCCGGTAATTGTTCTCAACAGTCTCTCGCATAGCCAGAGCCTGTTTTAGAAAGATTGTCAGCAGTGCTGCAGGTACGCCGTGACCGACTACATCAGCTACATAAAAGCCTATGTGCTGCTCGTCGATACGGATGATTTCGTAAATGTCGCCTGAGACCCACTCGGCGGGCAAAAAAACTGCGGCCCACTGGACTTCATCAGTATTGGGCAACTGAGTGGGCAGAAAATCCTGCTGAACAAGACCCGCTAATCGAAGCTGCTCTGTCAGGTTGTCCACTAATGCTTCTGTTACAGTAAGCTGCTCGGCCAGTTTATTCTTGTAAATTGTTTGCACCTGCTTTGGCGGGATGGCAGGTTTTACCGCCATTCCAGAACTTTTTTTACGGTACGCAAGATTGACACTGACCCTTACCCACAGTTCATCTATGGAAACCGCTTCCGTTGTCCCGCCCATAGAAAAACTGCTCTTTGTCGGTGATAAAGAGAAACTCTTTACCGGTACTTCTACCCTATCTGTGAGCAAAATAACGCCAATATTCTCCATCTCGAGGGATTCGATTATTCGGGCTAATTTCTGCTGCTCTGAAGCCACCGAGTCTTTCGCATCGATAATGACGGTCCCTATCAAATCAAGTCTATCGCGTACCTCGGAAAACATCTCTATTGGAAGAAGACGATAAGAAAGCTTCCTTTTCTTCAAAAGCCGCTTTATCTCAAACGGTAGCTGGCTTTGATTAGTCAGATAAAGAACATCCGTGAAGCTTGTTTGGAGTTCAATAGAATTTAATAATTTTTCTGTTTCCATTTCATTTACCTTCCTTAGCTATGTTATAGGACCTTTGAACAAATCTCTATGCTGTAAACACGCGTATATATAGATTACTTTCGGCTTATTAGGAATGGTACTTTGCATTTTTTGCCTTTTTCTGCTGTCGCAAGACCGGTATAATCCATGCGGTCTGCAGAGATACGGTGGTGAAGATTAAAATTTGTTCCTGTTGAGAATGGAAGTATGAAAATTACTGAACTGTAGTTCAATAATTCTCGATGCTTGTCCGGCTAAAATCCGCTGTTAGCCGGCGAAAATTGCCGAGCCGATGCGAAGGATGGTTGCCCCCTCTTCAACGGCGACTTCGTAGTCTGAACTCATACCCATACTCAGCTCGGTAAACTGTCGGCCGACAATTTTTTCGCCGCGCATCTCGATAAATAATTCTCTTGCCCGAACAAAACAAGCTCGAACAACATTCTTATTATGAGTCAATGGCGCCATTGTCATCAGGCCGACAAGTTTTAAGTTCGGTAGTGTCTCAATCTGCTCAGCCAGGTGTGTTGCCGCACCTACCGGGACACCGTATTTTTGCGGTTCGTTGGAAGTGTTGACCTGCAGAAGCACTTTCGGGCATAAGTTGAGCTTTGCCGCTGAGGTGTTTATTTCTTCGGCCAGCCGAAGTGTATCTACCGAATGTATCAGAAAAGCTATAGGCAAGACCTGGCGGACCTTATTGCGCTGCAGATGGCCAATCATATGCCAACTGACCTTTTCCGGCAGGGCCGAATCGCCATCAGGTCCCAGTGAAAATTCAGCTACCTGAGCGGAAACTTTTTTCAATTGCTGAACGCGATTTTCTCCCAGGTCGGTGAAACCCAGATGAATAACTTCTTTTACAGCCTCGATTGTAGCTGACTTGGTTACGACAACGAGCTTTACCTCACGAGGGTCTCTGCCGAGGCGGGCACAGGTAGAGTTAATAGTGTCCTTTATACGTTCTATTCTCTCAGAAATTTTTGCCATAACGGAACAGCCGAGAGTTAAAAAATCAAAAATCCAATCCACTACAAACCGATAGAACAATTTAAAATATCAGCCTATGAAAGTTTTTGCCAGCATAAAAGCAATTAAGGCAAAAATATTGGCGGTTTTTTATCAACCAGGTTGATGCTCTTTAAAAGATAATTATTGAGACTTATCGGTCGTAATCGACGCCAATAAGCGTAAATATTCAAGCCATCTGGTTTTACGACTTCTGCTCAGACAGGATAATGTTCCCAAAAAAATCAAAAAAAAAGAGATTTTTAACTTGCATTTTATCGCTATAACTTGTATACTAATTCTATTAAGGTATTATGGGGTGGAAGTAAACCCCTTGAGGATTTTTGTGGTTCTTGTATTTTTCGTTTGACAGAATTTTCTGGAAGCGTTAGTTTTTTTCGGTTACTGTTTAAAATATAAGGCTGTTTTTTAACAGCTTTATATACCTCGGCGAGGCAGTGTGGTCCACCGGTCTCCCCCCCAGCCGGAACCACCACCTCGCCCTTTTTATGCGCATACTCCTAAACCAGCTCGTCCACAGTAGTTAAGGTGGGGGCGGCACTTGAACTCTTTATTCGCCGCGGATTTGGAGCATTACCTTTCTGCTGCGTGGGCCATCAAATTCACAGAAGAAAATACCCTGCCAGGTGCCGAGGTTCAGAGATTTGTCCTTTATCAGGATTTGTTCACTACAGCCGAGCAGAGAGCTTTTACAGTGCGCATCGGAATTGCCCTCAGAATGTCGATAGCCCGGACGATGATGAGGCAGCAATTCCTCCAGAGTCAAAAGTATGTCGTGCGGCACAGAGGGGTCGGCGTTTTCGTTTATGGTAATTGCCGCCGTTGTGTGAGGGCAATAGACTATTGCATCGCCGTTGGTAATGCCTGATTGACTGACAAACGAGCGAACCTGGCCTGTGATGTCAATCATCTGGTTACGGCTTTTAGTACTTATGCGGAAATCTTCCTGGATGATTTTCATTATTAGCCCTCACATCTGTTCGACAACTTCGATGCCCAAAAGCTCTCTTAAACCATGTTTGATGGTCTTTGCGGTTAAATCACAAAGCAAAAGCCGGGTAGGCCTTTTGCCCGGTTCGGCCTTCAAAACCGGACAATTGGTATAAAACGCACTGAACTTCTGCGCCAGCTCATAAAGATAAGCGGTCAGATAGTTCGGCCGGTAATCGGCAATGGCGGCCTGTATCGCTTCGCCATAACGAATCAGGTACTTTGCCAGGTCCAGCTCAGCCGAATCGGTCAAACTCAGAACCTCCAGGCCGGCAAGCTCATCTTCAATATCCACATCTTTGGTCTGTGCCTTTCTCTCGATAGATTTTATGCGGGCGTATGCGTACTGCATATAAGGAGCGGTATTGCCGTCCATCGCCAACATCTTATCGAAGCTGAAGACATAGTCGCTGGTGCGATTGTTGGAATAATCTGCGTATTTGACGGCCCCAATCCCGACTGCTTTGGCGATTTTTTCTTTTTTATCCGGCGAAAGCTCCGGATTCTTTTCCTCAACTATTGCCTTTGCACGTTCTGTCGCCTCATCAAGCAGCTCTTTCAATTTAACATTCTCGCCGGCGCGGGTCTTTAACGGCGTGCCATCGTCACCCAGAATAATTCCGAATGGGACATGCTCAAGGTTGTCGCGTCGTGCCCACCCGGCCATCTCCGCCACCTTGAAAAGCATCTGGAAGTGCTGAATTTGCCTTGCATCGACAACATAAATGATTTCGTCTGCCTTATATATTCTCCCCTCGTATTCTATACCGGTTACCCGATATAGCAGTGCCGCCAGATCCGTCGTAGCGTAAAGATACGCCCCATCCGATTTTTGAATAATAAACGGCAACGGCTTACCTTCCTTGTTCTTGAATCCTTCTGGAAAAGCACAAACCGCACCATCAGACTCTCTTGCAATACCGCTCGCTTTCAAATCAGTCACGGTTGTGGGAAGCATATCCTTATAAAAACTCTCGCCACGAATATGCTCATCTTTAAGTCCAACGTTCAGTTTTTCATAGATTTCATTACACTCTTTTATAGTAAGGTTTCTTACAATTTTCCAACCTTCCTCCTCTTGATCATTTATTTCTGTACCTATTTCTTTACCCTGATGCAACATTGCAGTAATACGTCTTGACAAAGATTCATAAGGTATTAATTCTATTTGATACGGATCTGTCAGATGCCTTGTTTTTGTTTCAAGCCCCAATCCATTCGCACATTCTTCTAACTTATTAACGAATTTATAAGCAAGCTCTACTTGGCCAAGAAATTTGTCAGGATCCCTTGGTTTCTCTTTTAAGTCACGTAAAAATGGATGGAAAATTAGTTCCCCATCTGGAGAAACCCGTCTGTACTTGTAATCTGCTTTCCATTCTTGCTCTTGTTGTATTAAGATATGTTTACAAAGATTTCGACGTCCTTGTTCTTCCTCGGTACATGCCTCCAACTCTTTAATCCTTTTTGAGTAATAAAGTTCTGTGTCTTTCCCCTCACGCACTCGCTTTTCGGCCATACAAATATGCCAAAGTCCAAGAATAACAATTCCAAAATTTCTCCCCCAGTCACCGATATGGTTTTGGCGGATGACTTTGTGGCCTAAGAATTCAAGTGTTCGACAGATGCAATCGCCGATTATCGTGCTTCGTAGATGGCCGACGTGCATATGTTTTGCAATATTCGGGCTGGAAAAATCGACAACAATAGTCTTCGGTACAGCGGCCTTATCTATGCCGAGACTGGCGATGTATTTATTGATTTCAAGTAATCTATCGGTAATAAAATCAGGCTTCAGGCGTAAGTTTATAAAACCCGGCCCTGCAACTTCCGGCGGCTCGCAGATATCTTTGAGGTCTAAATTATTCACTACCTCTTCGGCGAGTTTACGGGGATTGGTTTTGAGCTTTTTTGCTAATGCCATTGCACCGTTGGCCTGATAATCGCCGAACTTGGGGTCGGTGGAAGGTTTTACAATAGCCGCACAGTCATCGCAGCCGGCAGCAATGGCCATCGCTGCACTAATCCTATCTTCAAGTATGTCAATAGTCGGCTTCATTCAATAGTCCCATTGCTATGTTAAAAACATCAGGTCGGAGTACGTCATTGCGAGCGAAGCGAAGCAATCTCAAACACAACGACGGCTTTTTTCGCCCGTCATGTAAGAGATTGCCACGGCCCTTCGGGCCTCGCAATGACATTTTTCAAAGGTTTTATACATAATATATTCACTCATCAATAATCAATCTCTCCGCGTCGCCCCAGAGCAGTTCCAAATCGTAGTAGTCACGATATTCGCTGTCAAAGATGTGGATTACGACGTCAACATAGTCGAGCAAAATCCAGCGTGCTTGTTCATAGCCGGCCCTGCCGAAACGCTTCAGACCCTGTTCTCTTGCAGCTTCACAGATTTCATCGGCAACGGTGCGCATCTGTCTATCGCTTGTGCCGGTGGCGATTACAAAATAATCGGTAGCAGGCGATTTGCCCCTCAAATCCAGAACGGTAATATCACTACAATGCCTCTCAGCCGCCACCTTAGCTGCGGCCAGAGCAAACGCCTTTGCTCCGTCAGCAATTTTCTTTTTTCGCCGCCGTTCACCGGCTGTAGAATCTTTAATGGATTTTGCCTTCGTACTTCGCTTTTTTGTCAAACCTTATGTCCTCATCTTCAATAAAAAAGGGCGGCCCGTTTGGCCACCCTGATAGATTAACTTTATTAGTCAGTTATGTCAACTGAGGAGTATCTAATAACAAGCAGGCACCGTCCAGATGAATAAAAGTACAAGAAATAGAAAAAATACAAATAAAACTACCCAACTATCTGTACAATGATACCTAATACCCATTTTTCACCTCATTCTCTTTTTTTCGGCAAGAATGGGCTACCTCATAAACAAATTTTATTTGCCGCCGAGGCCGAGCCAGCCACTGATAACGGGAGCGAACTTTACTATAACACCTGAGAAGACCACGCTAACCATCGTCATCAGCTTTATCAGAATATTCAGGCTCGGGCCTGAGGTATCCTTGCAGGGGTCGCCAACGGTGTCACCGACGACGGCTGCCTTGTGTGCATCGGAGCCTTTACCACCGAGGGCGCCCTTTTCGATATATTTCTTGGCGTTGTCCCAGGCGCCGCCGGCGTTGTTGAGCGTAATAGCAAGAACAAAACCGCAGGTTAACCCGCCCGCCAAAAGCCCCATCACACCTGCTACACCTAAGAGCAGCCCCGTCACAATAGGAATGATAATCGCCAGCAGCGAAGGTAGGATCATTTCCTTTTGTGCCCCGCGTGTGGAAATAGAAACACAGCGGGCATAATCGGGCTCGCCCGTACCTTCCAAAATACCGGCAATCTCTCTGAACTGCCTGCGGACCTCGTTGACCATAGCCCCTGCGGTCCTGCCGACCGCCTTCATTGTCATAGCACAGAATACAAAGGCCATCATAGCGCCAAGGAACAGGCCGCCGATTAACTTGGGATTCATAATATTGAGGTCGTAGGCATTGACGAAATCCATAATGGGGGCGGTTTTGACATTGATGGCGCCGGCAACATCACCGGCGGCGGAAAAGGCCACCTCACCGACACGATATATGCCATCGGCACTTTCCGAGGCGAGTCGGCCAATCCATATACGAACACCCTCGATATATGCCGCTAAAAGTGCCATAGCAGTCAAAGCGGCTGAGCCTATCGCAAAGCCTTTACCGGTCGCTGCAGTAGTATTGCCAAGGGCATCAAGGGCATCGGTTCTTTTCCTGACCTCTTCACCCAGGCCGCTCATCTCGGCGTTACCGCCTGCGTTATCGGCAATCGGGCCATAAGCGTCGGTTGCCAAAGTAATGCCTAACGTGGAGAGCATTCCGACTGCGGCAAAGCCGATACCGTAAAGACCCATCGATATATTTGAGAAGCCGCCGGCAAAACCGAAGGCACACAAAATGCCGATTACAATCGTTATCACAGGCAGGCCGGCTGAATACATACCGGTTGCGAACCCGTCGATAATGGTCGTTGCGGCCCCCATTTTAGTTTGTTCGGCCACACCACGAGTCGGGCTGTATTCGTCGGATGTGTAGTATTCCGTAAATTGTCCGATAAGGACGCCTGCGACCAGCCCGGCAACGACTGAGCCGAAGACGCCCCAGGTAATCCAGCCTGTGCTGGCCATTACCGCCACGGCAATTATAATAAGGACGGAACTGCTGAGAGTTCCCGTCAGTAGAGCATGCAACAGATTTTTTTGCGTTGCGTTTTCCTTACAGCGAACGAGGAAGATTCCAACAATAGAAAGAACAATCCCCAAACCAGCAACGAGCGTTGGAGCAAGAACAGCTTTCAAGGGATCCATCCCCTTTTGTGCCATCACGGCGAGCGGCAAAGCGGCACCAAGCACTGCCGTTGCAAGTATTGAGCCGCAGTAGCTCTCGAACAGGTCTGCACCCATACCGGCGACATCGCCAACATTGTCACCGACGTTATCGGCGATTGTGGCCGGGTTTCTCGGGTCGTCTTCCGGGATACCGGCTTCGACCTTGCCAACCAGGTCTGCTCCGACATCGGCGGCTTTGGTGTAGATGCCGCCGCCGACACGAGCAAACAATGCCTGAGTCGAAGCGCCCATAGCAAAGGTGATCATCGTGGTAGTAATCTCCACCAGCTTTTGGCTGGGGTCCATTCCCTTGGGTACCAGGATCAGCCCGAGGAATTCGAGGCCTTCTCTCATATGTTCCGCCGTATAGACGAGCTTGTCAAGAATCAGATACCAGATCGTAATGTTAAGCAGGCCGAAGCCGACGACTACAAGGCCCATAACCGCACCCGAACGAAAGGCGACCTGCAGGCCGCGATTCAAACTATCGCTGGCACCTTGAGCGGTTCGGGCTGAGGCGTTTGTCGCAGTCTTCATACCCAAAAAACCAGCAAAGGCACTGAAGAAACCAGCGGTCAAAAACGCTACCGGAACGAACGGGTTTTGAACGCCCAGATAAGCGCAGACCGCTAAGATAATCAACAATATCAAGAACACCAGTGATACAACGCTGTATTGTCTGAACAGATAGGCGTAGGCACCTTCACGGACATGGTGAGCAATGCTTATCATTTTTTCAGTGCCTTCCGGGGCTTCCATAACTTTCTTATAGAAATAGTAGGCAAATCCCAGTGCCAGCAGCGAAGTGATGGGAGCAATCCACCAACCTAATGGCGTACCACCCGCCTGTCCCGCTTCGACACCTTCACTTGCCATCGCCACGCCACAAAAGGCAGGAATCAAAACCGAAAGCCCTATACCTCTCTTAAAAACTTTCACTTTTTTACTCCTTATGCGAATTTGACCGTTGTCTCTATTGCCATAACACACTTAAAATTTTTCCGCAGTTTAACCAAACGTATTGCTTTTTCAACTGTTTTATTGTGGGAAAACTAAAAATAAGTTAAAAGTGCGTAGCGCTCTGTCGCACGTAAAATGATGAACTGTCATTCCGAGCGCAGCGCAGCGGAGTCGAGGAATCTGTTTTAATAGACCCCTCGACCTTGCTCGGGGTGACGATGGTTCTCAGCAATGACACCCATCAATTGAGTTGTAACAAACCAGTAAGGCATAAGTGCACAAATCACTCGTGCTCTTATGTTGTATTAAGTGTGGTAATCAGCGTTGATTCTTACGTATTCGGCGCTCAAATCGCATCCGTAGCAAAAATCGTCCGCCTTGCCAGCCCCTAAATCCACGGTTATTTCGTGCTCGATTTGAGAAACAATCTTGCTCGCCTTTCTTGTGTCAAATTTTCTCGGCGTACCGTTCTTAAAAACGGTTATTGGCCCGAGCTTACAGGAGAGTTTATCCGGATTCAACTTTACAGACGCCGAACCAACGGCACAGATAATTCTGCCCCAATTGGGGTCGCCGCCGTTGACTGCACATTTTACGAGCGGATAATTGGCTATTGCCCTCGCAGCCCTGGCCGCATCGGCCTTTGTAGCTGCACCTTTAATAACGACCTTGAATATCCGCGTTGCCCCTTCGGCATCCAGTGCCATTTGTCTGGCTAAATCATCGCAAACTTCAGCCAATGCTCTGGCGAACTTTTTATACCGCGGGCACCGACTTACTATCGGCCGATTACCTACTAAGCCGGAGGCAAGAATTATCGCGGTATCATTTGTGCTTTGATGACC
>Ga0307439_1002419_pt1 | contig 11035 bp, 10 predicted proteins | sample SalMarWE160490MG_FD_202142 | JGI IMG/M metagenome (GOLD analysis project Ga0307439, IMG submission 202142) | Salt marsh sediment microbial communities from the Plum Island Ecosystem LTER, Massachusetts, United States - WE1604-90 | ecosystem: Environmental > Aquatic > Marine > Intertidal zone >... | reverse complement strand
TAAGCAATGATAAAGAGCCAAAATTTGTTGACCGAGGTTGAATCCAAGGAGCTTCTTAAGAAAGCAGGGATACCTGTTGTTGAAGCCAAACTCTCCCGAAGCAAAAAGGAGGCTATTTTCATAAGCAAGGAAATGGGCTTTCCTGTAGTATTGAAAATAAGCTCCCCCGATGTGATTCACAAAAGCGATTCCGGCGGTGTTAAATTAGGACTAGCCAACGCTACTCAGGTAGGCAAGGCTTATAATGAGATTATATCCTCCGTTAAACAGGCATACCCTGAAGCCCAAATTGAGGGTGTGTCGGTACAACCGATGGCTCCGCCAGGAGTGGAAGTGATTGTGGGCATGAGCAAGGATTCTCAATTCGGTCCTGTACTCATGTTTGGCCTCGGCGGCATACTGGTAGAGGTGTTAAAGGACGTCTCTTTCAGAATAGTACCTGTTACCGCAAGGGATGCCCTGGAAATGATTAGAGAAATAAAAGGATATCCTGTACTGGAAGGATACAGAGGACAAAAGCCAGCCAGCATCCCGGCACTGGAAAAGTTATTAGTCAAGGTGTCTAATTTCGTCGAGAAAAATCCTCAAATAAAAGAGCTCGACCTTAACCCCATATTCGCCTATCCTGATAAGGCTGTGGCTGTTGATGCCCGAATCATCCTGGAATGATGACCGTAAGGTCACTGTACTGATAACCAGAAGTCTGCTGAATTTGGATTTCATCAGACATATTGAGGTTTCCGAGGCTTGACGTTGTTTGAGGAAAAGCTTACGGAATTTGAGCCGATCTTTTACCCCAAATCTGTTGCTGTTGTCGGTGCCTCGGCTACCTCCATAAAAGCTGGCACTCTATGGGTCTCGTCCTTGAATTCCGCTGGTTTTCCGGGGATCATTTATCCCGTTGGTTCCAGCGGAGGCCATATTGCCGACCTCGAGATTTTCCCTAACCTCAAGCTAGTTCTTGGAGAGATAGATTACGTTATTGTATCCATTCCTCGAAAATCTGTATTGAAACTCCTCGATGATTGCGCGGCCAAGAATGTCAAAGCCGTCCAATTCTTCACCGCTGGATTTAGTGAAGTAGATACAAAACAGGGACGTAAACTAGAGGAAAAAATGCTCGAGAAGGCACGACAGGGACATATTCGCATCATCGGCCCAAATTGCATAGGTGTATATTGTCCGGAACACAAAATACCATTCCTCTTGGGAATACTCGGTGAAAGCGGCCCCGTGGGCTTCGTGTCACAGAGCGGTGGCATCGCTACCAAATTAGTGACAATCGGGATAGCCCGCCATATCAACTACAGTAAAGTAGTCAGCTTTGGCAACGGCATTGATTTGGATGCCAGCGATTTTTTGCAGTACCTGGCTGCTGACCCAAAAACCAAGGTCATTGGTGCCTACCTCGAGGGAACAAGAAACGGAGCTCGTCTTTTTAACACTATGAAAGAAGTAGCCAAGGTCAAGCCTTTGGTTGTCTGGAAAGGCGGGAGAACGGAAGCTGGCGCTCAGGCTGCTCTGTCTCACACGGGTTCCTTAGCCAGTTCAGCAGCCATCTGGTCAGCAATGTTGAAGCAAGCTGGCGCTATAGAAGTGCATAATTTAGAGGAATTGACCGACACCCTGCTTATCTTTCAACAGCTTAGACACTGGCAAGGTACCCGCGCAGCAATCATTGGCGGTCTGGCTGATGGGGGCGGCGGCAACTCGGTAGCCGCTGGCGATGCCTGCATGGAGAATGGTCTCAAGATCCCACCCCTTTCTCTTGAGACGAAGCAGGAGCTGAGCGAGCTCCTGGGAGAAGTAGGGAGCATCCTGTGTAATCCGATAGACGTAAGCCAAGCGCAATTCCAAGGCTTAGCAACTCTATTTCAAGCCATAGATTCAGTAGCAAGGGATACCGTTACCGATATCGTCTTAATTCAAGAGGATATAGACATCCTTTTACCAATTTACTCCCGGAAAGGACTGGAAGAAATAAATGACTTCTTTGTAGAGTTCACAGGTAGGCAAAATAAGCCAATAATAGTCGTTTTACCGCCTGGCTCCGCTGAGCCAGAACGATTGCAGATAGAGCAGAAGCTCCTTGCCGCTTCCATCCCGGTTTTTTATTCCATGGAACGGGCATCCAAAGCTATTTATAAACTTAACCAATATTGTCGCCGGCAGGAGGTTAAATAAAGTCAGCCACAATAACTGCGACTCTGTGCAAATTTGATAACCACGAAATAAGAATTCCGAATTTGAACCATGATACAAAATCAAAATACGGAAAAAATCGACCTGGAATGGAGTGACGATGATGTAGTGCCCCCAGTAGTCTACCCTAACCTGGAATTCCTATTCCAGCAAATGCTCAATCTAACGCTTGAAGAGGTAGCCCCCAGCAATGGTGAGCTAATACTGGACGTAGGCTGCGGAAAGGCTATTGATGGTGCACGACTATGGGAAAAGGGAGCAAAGGTTATCGGGCTTGAACCATCCCATATAATGATAGCCCGAGCTAAAGAGTATCTCAGTGAAAGCAATGCCCAAATAGTTTTAGCACAGGGAATAGGAGAGAATTTACCTTTTAAGCCACACTCGTTTAACAAAGTTATGTGTAAGGGTGCGTTAGACCATTTTATTTCCCCTAGTAAAACAATAGAGGAGATAGCCCGGGTGCTTGAACCTAGTGGAGAAATGATAATCTCTATAGCTAACTTTGATAGTCTAGGCTTCCGTTTGGGGAAGAAGCTATATCCAGTAACAAAGTTCCTTTCCCCATCCCTGGCTAAGGAAAGGAAACCCTGGGAGCCACCACCAGACCACACATATAAACTTGATTACCCATTCCTAAGCAGCTTGGTGAAGCAGAGTTTTGAAATTAAGAAAACAAAGGGAATATCCCTCCTTTTTGGACTCCCCCTGTGGGGTAGTTTTCTTTCCAAACTTCCCCATTCTGTTTCCTATGCTATTCTGCGGATATTAGATAAATTAGCCCGACGTTTTCCCTCACTGGCAGACGTCATTCTGATGAAGTGTACTCCAATCTATAAGCAGAAGTAACACTGTTTCATGAAAGTCAGCAGACCTTTACAATTCCTGCTGCCACAAACTATAATGCGCTGTTATGTCCTCCGTAAAAAGCGGCAATTTAGCTGCTAACTTGGCTAAGATATCACACCTGTTAGATATCCAGAAAAAGCAAGGCTATATCGTTGGTGGTTTCATCCGTGATTGGCTCTTAGAAAGAGAGACCAACGATATAGATATTGCCGTGAGCGGCGACGCCCTAACCATAGCTCGGGCAGTAGCTGGAGAAATAGGAGGTAAATTTGTGCTCCTCGATGATGTTAACGACGTAGCTAGAGTAGTGGTGAGTGAAGACAGGCAAACAAGAGGGGCTACACAGAACCAAGAATCGCATGGTGCAGAGTGGCATTTTGATTTCTCCTCTTTTACCGGAGACATCGAAGCTGATCTTGCCCGCCGCGACTTTACCATCAATGCCATGGCTCTAGAACTCAGCCTCTTTGTTACCGCCAGCACTGCCCCTGATACGAGTTCCCGAAAATCGGCAAATCCTCTGGCTGAAAAGCGATCCTCATTGAAGTTTATCGACCCTTTTTCCGGTGAAGAGGATTTGAGGGATAAAATAGTGCGTGCGGTAAGCGAGCAAATATTTAAAGATGATGCCGCAAGACTCTTGCGGGCAGTGAGGTTGGCTGCCGAACTCGACTTCACCATAGAGCCAGACACAGAATCTCTAGTTCGCCGATATTCCCAGGCTATCACTGAAGTCCCGGGAGAGAGAATCAGAGAAGAATTACTTCGTTTGCTTGCTCTGCCCCGGGCTGCTTACTACCTGAGATACTTAGATACACTTGGCTTACTTCTCGCCCTAATCCCCGAGCTAGCAGAGAGCAAGGGAGTGGAACAACCAACAGTGCACTTCTGGGATGTCTTCGACCATTCTTTACAGACGGTAGCTGCAATAGAATTCCTCATTAGAGAAAGTGAATGGGAGTACGGCAACGATGCTATGCTGTCAACTGCTCCCTGGTCTGACATGATAGACAAGCACCTATCCCAGGGAATTTCCAGCGGAAGTAACCATAAGGTTCTACTCAAGTTAGGTGGGTTATTCCATGATATTGCGAAACCAGTGACAAAGTCTATTGATGATACAGGTAGAGCAAGATTTTTGGGGCATACCAAGCAAGGAGCAGCTATGACTGCGGACATTCTGGAACGGTTGCGATTTAGCAATCGAGAAATAAGGCTGGTGGAAAGCCTTGTCTACCATCACCTTCACCCAGTTCAGATGGCAAATGAGGAATTTCCTACCCAACGGGCAATTTATCGCTACTTTCGGGATACTGGCGAAGGCGGCATTGATATACTACTTCTGGCTTTGGCCGATTGTCTTGCTACCCGTGGTCCTCTGGTATCTATGGAGGATTGGGAAAAACATTGCCAGTTAATAAACTACATACTGGAAGAGCACGACAAGCAGCAAGCCAAAACCTTGCCGATGAAACTCATTGATGGCAATGATATAATGGATAACCTTGGTTTAGCACCAGGACCATTGATTGGCAAACTACTCTCCATGGTTAACGAGGCTCATGCTAGCGGCGAGTTAAGCACCCGAGAAGAAGCATTAGCCCTGGTTCGAAAGGAGCTGTCAGCTGTGAGCAAGCAGCAAACAAGAGTCCCCCAAAATTCGCAGAATTCTGAAGTAAAAACAATATCTAACACAAAGGTAGACTAAGTTGAGAAGGGGAAACGTATATTTATTAATTTTCATCCTTGCTTTGTTCGGATTCGCCTTATGGTCCATAGTCCCGCTGGATAGGAATGTTTTCGGCAGAGAAGGACTAAGGCTGGGGCTTGACCTTGCCGGCGGCAGCTACCTGGTTTACCAGGCTAATGTCAGCGATATCGAGCCAGAGAACAGAGATGAAATTATGGATGGGGTGAAGGGAGTTATAGAAAGGCGTATCAATGCTCTGGGCATACTCGAGTCCACTGTCCAAATACAGAAACACGAAGGAGAATATAACATTGTCATCCAAATACCTGGCGTTGCTGACATCGAGAAGGCCAAGGAAATGGTCGGACTCTTTACTGTGCTCGAATTCAGGGAACAGGATCAAGCAGGGAATTGGACTCCGGCTACCGGGACAGTCACAATAGATGGCGTGGAAAAAGAGTTGGTTCTCAGCAGTAGATATTTTAAGGAAAACACCGAGGTCACCCTGCATCCAACAACCAACCAAGTATTATTACTGTTTGAGATGAACGAAACGGGAGCGCAGCTTTTCAAACAAATAAGCACCCGCCTTCTCGGAAAACCACTCGCTATCTTTCTGGGTGATGAGCCACTCCGTGGAGAAGATGGTCGGATCATCGCTCCGACAGTCGAGGCGGTGATAGAAGACAAGGGGCAAATTACAGGGCTAAGCCTTGTTGATGCTCAAGAACTAGCACGGGTACTCAACGCTGGACGGATTGATGTTCCACTGGGGAGGTGGGCGAACGGAGAATTCCAACCCAGTGTACCGCTCTATGAAAGGACTGTTAATGCTACCTTGGGGCAGGACTCTATACAGAAGAGCATACTGGCAGCAGGTATTGGAATAGTGCTATTGCTAATATTCATGCTTGTTTATTACCGTCTGCCAGGCCTGGTGGCCTGCCTCAGCTTAGGGATTTATGGGGTCCTGCTTTTGGCCATTTTCAAGCTTGTGCCTGTAACCCTCACTTTACCCGGTGTGGCTGGCTTCATTCTATCGCTGGGCATGGCTGTAGATGCTAACGTCCTTATCTTTGAGCGTACTAAGGAGGAATTGCGAGGAGGACGCAGCTTAGGCGCTGCCGTCGAGGCTGGGTTCAACCGCGCCTGGACCGCTATCAGGGATAGTAACATCACCACCTTTATCGCCTGCCTCATCCTTTTCTGGCTTGGCGGCGAGCTCGGTGCTCTTATGGTCAGAGGCTTTGCCGTGACCCTGTTTATTGGTGTGGCCTTATCCATGTTTACAGCCATTACGGTCACCCGAACCTTCCTCCGCCTGATTATAGGCAGCCGGGCGGTTAGCAATCTGGCAGCTTATGGAGTGCCAGTCCACACAGTTAGGAATATGAAATGATAGACTTTGTCGGTAAGAAGCGGTGGTTTTTCCTTATTTCGTGGATACTCGTAGTTATAGGAGTAATTTCCCTGGTCATCTCCCAAACACAACTCGGAGCCCCACTGCAGCTTGGAATCGATTTTACCGGTGGCACTTCTATGATTCTTCAATTTAGCCCGGCAGTCGAGCAAGGCCAGTTGCGGCAGGAGATGGCTCAGCTGGGATACGACGAAGCACGCATTCAAGATGCTGGGGAAGGGAATTTCATCATCTACACCAGGGAAATAACCTCGGATGAGGCAAAAGAACTGGCAGGGGAAATCGGGACAGATTTGGATTCCCAGGTTGAAATAATCGATTACTATTTAGTCTCTGGAACAGTAGCAGCAGCAACAGCACGCAATGCCGTCATCGCCGTAATAATAGCTGCTGTGGCTATGCTGTTTTACATTGTCTGGGCGTTTCGCCGCATGCCCAGTCCTTTTCGCTGGGGCACCTGCGCCATTATTGCTCTCATCCACGATGTATTCATAATAGTGGGCATCTTCTCTATCATGGGCTGGCTTGCCGGGGTGGCGATTGATGCCCTGTTTATCACCGGATTGCTTGCAGTCGTAGGTTACAGCATCAATAATACGGTGGTTGTCTTTGACCGCATTCGAGAAAATGTATCGAGGCATATCAGTCCCGACTTTGCCGAGACCGTAAACAATAGCCTCATAGAAACGCTGGGGAGGTGTTTAAATACTGCCCTAACCACGCTTTTTGTGCTCTTAGCCCTTTTCCTCTTCGGCGGAGCTACCATACACTATTTCGTCCTGGTACTGCTCCTCGGCGTTATCATCGGCACCTACAGCTCTGTCTGCATTTCCAGCCAGTTTCTGGTGATATGGGAAAAACGAGAGTGGAAGACACTCTTACCTTTCACTAAGAGAACTACATAATAGCTATATACTGAGAGCTGTCAACGAATATGGTGTATTTCTTTTATGGCCCCGATATGCTCATTAAATCCCTCGGGCTTCCTCACTTCTTCTTCACCCAATGGGTCATCTATCTCTGAATTACCTAGAAGTACATCAAAAATAGCTTTTATGGAATAGGCAACTACTCGAAGATTATAGCCACCTTCCAGAGTAAAAATGAGACGTCCCTGGCACAGTTCGGCAGCCAGATTTTTCAATATCACCGCCATTTGAGTAAAAGCTTTAACACTTACCCTCATCATAGCCAGTTGGTCAGCCCAATGAGCATCGAAGCCAGCAGAAACCAGGATGAGCTGCGGTTGAAATCTCCGGGCTATTGGAACCAGGACCTCATTGAAGGCTCTCAAGTACTCTTCATCGCTCCAGCCCGCAGCCATGGGAAAGTTAACCGTAGTGCCATCTCCCTCTCCAGTTCCAGTTTCATCCATCCATCCTGTCCCGGGATAAAAGGGATACTGGTGAGTGGAGAAGTAAAGGACTTGGGAGTCAGAATAAAAGGCATCCTGTGTCCCGTTGCCATGATGGACATCAAAATCAGCTATAAGAATACGGTTAAGATTGAACTTTTTTAAGGCAAATTTTGCGGCGATTGCTATATTATTGAAAATACAGAAGCCCATTGCTCGATCGCTAATGGCATGGTGCCCTGGTGGTCTAACCAGAGCAAAGGCACTATTCATCTCTCCCTTCATCACCGCTTCTACGGCCACCAGGAGCCCCCCAGCAGCATATAAAGCTGCTTCGTAAGATTTTGTAGACATTACGGTATCAGGGTCGAGCCAACCACCTCCCTTTTCCGCTTTACTCTTTACATAGGAGATGTACTCTGGTGTATGTATCATCTCCAGTTCTTCTAACAAGGCGGGGCGTGGAGGCAGACAGGTAAGTTTCTCCTTGATTCCAGTTTCCTTCAAATAAGACATCGCCTCTACCAGCCTCCGAGAGTTCTCAACATGGTCACCTGTATCGTGTTCCAAATAGACTGGGTCATAGACCAGACCGGCTTTCATATTCGCATCATATCAAAAGCACCAAAGCAAAAACAATTATGGAAGGGCTCTCCGGAGCAAGTATTGATTTTTATCACGAAAAACATCTATGCTGTGGAGACATACAATTTTATGAAGGAAAGCTTTATCCCATGACCAGAGAACAGATAAAAGAGCTGCTCAACGAGGCGGAGAAGAGGTTTGCCTCGGAAGTGAAGTTAATAGAGCTGGAGACAGGCAGAGTCGTTTTCGTTGGTGATACCCATGGAGACCTCGAAGCTACGGAGAAAATTATCCACAAGTATCTCAAGCCGGAAAATAAGCTGGTTTTCCTGGGAGACTATGTTGACCGGGGACCGGCTTCCCTGGAGAACATTAACTTCTTGCTTGGGCAAAAAATTGAGCACCCAGATTCCCTTTACCTGTTAATGGGAAACCACGAAGGCTATGCTGTAATGAGCTTCCACCCTGCTGATTTCTGGGAAGGACTTGATACCCAACTTCGCCAGCGATATAGTGAGGTTCTTTCCAGGTTGCCGCTGGCAGCATCTACGCCGAATGGCATCATTGCTCTGCATGGAGCACTCCCCGATGTGTCAGGTTTAGAGAATATAAATCAGATAAAGCCAGACAGCACTGAATGGCACCAAATAACCTGGGGTGACTGGCAGGAAAGTGAAGGAGAGTTTCTCGGAACCGATCCCTATACGGGGAGACCTCAATTCGGACGAGGCTGGTTCGAGGAAATTATGTCCCGCTTGAGTAAAAACGTCTTGATAAGGTCTCACCAGCCCGATTCCCCGCCCACAATGTATGACAGAAGATGTCTTACTATATTCACTTCTTCGGCTTATAGACATTATATTTCTGAGCGCACTATAGCTCTGGTTGATTTAAGCAAAACAGTAAAGAGCGTGGATGATATAGAGATAGAGATTGTCTAAAGCCACGCAAACCTCAAGAGTTCAGCTTACTATGTTATAATATTACCAAACTGCCTTTGGGGGTGCTGGAATAAAAGCCGAAAGACTTTTTGGGTTAAATAATGCAACCTTTCTCGGCCTTCTGCATTTACAGTAATAGAAGAAAGCAAAAATGAATAAGCTGCTCAAAGTTTCAATTCCAATACTGTTGATTCTGGGGTTAGTGCTAATCAGTGGCTGTGGTGCTTCGCCATCAGAATTACCTAGTTTACCTGGTGAGGGAGGGCGAGATGAAAGCTTACTACCTGGTTGGGGAGTGGTAGATGAAAACGAGATTACTGATAAACTAACGGAAGACCGCAAAATCGTAAAAACAGGCTCCATGACTTTGGAGGTGGAAGATATAGCCGAAACTATGGATGAAGTTGCTGAGATAGCTGATGAGCTCAACGGCTATATAGTTTCCTCATATAAATATGAATATGAACGGGGGGTTTCGGGTCACATTATCATCCGCGTTCCCTTTGAAAAATTTGAAGAGGCTTTTGAAAGACTTCGCCAGTTGGCCACAGCCGTGCCCTACGAGACTACCACGGCAGAGGATGTAACTGAGGAATATGTTGACCTGGAGGCTCAGCTACACAACCTTCAAGCGACCGAAGCTCAGTATCTAGCCCTGATGGAGAAGGCAGAGAACGTAGAGGAAATGTTGAAGGTGCAGAAAGAGCTTTCCAATGTGAGAGGGGAGATTGAGCAAATTGAAGGCCGCATGAAATATTTGGAGCAGACCTCAGAGACATCACTCATTGAAGTAGACTTACAGGAAACAAAGGGATTGGCTGAACCCTGGAGCGCTTCCGCTGCTTTCCAATCGGCAGTGCGTGGGCTGACAACATTTGGCAGAGGTCTAGCCACTGTGCTCATGTGGCTTGGCATTTTCTGCTGGGCCTGGGTGCCGCCTTTGGTAATCTGGCTCAGAAGACGCCGAAGGGCGAAGAGCTAATTCTCAATGCATTTACCCCACTGGCATTACCAGAAGCTTATACAACAATCTTGACATGACTTCCTCGGGCATCTACACTATTAAAATCAACTGATGAGGCCTGAAAGCAATGATATGCCCTGTTTGTAAATACGATATGCTAGTCGTTGAGTATCACGACATCGAGCTCGATTATTGTAATAGTTGTAAAGGGGTGTGGTTTGACTCTGGAGAGTTGGAGCTTCTGCTTAAGTCCCAGGGTCTTGAAGAGTCAAAGACATTCTTTGATGGCATCCTCAACTCTCAGGAAACCGCTTCTCCAGAAAAGAAACGGAATTGCCCCGTCTGTAGCCACAAGATGAAAAAGACAGCCATAGGCGGACAGCCTGAAATCCTCATCGACATATGCCCTGATAAACATGGATTGTGGTTTGACGGAGGTGAGGTCGCTCAGCTGATAAGACGTCTGGCTGGGGAACATCCAGCAAAACATGATCCCGGGGAACAGGTTATCAGTTTCCTCGAAGAAGTATTTAAGGCCCCGGAGTAAAGAGCCAATGGAGATTAAAAAACGCCCGGAGAATATTAGTTAAAGGAGGTTTAATATGGTAGCAGTTTATGTCATTATCGGTATTGTTGTGGTTCTTGCCGTCGTATTGTGGGTTCTCTATAACGGCCTGGTCAGGCTACGCAATCAGGTAAAGAACGCCTGGGCACAGATTGACGTTCAGCTGAAACGACGCTATGACCTCATTCCCAATCTCGTGGAAACTGCCAAGGGCTATATGAAACACGAGCGGGAAACCTTGGAGGCAGTAACCAATGCCCGTAATCTCGCCCAGCAGGTGTCGTCTGCGGGAGCCGGTGAGCGAGCCAAGGCTGAAGGTGAGCTGAGTTCAGCCCTGTCCCGTTTACTGGCTGTGGTGGAAAACTACCCCGATCTCAAAGCCAATCAGAACTTTCTGGCACTTCAGGAAGAACTTACCTCAACCGAAAATAAGATAGCCTTTTCTCGCCAGTTTTACAATGATTC
>Ga0307439_1002418_pt1 | contig 11038 bp, 15 predicted proteins | sample SalMarWE160490MG_FD_202142 | JGI IMG/M metagenome (GOLD analysis project Ga0307439, IMG submission 202142) | Salt marsh sediment microbial communities from the Plum Island Ecosystem LTER, Massachusetts, United States - WE1604-90 | ecosystem: Environmental > Aquatic > Marine > Intertidal zone >... | reverse complement strand
CATATCCTTTAAATGAGCGGGGTAGCTTTTCTATAGATGTAATTGATAGCTTGTTGATTAGCTTGCCAGCCTGCTCCAGCGATTCAATCACTACAGGATTACTTCTAGGGTCCTCACCTGTGTACAATTCTGAAGAGGGATAACCCAGTTCGAGCCTGATGATGTCGTGTGACTCCTCCAAGGTGAGTGGCTTCCAAATGGTGACCCCATCAAATGACAGGGAAGACCAGGGTACCCAGAAAGCCCCCCAATAGATAGGACTCTCATCAACGCAGACAATGAACGACTTGCCTCTGGTTGGTACATCTAGCCGAGAGATGCGCTCAAAGGCACTTGCAGTAAGTCTCAACTCGTGTTCTTGAGCGTCATACGTGATGATATCGCTAATCGTTATGATGGGCCTTTCTGCTATGTCGACATGGCTTAAAGCCTCCACCTGGGCGGGAGGAATATCTTGTTTGGTCAAGTAGATGGCAAACCCTTCACCAAACTCTTCGACTTCTTCACCAACCCCTTCACCTTCCGAGGTGGCACAAATGCTTGACACAAGAATGCCTAACACAAGCACGATGCCAATTATGATAGGCATAATCGGTTTCATAGGAATATGGCAGGTTAACTTGCTCATCTGCTCCTTCCAATGCATTGCTCGTTATAAGGCATCTTCCTTAATTGATTTTCCAAATCCGCCGACTGAACCATCAACCAGCTAAAACATAAATCTTACAGCTAATTATACCACTTGCTTAGCTCAGCGAAGTTTGAGGATATCTTGAGGCTTTATCGGGGGATTGAGCAACTTTTGGCGGTATTCGTGGGCATAGTACCTGATTCAGATCTTCGGTTCCCTCACCATTTCCCACATGGGAAGATCGACTATCGGCAGAGTAATCCTCTTGAGCAGCCTGAACCCGAAGTGTTCATACATCTTCACGTTCTCTTCTGTTTCAGTCTCGAGATACAGATGGAGTCCCGCGCGTTCGGATTTTTCAATCGCCGCGCCTATCAACTTCCTTCCGAACCCCTTGCCCTGCAACTCGGTAGAGACACCGAAAACCAGCACGTACAGAAAGGCGCAACCAGCCATATGTTCACGGCGGTCTTCGGCAACCGGTTTGAAGATAGTTCCCATCTTCATCGCAGCATTCAACCCCATTCTCATCCCCACGCTCATGGTTCCACTGCGTATTGCGCGCCACCAGCTCATGTCGGCATACTTTCCCGGGACCAGTCCTATAACCCCTTCCAGGTTTTTCGAGGGGGCATAGACCTCACCATACTTCAGACAATACCTTACACCACCCTCGAAGAGGGCGTGGAATCTCTTCCCAATATCGGGTTCTCCTTCATAAATCTTGTTCCAGAGCGGGTCACGCTGAAAGGCATCTGCCAATACCTTTGAGGCCCGCACGATGTCTCTCTTCTGTACTCTATATAGCATTCATTTCTCCCTCTTCGTGCTATGGTCAGGAAGCCTGGCAAGGATAACCGCGCTCTGCAAAGATGTCAAGAGCGACAGGCACCTGATTTGTGGCAGGCCTGATTGGTACGGCGTCCCTGGAAATGTAGAATCCTCTCCCTCGACCCCCTATGTCATTGCGAGCCCCGACTTGTCGGGACGTGGCAATCTCCTCCCCCTTGACGGAAGTCCCCTCTCCACTTGATGGAGAGGGTTAGGGTGAGGCAAGGTGAGGGCGATATCTCCCTCTAATTCCCTCCCGCAAACTGGGTATCCTCCTCCAGAATACCAAGAATTTCTTTTGCCGCGTAGACTTTGTTCCGCTTGCCGCCCCAACTTCGCCATAATTGCCTGCTCTGTGAATTCTAGAGCTCTTGCAGGATTTTATGATACTCGTCCACACTGATACCCATATCACGCAATATCTTGCGCAGTAAAGGGCGCACAATGACCTGTGCACCGTGGTCCGGGATAACTATTATCCGGCCTTCAGAGTTCTTGAAGGTGTTATGACTCCCCTCACAGCGCTGCCACGCAAAACCAGATTTCTCCGCTACCTTTCTTAATTCTTTGTAAGTAACCAGGCGGAGTTTGGTCAAGCCGATACCTCAACACGCCAGGTACCGACGAAATCGGGAGGTGGTTCTCCAGGCGAGGCCGTCCTGAGATATGCAGATATGGCTTCACGGATATTAGATTCGAGGGAGGGCAAATCTTGTGCCTGGGTATAGCAGCCCGGAAGCTCGACGACCTCACCAACCAGCCATCTACTTTCGGGGTCCCTTTCCACCACTACAGTATATGAATTTTTCATTTTAGCCTTCGGTCAAGATTCTATTATTAAATGCTGGTTTAGTAAATTTTTCCCTTATTAAACAAAAGGCCTGTTTTGTTTAATAATAGCACCCGCTGGGGATAATTAACAAGCCTTTACAGTTCCTTAGAGAATGCCTTTCCCGAAGGTGAGGTTCTTTCCGACACACATAATGCCAAAAGTGAGGGTAAGGGGGTACACCCTATGAGTTTCAATCCCACTACGGTGCAATTACACTAACCCTCCACCCTTGCTCCGCCCCAGGCCCCTAAGGTGCCTTCAATTCCACTATGGTGTAACCTGGGGCATAATACCTGATTTGTAGTAGGCCTGATTGGTATGGTGTCCCTGGAATTCGCTGTGGTTACTGTATCTACTTTGGCGATATAAACGAAGTCACCGGGAGAACAGGCAAGCAGAAATTATTGGTCTGGTATAAGGGCATCACCATATAGGGTGATGGGTATTGTTATGTATTTGGCCATTTCGTTACCTGAAGGAATTGATGCTCAGGAATGATTATCTGTTCAGTTTCCAGACCTGCACGTTCAGATTAGCGGCAATACTCACCCAGATTATGTATGGGATGAGAAGCCAGCCGGCTAAGGGGGATACGCCAAAGAATGTAATGATGTTAATTAGTATGGCTATCCAGAGTAGCAGAATCATCACCATTCCACCAAAAAGGGACTTAAGCCCAAAAAAGATTACCGACCACAGGATGTTCAGAACTAGTTGAGCCCAAAATATTACAAAGGCTATTGTTACCCCTTCTTGACCCAATCCTTCCCGCCAGACTAAGAAAACGGCTATACCCATCAAAAGGTAAAGGGTGATCCAGACAGGTCCGAAGACTGAATTAGGTGGAGTAAAGGTTGGTTTCTTGAGTCCCGCATACCAGGTGGGAATTGCAGGGGTGGTGAAAATGGCACCGATGCCACCCGCGCCTTCACAGGCGACTATACTTATGATCAGCTTAATTATGTCCATCCCACTCATGTCTTCAAACTCTCTTGAGAGCCAGTTCAATAAAGGCAGCCCCGACCACTATCAAGCTTAGTTAGTTCACACGGGGTTTGTCAAACATTCCATCTTTTCGTGCAACCAGGTGACATTACACTTTCCAACGGATTGTTCACTTTGCCATGGTATTCTGGGGAATAACACCTGATTTGTAGCAGGCCTGACTGGTCCCCGATTAAATCGGGGATTGGTATGGTGTCCCTGGAATTCTATACAGGAGCCATGCCTGATGGTAACCGGCGAGTCCGATGAGTGGACAGAGAGGATAATCACGGTGCGGTGCGCTGCACCTGCTCTCTGCCACCGAACACTACGCTAACTTGTTGGATAACTTTCTGCTACTTTGTTACTAAAGCCAGCTCGTATCGCGATTTGCTTCATATTCTCACTTGGACTGCAATCGATTTGAGTCGATTGCGGATGAAGTACGTTTCCGGCCCCAATTAGGCAAGGTTACTCATACCTAACTAACAGCATAGGTAGCAGTAATGTAATAAAAATGTAACTATTTCCGACTTGATTTTATGACTTTTTAATGGTCATGGCTTTATGATTGACTATCAGGAGGATTCTTTTGTTAAGGAGGTGATAGACATGTAGGATTGAGGCAATCGTTTCTTTACCACTTAATAATGAATGGAGAAGGAGTAGTAGTATGAAAGATATCGTTGAAATCGCGATTGGCGACAATAGATTTACGACCCTAGTAGCTGCAGTGAAAGCAGCCGACCTGGTAGAAACACTGAAAGGCAAGGGACCGTTCACTGTATTCGCTCCCACTGATGATGCGTTCAAGAAACTGCCGGCGGGTACTGTTGAAGGTTTGCTGAAAGATGTTCCAACTTTGAAGAACATACTTCTCTTTCATGTCGTATCTGGAAAGGTCATGGCCGCTGACGTGGTCAAGCTGAAATCAGCCAATACTGTTCTAGGTAAGCCAGTAGCCGTCACGGTCACTAACGGCAAAGTATCGGTCAATAATGCCAACGTAGTGATAACTGATATTGAGGCTTCCAATGGCGTTATCCATGTAATCGACAGTGTTCTTCTACCCCCGAAATCGTAGTATCCAGAATTGGCTTAGCGCAAGCTTTGATCTTTTGTTCTCAATACGGAGAGCGGACATTTTTTCGGAACGTGTGGATGGACGATGGCAGCTTTTCCCTTGAACAGGTAGCTTTACGCCAAGGCCTGATTCCATTTCGTGAAACAGGTATGAACAGACTATATTCACTAGTTTAGAGAAAGGAGAATGTCTTGCCAATAACAAGGAAACAATTCGACAATAGTACGGATACGTTATCTGCCAAAGTGCTCAGATTCCTGGAGTCAAAGCCGGATGATGCATTTGAACTTGAGGAATTAGCAGAGGCTGTGGGTGGCAGACAGTTGGAGGTTTGGGCTATTCTCGATGACTTGAAGCGGCGAAAGCAAGTCTCCGGTAAGTGCATAAAAGGGACGGGCTATTATTGCGTTGCCAAATAGGCAAGACAATCTTCAATTTAAGGAGGTGCAGTATGTCTATTAACCAATCAACCGAACAGCGGCTTGCTAAGCTACGCCGCTGGAATATCATTGTCGGCTCGATCCTCGCGGTTCAGGCCGCCCTCATCGCGGTGCTTACGAACGACTTCGCCCTTCCGGTTACGGCCACGTTTATGGCCGGGCCGCCGGGCACCGCGCCTACGCTCCATCACCTGTTTGACATATATACTGGCTGGGGCGTTTTTACCTTCCTTGCCATCTCAGCCGGTGCCCTGTTGATAATCGCATCTCCACCTGTCTTCCCATGGTACAAGCGCAACCTGTTACAGAACCGCAACTACGGGCGCTGGATCGAGTACTTCTTCAGTTCTTCAATTATGATTGTGTTAATCGCTCAGATAACCGGTATCAGCGACATCGCTGCCCTACTGGCTATCTTCGGCATAAATGCCTGTATGATACTTTTCGGTGCTTTGCAGGAAAAGTATGAAGAACCGGGCAGACCAAGCTGGCTACCATTCTGGTTTGGCAGCTTCGCGGGCATCATTCCCTGGATCGCAATCGCCATATACGTCTGGGCGCCCGGGTTGAGTACATCGCCACCTGCATTCGTATATGGTATTGTGATATCACTTTTCGTTTTCTTTAACTGTTTTGCCATCAACATGGTATTGCAGTACAAGAAAGTCGGACCCTGGCGGGACTATCTACATGGGGAGAAGGTTTATATTCTTCTCAGCCTCACGGCTAAGGCGTTGCTGGCCTGGCAGGTGTTTTTCCCGGTACTGTTGTCATCCTGATTTTTTAACGGACGTCCCTGGTTATCGTCCCTTTCACACTTGGTATTCTGAGGACATAATACCTGATTTGTAGTAGGCGTGACTGGTCCCCGATTAAATCGGGGATTGGTATGGTGTCCCTGGAATTGCGGGGAGGCTTCGACTACCTCCCCGGCACTTACCACAGCAAGTTTAATATAAGGCTATGACTTCAGCCCTACTCGGTATACCAGATACATACGATGACGGGCAGGGAGATAGTTTGTCCACGCTGGACCTGGGACTGTGTGATGTGAGAGACATGGATATCGGGCTTGGTTTTTAGCCAATCGTTTATGGACTCTTCCAATTTTGAGGGTTCTTTCTCACAGAAAATCTTCACTTTCATTGGCATTATTTTAGCTCCCTTTTTATTTACCATTAATACCACACTATAACCATTTTGGGCAATTCAAGCTATTCAATCTAATCCTATTATACAATCTGCTAGGTCAGCGAAGCTTGGGATATCTTGAAGCTTTATCGGAGGATTGAGCAACTTTTGGCGATATCCTGAGGGCATAATACCTGATTTGTAGCAGGCGTGACTGGTCCCCGATTTAATCGGGGATTGGTATGGTGTCCCTGGAATTCTATTATTATTGCCCAATAAAAGCGCATCTTGTCGCCGGCAAAGAAGTATGTATAAAGTCCGTTCCTACATTATCACAGCTACGGGCACAGGATAGAAGGTAATCAGGGCAGCAGCCAGGCCTACTCCAGCACCTTCTTCATTTCCTCAAATTCTTCCCTGGTAATCTCTCCCCTGGCAAAGCGAAGCTTCAGGACCTGAAGAGGGTCCTCTGGCGGACCTGGAGGGGTCTGCTGATTGGTTGTAACTGGAGATACGGAGGTGCTACTCATTCGCCTGAGATTTTCCTGAATGAGCTTGAAAACGTAATCCACCTGACCTGCCGGAAGGTTATCCAGGATTAAGTCTTCGCTCATGAATCGCCGCTTCAATGTGATGTCAGCAAATAAAATTCCTTTCTCGATTTTCAGATTGGCTATGTCTTCATACCTGTAATCTTCAATCTCCTTGTGTAATCCCAGGGCTGACGGAGAGTACCTGATTATCCTCTGGTTAGTAATTATTATGGAGTCCGGTGTGCTGGCTGCCTTCAACCTCGATTGCCTTATGCTTGCCATAGCCTGTTCATCCGCCAGCAACATCTTCTTTACGGCCTTTGGAACTTTGATTATCTTCCCTTCTTCGCTCATCTTCGCGTTAAAGATAAACTAACTATTCATACGATGTCAACAGCCACAGATACGAATTGACTGAGTTGTCATCCTGATTTTTGGACGGATGTCCCTGATTGTGGTCCTCTTTCATACTTGGTATTCTGGGGAAATAATACCTGATTTGTAGCAGGCCTGATTGGTATGGTGTCCCTGGAATTCAGTCATTGGCTCCACCTGGCGCTATTGACATGTTTATGACACAGTATACAGAATAGAAGTTAGAAATACGGAGCAATTGAAAGGAGGTAAACTAGAATGGACCAAATTTTAGGTTGGGGTACTGCAGGGGGGCTTGGTGTACTCTTGGCCGGTCTTGGCGTTTTCTTCTGGGGGCTGCAATTTGTGAGAGGATATTGGGGACAGGGGCGATGGACTAGTGAGGAGAAATCCAAGAAGTAAGAAGATTGACTCTACTGCGCAATTACGTATTGGCCTTGTGGTATTCCGGGGACATAATACCTGATTTGTAGCAGGCCTGATTGGTATGGTGTCCCTGGAATTCAAAAGGTTTAGACAGGCGCGATGCCCCCAGGCTTCGAGCAGATGCCCCTGTTCCCAGTCCGCCACTATCAATGGATATCGACAAGGCTTGAGGCAACAAGCGAATAATTCTTCCGAGACTGGCTAAGATGTATTATGCTACAATTATTATAGTGAGTCCTAGAATGAGATAGCAGTTATGGACCAGAGTGAGGTTAGCAAGCTAACTAGATACATCGAGGAGAATCTACGCTCGTCAAGCTCAGCTGGCATCACGTTCGTCGATACACGCAATTTCCGTTCTCGGATCCAGTCCAAGCAGAATCACGTAGTATTTGGTCGCCGTGGGGCAGGAAAGACCAGCTTGGTTCAAGCTGCTCGGGATTGCAGTAACTACCTGGACGTGTACATTAACCTTGAGGATTACAAAGACATCACCTTCCCCAATATCGTGATCCGCATACTACTCGAATTGTTTGATGCGCTTGACGAGAAAATATCTTCTCTTTTTCCGTTCTACAAATTCTCACTGAGAGCCTACCGTGTTCGGAGATCAATCAAACGCATTTGCCCTCATCTGAAGCAGTATCTGCACGAGCCTGATATTGAAACGCAAAATGTTAGTACAAAAGATGCATATCATGATGCATTCTCCGCTGGCATAGCCGCACAGCCTATCAATGCACGGGTCGGAGCCGGGCATTCCAAAACCAGAGAAATCAAGAGGATCCTACCAAAAGATAAACTCGATTTCCTCAGGATCGAACTTACTAGTTACAAGAAACTAATCCTCGATATATCATCACTTTTCTCGAATAAGCCAATCTACCTGATCCTTGATGATTTCTACTTCGTTTCAAAAGACACACAGCCCGAACTGATCGACTATTTTCATCGTCTTACAAAAGGTACATCCTTGTTTATCAAAGTAGCTACGATAAAGCATCGTTCAAAGCTTTACAGACGGATATGGGATAGGATTACCGGCGTCGAACTAGGGCATGATATATTAGAGGTCGACATGGACTATACACTCAATGACTTCGACAATCTCCAAATGTTCATGCGCCAGCTTCTTGATAAGGCGATAGATGGATCTCATTCACAAGTAGACGTTGAAGATGTATTCTCCGGAGACGGGTTCTCACAGTTGTGCCTAGCCTCAGGTGGAGTCCCGCGCGATTTTCTTTCATTGTTCGTCATATTGGGAAACAGCATACTTACAAATGATCAAAGGATAGGCAAGGCAGATGTTACAGAGGCCGCCATCCGTAACGCTAACACCAAGATGGAGTCGATGAAAAAAGACTCCGATGACGAGGTTGGAATACTTGAAGACTATCTTCTGAAAATCAAGAGGTTTGTATTTACGGACAAAAGGACGAATTGTTTTCTGGTCGCCAAGGATGAATTGGAGGCCCATAGCCAATTGAAACAGGCCATCCGTGAACTTGTCGATTTGCGCTCACTGCACCTTATTGACGATAACACCAGCAGAGCTCCTAGTGATGGCAGACGGTACGAAGCATATGTGCTTGACTTGGGATTATATGATACCTCGCGCCCAAGGAACTTTAACCAGATAGATCCTACTCAACGCGATGAAAGATCTCGGAAAGACACCCTACGAGCATCTCCTGTCTTATCAATGCAGGGAATAGAAGGACAGAAGATTGATGGGTCATATCGCCGCACTCCCACCCCAGCCGAGCAACTTCCACTCGGATTATCCTTCGAGTAATTCAACCTATGAACTTTGATTTTAAGGCAATTACCAAGACTGTCCCGGGAGTTTGTATCGTAGGCGGTATTGCTCTCACAATTATTTCAAAGGTAGCTGACTTGGGTGGTTCCTTATTTGCTTTAGGTGTTTTCTTATTAATTGCAGGTATTGTATTACAGGTTATATATCTGTACCTAAGATACAAAAATTAGTAGAACTCTCAACAGCGGCGTCCAAGACTGGTGTCTATATAGGCAACCAGATACAGGGATACTCGCTTGACGTTGTGAAAACACTTCACCACAATATGGAAGGAGTCAGTATCTACCTCTGCGGCTCGATAAGCACGTCTTTGGCATTTGGACTTCGTTTATCAGTCGAGGTGCTCCTACTGTCTCCTCGTGGTCTTTGTTTATCATTTGGACTTATTTAACTTTTGCCTTTTAACTTGTCATTTTTATTTTTTATCTTTTATTTTTGAATTCTCTTAATTGTTCCCTGTCTCCTGTCCACTACGCGCCATTTTCCCCTTGTTCGAATAAAGAATTCATGTTAATCTCTGCTTAGAACTCGTGTGCTATCCTGACAAATCAAACCCCACAGGTGAGGTTTCTCAGAACTTGACTGCAAACCAAACACAGATTAAAAGGAAGCGCGGTGGCCAGAAAGGCAACCGGAATGCCTGCAAACATGGCTTCTATTCCGGTACCCTAAGCCCTGCCGAAACATGCCAGCTGTGGAACATTACCAGTCTGGAAGGCGTTGACCCTGAAATAGCGTTCATTCGCGTCAAGTTACAGTCTTCTCTTCAGTATGACCCTGGCAATCGGCGCGTAATCAGAGAAGCCTCCAGATTACTCGTAAAATGGTATTCTGCAAATTACCGGTTGGACCCAACCGACCGCAACTACCTGAAAACTGTTGTCGAGAATCTTTTGGAAATTGCCTTCATGCGTCAGTCCGCCAGTCCTCACGGCTCGCAAATATAAAGGGCAAACCGACGAAACGAATCGTACGTACTTTAACAACTGAATCTTCCGGAGGTAGTCGCCTTACGTATGAAAAGGCCTGCTGAACTTCCGAAAAAAATAGCCATTTTTGCAAAACGAATCATCCCGGCTTCCCTCATGCTCTTCCCCCTATGACAACGCAAGCAGACAATGCGTCACCAATCACATAATGAGAGCACCTATTTGCAAACTGCTTTGTTTTGCTATATACTATCCGTAGTAGTTTCAGTTTAGGTTGTTACAAGCTTCTTATAATCCCTGAGATTCATACCAAGTATTGGATGGCCAAGACTCTAGCTAAGATTTAAAAGATAGGAGGTCATCCAATGAGTTTTCAGGACAAGTCGATCCAGTGTTCCGATTGTGGAACTATCTTCACTTTCTCTGCTCGGGAACAAGAGTTTTTTGCGTCTAAAGGTCTGACCAACGAGCCCAGGCGTTGTCCTCAGTGCCGAAAAGCCAAGAAACAGCAGCGTCGTGGCTCGTCCGGTAGCTGGACTAGCTACGCCAGCAGGGCAATGCTGGGCAGAGAATACCAATGAGCATAAATGAATTTCGAAACCTTTAATTTTCATCCGAGCGTCATGGCCGGTGTACGTGCGCTCGGTTATTCCGTACCCACGCCAATTCAATTACAGGTTATCCCATTGATAATGCAGGGGCGTGATGTCATTGGGATTGCTCAGACCGGCACAGGCAAGACGGCCGCTTTCGTGCTGCCGATTTTAGAACGTCTGCGATCGGGCCCTCAAGGACGCGTCCGGGCTCTGATAATCTCACCAACACGCGAGCTGGCCGAGCAGACCTGCGAGGTTATCAACAACCTGGGGAGCAGAACAGGATTGCACAGTATTGCTGTCTACGGCGGGGTGAGCATGGAACGGCAGACCCGTGGACTGCGCAGCGGCGCTGAGATTGTCGCGGCCTGCCCGGGCCGTTTACTTGACCACCTCTGGAAAGGGACTATTAGTCTATCGGAGC
>Ga0307439_1002416_pt1 | contig 11042 bp, 10 predicted proteins | sample SalMarWE160490MG_FD_202142 | JGI IMG/M metagenome (GOLD analysis project Ga0307439, IMG submission 202142) | Salt marsh sediment microbial communities from the Plum Island Ecosystem LTER, Massachusetts, United States - WE1604-90 | ecosystem: Environmental > Aquatic > Marine > Intertidal zone >... | reverse complement strand
TACAATAGGAAAAACTCTCGTCAGGATCCTCAATCCCACTTCCGGAGATATTTTCTATTATGATGAAGAAAAACTAGAAAAGGGTAACAATCAGAGAGTGAAAATTGCCCTTCCAAAATTAAACAGAAAAGAACTCACGGCTTACCGTTCTAAAATTCAAATGATATTCCAGGACCCTTATTCTTCACTCAATCCGAGATTTACCGTAGGAGATATAATAGAAGAACCTTTAATTGTTCAGCGAGGAAAAAACATAGAAAACAAAGATATAGTAAAAGACCTTCTTCGAAAAGTTGGAATGAGCGAAGAACACATTTACAGATATCCTCATGAGTTTTCAGGGGGACAAAGACAGAGGATAGGAATCGCGCGCGCCCTGTCCACAAATCCCGAACTTATAATTGCGGACGAACCGGTTTCAGCACTCGACGTCTCGGTTCAGGCTCAAGTTATAAATTTAATGCAGGATCTGCAGGATGAATTCAACGTAACTTATATTTTTATATCTCATGACTTATCGGTAGTAAGACACATAGCTCATAGAATAGCCGTAATGTATCTGGGATACATTATGGAAATGGGTCCAGCCGAGGAAATCTATAATAATCCCCTTAATCCCTATACAAAAGTATTATTATCCGCAGTTCCTGAAGGCAATCCAAGGAAAAAAGCAAAAAAACAACCACTCAGAGGAGAAGTGCCTTCTTCCTTACATAAGCCAAGCGGCTGCGCATTTAACCCCCGCTGCCCTATTGCCCGCGACATATGTAAAAAAGAAGACCCTCTTTTCAAAGAAAAGGAAAAAGGGGTCTTTGTTAAGTGTCATTTCCCGGGTAAGTTTTAACCACAAAAAAAATTCTCACACAGAGCCACAGAGAACACAGAGAAAAGATTGCTTTATTAAACCACTAAACACACTAAAAACACGAAACCCCACCACACCAATTGAATTTGTTGTTTTAACTATAAACGCACGAAAGAAAAGAGCAATCATCACATAGAACCACAGAGACAAAAACTGGACTTTAGTTAAAACAATAAAAAATCCGTGTTTATCCGTGTGAATCCGTGGCTATTTTCTTTATTTGTGCTATTCGTGTGATTCGTTGTTACTATTTTAGTTGGTTCGTTAGGCCGTGGGATCGTTGGATCGTTAAAACAAAAAATAACTTGTGGTGGTGTGGGGCTCTGTGATCTCTGTGTTTTCTTTTTTTTCTCTGTGTCCTCTGTGTTAAAATATTTTTTTTGGAGAAGGGGGAGCGGAACTACTGCACCGCTAATACGTCTTTATTAATAGTGATAAAAGACGCCGGAGGCGAAAATGATAAAAAAATGGCTTTTTATGATTTTAACTTTTGCTTTTATTATTTCCTGCTCAAAAGTAGAGAAGACAACCGAGGCAAGGGAAGAAAGAGAGGTTTATATAAGCAGTGAAAAAGAGGTAAAAATGGATAAAATTTCTAAATCGGAAGAAGAATGGAAAAAAGAACTTCCCCCTGATGTATGCTATGTTATGAGAGGAAAAGGCACGGAAAGACCTTTTACGGGTAAATATTACAAAAATAAAGAAAAAGGAACGTATGTCTGCGCCGCCTGCGGAAACGAACTTTTTAGTTCCGATTCAAAATTCGAATCCGGAACGGGCTGGCCAAGTTTCTATGAGGCGATAGAAAAAGGCAAAATAGAAACAAAGCCGGATTCGTCAGGTGGAACCCTTAGAATAGAAGTTCTTTGCGCAAGATGCGGAGGACATCTTGGTCATGTTTTTGACGACGGACCACCTCCAACGGGGAAAAGATTCTGCATAAATTCCATATCGCTTGATTTTAAGAAGGAATAAAAAAAGGCAGGGTTGTACACCCTGCCTTTTTTATTATAACTATACTGTTCTATCTATTTAATCAAAGTGATTTTTGTACTTGTAGCACTTTTCTCATTTGCTTTTAAAACACATAAGTACACACCATTCGAGACAGGATTCCCCGAATCATCGTTCCCATCCCAGATAACGGAGTTTTTACCCGCTGACACCTGCCCGCTTGCAAGGTTCATAACGTGATTTCCAAGAATGTCATATACATCCAGGGATATATTTTGTTGGCTTGTGAGTATATATTCTATGGAGGTTCGGCTGGTGAATACGGATGGGATGGCTCCTAAAAGAGATACTTCATTCTCCACCGGGATATTTTCTTCGATACCACTCGGCCACTGACTTATATCGAACCAGGCTCCCTGGATTGGAGCATTCACATATACAATTCCGTAACTGTTTTCTGCTATGAATTCAATAGCGGGTTTAACCCGGGGTTCCACCAAACCATCGGTAAAATGCACCGTATCACTCCACGCCCCGGTAGGATAATCCCTATGCCTATAAACACCATAATTGTAACACGTCATAACAGCTCCAAAACCACCACCCCTCCTCGCCGTAATGGCACTTATGCCCCATGCGGTAGCATTCGGACCAAACACTGATCCTTCGTAAGACCAGTTATTTCCTCCATCGTAAGAGGCGCAACTGTTAACAGCATATGCGAATTCTCCGCCACAATAGGGATAGAGAACCATAACCGTATCCCTGTACGCTCCTATAGAGGTTACAGACATACCAGCTATAGAGTAAGATACATCAGTGAGAGGGCCATAGGAGTTCCAGATAGATCCCGCAGATCCTATATAAACACTATCATTGGTGCCAATATAAGAGCACCATACATACTCACTTGAATGTCCTTCATTGCAGCATGCGTCGAGTCCTCTTGATGCATTGTCAACACCTAAATCGAACGTTGTCCAGGATGTTACAGTCGTATCGGACCAGTAACAGCGGAGAGAATCATCATCTGTAATGGCAAAACAGTAAAGTCTTGTGGGTGGAGAGAAATCTTCCGTAGAAGCGAGAGCGATCTCTCGCACACTTACTCCTTCATTCAACACCAATCTATAGCCATAAGAATTATCAGCAGTTCCATCGCTAGTATTGTATCTACCTATGAAAACGGCACTTCCGGTTACGTGTGCAACATAAAAATAGTCTTTAAAAACAGCTGCGTCGATATCATCAGCATCCCATCCTACGGCAGTGATCTGGCTCCAAGTTTTGCCCGTATCGACAGATATATGTACGGTCAAAACACCAGTCCCGCCATAAGTGCTATTAAGCGCGGCAAATAAATTTCCGGTAGAATAATCCACATCAAATACTACAGCGTTAACAGAATCCCACTCTGCAATTTGAATATCATCTCCCCATCTTGTTGACAATGTTTCGAGTTCGCTTCCTTTGACGTCTTCAGAAAACAACACAGAAAACATGAGTAAAAAACAAACAAAAACTACGATATACCTCTTCATAAACACCTCCCTGGTTAAGAGATTTAATAATTTCTTCTCTCTATATATATCTTTTAAGAAGATATATATTCAGCATAAGCGAATTCTGATTTTTTGTCAAGGTATTTTCAGAAGAGACCTCTGGTGTTCTTTTAAATAAAAAGAGGAGATTATTCATAATCTCCTCTTCAATATATCTTTTTTACAGAATTTTATTATTTTATTGCTTTCTCAATCTTGGCTGCGATCGATTCCGGGTCTAGTTCCAAAGCCTTAAAGAGTTCATCGCTATCACCCGAAGGAGAAAAGCCTTTTACTCCATAACTGTATAAGTTAACAGCCTTTCCGCTCCTTGCCAAAAGACTTCCTAAAATACAGGCAAGCCCGCTGGATAATAAATGCTCCTCGTAGGTGAAAACATTCTTATATTCCGCGATAGTATTCACGTCTTTTTCGTCAATTGCAAGAGGACAGGAAACGTTCATGACCGCGATTTCAATACCTTTATCCTTGAGAATTTCTCTTGCGCTAAGAGCAAAGGCAAAAGGATATCCATAAGAAAGAAGTACACCGTCTTTTCCTTCTCTTACCTTATCGATTTTGCCGTACTCAAATTTATAATCTCCTCCGTAAAAAGCATTTCCATTTTCGTCCTCTACTACAGGACTTTTAGCTCTTCCCAGCACAACGGCAACGTTGCTGTCCATTGTCGTTATATAACGCGTAACCCTATCGGTCTGGTTCGGATCAGCGGGAATGATTATCTCAAAATCGGGTATGTTTTTAATCAATCCGATAAAATCGACACACTGGTGAGTTTTCCCGTCCTCTCCGACATTAAGACCGTTATGGGTCGAAACGACACGAAGTTTTGTATTGTTTATCGCGTTTAAACGGTGCTGGTTATACGTCTCATCGAATGAGAAAACTCCGAAATCGGAAAAGAACGTTTGAAAACCGCGAATGGAAAGAACTCCAGAAAGAGTAGCTGTATTATGCTCGCTTACACCATTCTGAATAAAATAATCGGGTCGTTCCTTTGCGAACTTATGAGTTCTTACGGAACTCGCGAGGTCGCAGTCCGTTACTACGATAGTTCCCGGCTCGTTTATTTTTGCCATATCTGCCAGGGCAGTACCGTAAACGTCTCTGTTAGCCGCTTTTTCTCCGACTTTATACTCTACCGGCGTTCCCAAATCCAACTTCGGCAGAGGATAAACGTTTTCGCTTTTCTTAAAAGGCTTCGCTCTCCCGGAAGCCCTTTTCTGAATATATTTATCCACGTCGTTTTCTATGCCTAATTCCTTAAGAGCCCTATCAACTTCTTCTTTCGAAAGGGCTTTACCATGATAGCTTTCGTCGCCCTCTATAAAAGAAGCTCCTTTACACATAACGGTATCTCCGAGAATAGCATAAGGAACCGAAGTATCGTTAATTGCCGTATGTATTGCTTCGTATAATGCTTTAATGTCATGCCCGCATACTTCAAGAACTTTCCAGCCGTCCGCGAGATAATCCTCTTTGATATTTATTGGCATTATATCTTCTACTTTCCCTGATATCTGTCTGTTATTATCGTCTATAACCACAGTAATATTATTACATTTAAATTTCGAAGCAAATCTTCTTCCCTCGGCAACCTGTCCTTTTGCCTGCTCCGCGTCGCTCATAAGAGCGAAAACTCTTGAATTATCGTTTCTAAATTTTTTCGCCATAGCAAAACCGCAGGCTGCGGAAAGACCCTGTCCCAGATTACCCGTAGACCATACTATTCCGGGAAGATGAGACTCTACATGTCCTTCATAAGGACCGGATATATGCCTGAAAAAAGCTATAATTTCTTCCGTATCAAGTATTCCAAGCCTGCCGAGTATCGAATATACTCCAGGAGAAGTATGTCCGTGACTTACAACTATTTCATCATTCGGCATGCCGGCAAGACTGTAAACAGTCGTATAAATATCGATAGAAGACATCGAACCCCCCGGGTGACCCGACCCTGCAACTGTTGTCATCTTAACAATATCTCCCCTACAAAGTCTTGCTGTTTCTACTAATTTAGATAGTACGTCATCCGAAATGTTTTTACTTTTAAACCTGTATTCTTCTTTTTCTTTAAACCAATTTTTTAAACCATCAGACATTTTGCATCTCCTTAAAAGTTTATCTTAATACTCCTGGAATATATACCCTCTCATTTGTTTGTCAAGGATTGGTAAAGGTTGACAAAAACAAAAAATCCTATTAAAATAATTTAGAAAAAGAGCTTAATGGGAAACAAAATGAGAAATCTCGGGAATTTCTGGAACAAAACAGCAAAGAACTATGCCTATCCACCTAATTATTATACAACTGCAAGAAAAAAATGAGTACCACTTCTAATTAAGGACGTAAAGATGGAAACAATTAACAAAACAACCAAGCAATCTAACAAAAAAATCTTTAAAGACATACTTTTAGCTTACATCTTTTTTTGTGCCACAATTTTGTTTGCGAATTATTTGATGATGTCCCCAGCTACCCATGGAATAGGGGAGATAGTCTATTATATGGCCGTTTCTATCTTCGGTGTCCTGTTTCCGTATCATTTGATAAAGAAGAGAAATATTGTTTTACCTTTATTCCAAAAGAAATTTTCTGTTAAATTTGTACTGTTATCTCTTTTCATGCTTGGTTTTTCAATCTTTTGTGCCGTTGGTTCAGGAGGATTAGATGAGGTCGTAAAACATTCATCCTCATTCACCTATCTTTTTCAGTTAATTCCAATTTTATTCGTAACAATGCTTTCATATACCCTTCTCTATTTTGGTTTTATACTACATGGGCTAAGGGAGTATTATAAAACAGGATGGAAATCATTTGTAATACCAATAACTCTAGCTTCTCTATCATTTGGGTTATATCATTTTGTAGCTATTGATTCACTTCATGGTTTAAATATAATGATTGAAGAGGTAATAATAACAACGATTATCGGTTTGTTTTTAGCGACTTATACACTTTTGACAAGATCAATCTCTATGACATTCATTTTTATCTGTTTGATAAACTGGTTCGTATTAATGCCTGAAGCAGAATTCCACTCCGGTGGAATTATAGAAAGTTTTAAAGGTATAGTAATCTTCTTAATTGTTCTTGGCATCTATAAAATTTACACAAGTGTAACTCATTCTTAACGGAGCTTAGATTTCAATAACAGCATTATCTGTGCCCTATGTGGTTAAAAAACGAGGGAAGAGTTAGATTCCACTCAACCTTGATTTTAATATAAATGAAGTTAACTTACCTCTAAAAGGAGAATTTTAATGTGTCTCGCAATACCGATGAAGCTCATTAGCATCGAAGGAAATAAAGGCGTAGTAGAATTATCGGGAGTAAAAAAAGAAATTAGTTTAAACCTTCTCAACAATGTTGAAATAGGAGATTATCTGATAATACACGCCGGTTTTGCCATAGAAAAACTAAATGAAGAGGAAGCAAATAAAACACTCGCAATCTGGGAAGAAATAGCAACCCTTCAAAAACAATGAAATATATAATAGAATACAGAAACAAAGATTTATCCCATAAAATAGCGAATAGAATAAATGATTTACTGAAAGGATATAAAGGAAAAATCTCACTTATGGAAGTTTGTGGAACGCATACACATTCGATTTTCCATTCCGGCATTATGAGTCTTCTTTCTAAAGAAATAGAACATCTTTCGGGTCCGGGTTGTCCTGTATGCGTTACCCCGAATAAATATATCGATACGGCAATAGCTTATAGTCGCCTGGGGGATACGATAATAACAACTTTCGGAGATATGATTAAAGTCCCGGGGTCGACCTCCTCTTTAGAAAAAGAAAAAGCTTCAGGGGGTACGGTGAGAATAATTTACTCTCCTCTTGAAAGTTTAGAAATCGCTAAAAATAATCCCGGCAAAAAAATTGTTTTTCTCGGCGTCGGTTTTGAAACCACAGCTCCTCTGGTTGCCTCAACAATCCTTTCGGCAGCTGAAGAAAATATCAGCAATTTTTTCGTTCTTTCGGGTCATAAACTAATTCCCCCCGCAATGACGGCACTTTTGGAAAGCAAAGAAATTAAAATAGACGGTTTTATCTGTCCCGGACATGTCAGTGCAATAATCGGAGAAAAACCTTATTTTCCTATCGTAGAAAATTTCGGTATTCCTTGTGTTATAATAGGCTTTGAACCAATCGACCTTTTAGAAGGAATAGAAATGTTAATAAAACAAATAACCGTCAAGAAAAAACCCTCTGTAGAAAATCAATATAAAAGAGTCGTACGTAGAGAGGGTAACGAAAAAGCGCTTGCACTGATAGACAAAGTTTTCGATGTAAAAGATTCTCCCTGGAGAGGACTCGGGTTACTTTCAAAATCAGGGTTATCCATAAAAAAAGCTTATACAAAATTCGACGCAGAGAAAAACATAGAGTGCGAAATAGAGAAAACAAAAGAACACCCGGAATGTTTATGCGGAGAAGTGCTATGCGGGACTAAGAGGCCTTACGATTGCACCTTATTTGCTAAAACCTGTAGTCCCGAAAACCCAGTCGGTCCATGTATGGTATCATCGGAAGGTACCTGCTCCGCGTATTATAAATTTAAAAAATAATGAAAAAGAAAAACATAAAAAACAAAAAAATATTGCTTTCGCATGGAAGCGGCGGTGTAGCTATGAGTACTCTCATAAAAGAAATGATGATAGACAAATTCGACAATCCGGTTCTTAACAAACTTACCGACTCCGCGGGGCTACCTCCTTCGGGAAATAAACAATTATGCTTTACGACGGATTCTTATGTTATAAATCCTGTTTTTTTTCCGGGCGGAGATATAGGAAGTCTCGCTGTAAACGGAACAGTAAACGATCTCTCGGTAATGGGCGCAAAACCTCTTTACATTTCATGCTCCCTGATAATAGAAGAAGGGCTCGATATGGATATATTAGATAAAATCACAACCTCTATGGAAAAAGCAAGCAAAAAAGCAAATGTACAAATAGTTACAGGGGATACAAAAGTTGTCGAGAAGGGAAACGCGGATAAAATATTTATAAATACCGCGGGAATCGGCATTTTACAAAAAAATATTGTTCTTTCCAAAAACAATATACAAATTGGAGACAAAATCCTTATAAATGGTGAGATTGGAGCGCACGGTTTAGCCGTAATGAGTGAAAGAGAAAATTTTAAAACAAATATAAAAAGCGACTGCTCTCCCCTGTGGGATTTAATAGAAACCATGTTATCCGCGGGCGGCATAAAATTTATGCGGGATCCAACAAGAGGCGGGGTTGCTACTGTTTTATGTGAAATAGCGGAGCAGTCAGGGTTTGGCATCCAGATAAAAGAAGAAACCCTGCCCATACATGATAATGTATCTTCTTTCTCGGAAATTCTGGGTCTCGATCCTCTTTACATAGCAAACGAAGGTAAAGTCGTTGCTGTAGTCGCAAAAGATAAAGCTTCCTCTATTCTTATAAATATGCAAAAACATCCCCTGGGAAAAGAATCTTCTATAATAGGAGAAATCTCTGAGGAAAATATGAGAAGGGTTGTGCTTGAAACAATTATCGGAGGGAAAAGAATTATCGATCGTTTGGTCGGAGACCAACTACCTCGCATCTGCTAAGGGATATGTTAAAAAAACAAGACGCCATAATTCTCAAAAGTTACGATTTTCGAAATTCAAGTAAAATAATTCATATATTATCTTCCGATTCCGAGCGTCTTTCTTTGATTGCAAAGGGTGCCAGGCGAACAAAATCACAATTTGCCGGCAATATAGAACCATTAAATTTAACTCAGCTTGTATATTACATAAAACCCGGCAAAAATTTAGGAACATTAAAAGAAGCAAATATCAAAGAACCGCACCAATCCTTAAAAAACGATTTATACCGACTGAATATAGGCTGGAGCTTGATATGGATAGGAAGAAAAATCCCTTCTCCGATGGACGGTCTTTTTGGATTGGAAAAAAGAGCTCTCAGTTTCCTCGATAGGGGCTTTAAAGAGGAAGTTTTTGTTTACTTCTTCCTTTCCCTCTTTAAACTTCAGGGCATATCCCCCCAAATGAACAAATGTACAATCTGCGGTTCAAAGATAGCAGCGTATTTCGACATTGAAGCAGGCGGAACAAAATGCAAAAACTGCGCAACCGGGAACGCTATATCTTTTGTTTCTTCAGAAAAAGCAATCAAAGCGCTACAAAAGGGAAGATTGCAAGCGTGGGAAGAAACGGAAAAGAAAGAGAAAAAAGAAATTCTGGATATTATCTTTAAATACAGTGTTTATCACTTAGGAGATTGGGTAAACCGCATAACGGATATATTGCCATTCAGAATTACCCCATAGGACCGACAGTGCTCCCAGTCACCAAACACGGTTAGAGTTTTATTCTTCTTCTTGTAAAAATACGGCTTATGAAAGTGTCCCATTATAACCGCATCTACACCTTGCGAAAACTCTTTCTCTGCATAATTTTCAAAGCTATTATCCCTCAATTTCATCTCTCTGGAATTCGTTTGCGAAAACCTGGATACGGCTTTGGCAATAAGAAGACCAAGCTCGGGATGGATTAAAGAAAAAAGTAATCTCGAAAATTTATTAGTCAAACAGGTTTTTACCATAAAATTTGTGTCCTTTTCATCTCCGTGTTGTACCAATATTCTCTTTTTTCCAATTTTTATTATTTCAGGTCCAAGGTGCTTAACAACACCAAGCCCTTTAAAAAAATCCCCTATCCAGAAATCATGATTGCCAACCCAGTAGTGCACGCTAATACCTCCTTCTATAATCTTTTGTAGCCCAAAAAATATTTTAAAAAAACTCTTCGGGATAAAAGATTTATATTCAAAATAAAAATCGAAAATATCTCCGAGTAAAAACAATTCATTTCCTTCTTCTCGGACCATTTCAAGAAACGAAAGAAACGATTCTATCTCTTCTGCTTTAGACCAATCATGGAAGTGAGTATCTGATATTACAAATATTGTTTTTTTTTCTGATATTTCTAGCATCTACAAAACCTATCGAGAGATGGGTGCAATCCGACTACTACGTTCTTTCTGAACTAATTCCTTTTGAAAAAATATTATTGGCTAAATTCCTTTTTCATTTCGCCAATAAGCCCTATAGCTTCTTCAAAATATCTTTTTTCAACAAGGTTGTTTAATAGTTTTCGATAACGGTCCTCTTTGGAAAGACCCCCCTCTTTTCCATATTTCCCCCCCAGAGAAACAGGTTCCCCGTCAGAAGATTCCTCAAAAAGGCTTTTTTCTTCGTGATCAAGAGCATCCAATATACCCTCTTCCTTTTCTTCTTTTTTCTTTCGACCCTCTTCTCTTTTAAAAATTTCCTCAAAAGGAGATTTATTTTGTTCCATCAAGCCTCCTTATTCTTATATAATTTTAGCTTCTTTCCTACATCTTGTAATGTCGGATCAATCTGAAGCGCTTTCTCCCAATTTGAAACAGCTTTATCTATCATTTCCTTTTGCTCATAAGCGTATCCCAGGTCTGCATAAATAAAAGCCTCTGATTCACTCTTTTTGCTTGCTTCTTTAAAAATTTCAATCGCCTCATCTATGTTGCCTCTGTCGAACATAATTAATCCCAAACCAACCTCAGCTTCAAGCATATCGGGATTATCCTTTAAAACTCTCTCGAATATCTTTCGGGCATCTTTTTGTTT
>Ga0307439_1002415_pt1 | contig 11044 bp, 10 predicted proteins | sample SalMarWE160490MG_FD_202142 | JGI IMG/M metagenome (GOLD analysis project Ga0307439, IMG submission 202142) | Salt marsh sediment microbial communities from the Plum Island Ecosystem LTER, Massachusetts, United States - WE1604-90 | ecosystem: Environmental > Aquatic > Marine > Intertidal zone >... | reverse complement strand
GTGGCCTTGGCTAAGCGGCTGACCGAGATCACCCCCGGGAGCTTCAAGAAGCGCGCCCTCATGCTGAACAGCGGCTCGGAGGCGGTGGAGAACGCCGTCAAGATCGTGCGCCAGAGCACGGGGCGCGAGAACATACTGAGCTTCGAGAACAGCTTCCACGGCCGCACCTACATGGCCATGACCCTGACGGGCAAGTGGGACCCGTACAAGGTGGGGCTGGGCCCCTTCGTCCCCGGAGTATACTTCACTCCTTTCCCCTACGCTTACCGCTGTCCCTGGGGCACCACGGATAAAGAGGAGTGCGGCAAGGCGGCCATAAACCACATAGAGAAGAACATATTCAAGACACAGGTGGACCCCGGCACCGTGGGCGCCGTCATCACCGAGCCGGTGCAGGGGGAGGGGGGCTTCATCGACCCGCCCAAGAACTTCCTGCCCATGCTGAAGGAGCTCTGCGAGGACCACGGCATCATGCTCATCGACGACGAGGTTCAGACGGGCTTCGGCCGCACGGGCAAGATGTGGGCCATAGAGCACTACGGCGTGGTGCCCGACCTCATGACCATGGCCAAGGCCATAGCCAGCGGCCTCCCCCTGAGCGCGGTGGTTGCAAGGGATGATCTGATGAAGGACATATACCCGGGCAGCCTGGGAGGCACCTACGGTGGAAACCCCATCGCCTGCGCCACGGCCCTCAAGGTCACAGATATCATTAAACGGGAGAAGATTGTGGATAAGTCGGCGAAGCTGGGGAAGAAGCTCCGGAAGCGCCTCGACGAGTATTACTCCAAGTACGAGCCCATAGGCGAGGTCCGTGGGCTGGGCCCCATGCTGGCCATGGAGTTCGTTAAGGACAGGAAGACCAAGGAGCCTGACCCCGAGACAAGCAGCGCCGTCATGAAGGAGTGCCTCAAGAACGGCCTCATGACGCTGAAGGCTGGGCTTTACAGCAACGCCATACGGCTTCACCCACCGCTCACCATAGAGGACGAACACCTGGAGACCGGGCTAGGCATCCTAGAGGCGGCCATAAAGAAGCACAGCTAAACCCTTCCATTATTTATAATATCTATGAGTTCGGTTATTTGTACGTGAAACTGGGCTTCCACGTCTCCATACAGGGCGGCGTAGACAAGGCTGTTGACCGAGCCGCGGCCATTGGCTGCTCCACGTTCCAGATATTCACCCAGAGCCCCCGGATGTGGAAGCACAGGGAACTCCGTGAGGAGGAGGTCGAGAGGTTCAAGGATAGGCTGAGGGAGACGGGCATAGACCCGGTTTTCAGTCACATGCCTTACCTGCCGAACCTCAGCACCCCGGACCCGGTGAACTACCGGAAGTCGGTGGACACCTTGAAGGCGGAGATCGGGAAGTGTAACAGGCTCGGGATAAGGTACCTTGTGACGCATCTCGGCAGCTACCTCGGCTCGGGTCCCGAAAGGGGAATGGAGAGAGTGGTAGAGGCGCTTAACCACGTCAACGCCGAGTTCGACGAGACGCCCATCCTCCTGCTTGAGAACACGTCGGGTAAGACCAACGAGGTGGGCTCCACGTTCCAAGAGATTGGCAGGATAATCGAGAGAGCCGAATCAGACAGGGTAGGACTCTGCATGGACACCTGCCACGCCTACACGAGGGGATACGACATAGCGACGCACCGAGGATTATCCGATGCTCTGGACGAGCTGGATAGCCACGTTGGGCTCGACAGGCTTCACCTCGTCCACTTGAACGACGCGAGGGACCCCCTCGGCTCCAGGCTGGACAGACACGAGCACATCGGTATGGGAAACATCGGTGAGGAAGGGTTCAGGGTTATCTTGGGCAGCGTGCTTAGGGAGGTTCCCATGGTCATGGAGACGCCCATGGATGAGAGGAGGGCTGACGTGGGTAACATGAGGAAGGCTATGGAGCTAGCCGGGCTAGATATGGACGAGTAGCGTGGTCTGCTGGAACTGAGGCTCGGGCTCGTTCAGGATCATCCATAGGACTGTGCTGCTCAGCTCATATATCTCGTCGCTCGTATGCAACGGAAATAGTTTTTTCGCGGTTTTAAGGACGGGGTCTATGGTCGCTATGTTCTTGTTTCTTTGCGATGCCTCAAGCTTGCACGCCTGGATGAGCTTGACGATATCCGATCGTCGCTTGTTAACCGCTATCATTGAGGGTTGGTCCACCAAAAAATATAATTTCGGTATATATAAGTATTTCATATTTTACCCCAAATTTATTTCTAGAGTGGTCAGTGAAAGTGGTTGGGTTGTTGGAACTTGTTTTAAACGAGCGCCTAAAAACGCCTATTTTCGATGTAATAACGTTTTTACCTTTTTCAATCTCTTTGGAGTAACACATCCCCAGTGAATCCATCTTAGAATATTCAATATAATCAGTGTGTTACCTAGAAAAGAGCATGAGGGGCAAAATTAAAAAACAAGGCTCTTTATCCATAGTGCAGTCACGCCCCGGTAGCTTAGCCTGGTTAAAGCGTTTGCTTGGTAAGCAAAAGATCGCGGGTCCAAATCCCGCCCGGGGCTCCATCAACGGTTAATGACAGGCTTAATCTCAGGCTTCTCGGGCTCCGTTATCGTATGCTTCCTAATCGTTTCCCTGATACTCTCGATGGACTCAGCTACCTCCTGCTCTAGCTCAACGTTCACCGAGTAGATGTAGACGGGGTCAAAAAGCAGGTCCTTCTCCTGGAACCTCTCCCTGCACCGGTTACAGCTGTAGGCCCTCTTAAGCTCTGTGAATCTCTCCCCGCAGATTCCTTCACAGACGTAGTGTCTCCTCGTTTTATGGAACACGTCGCTGCCGCAGTTGGGGCAGTTGAAGACCGGTGCTACGTCGTCTGAGCCGCAGCTTGGGCACACCATCCTCATCCCTATCTTCGTCCTGTGGAGCACCCTGTAGTGGGAGAGGATGTTTAGTAGTTTCTGCATCCGGTCACTGGAAGATATTCCGGGTATCAAGTCGGTGTTGTAGCCGTGGGTGGTGTGGGATATGGGGGCGATGTGCCTCAAGGCACGGTTGTGGAGCGTGGACAAAAGGCCGTACACGTGCTTGTTCCGGTACAGCTCGAACCTGCGTTCCCTGAGCTTCTCGTCGGTGAGGAACCTCCTGTGGTAGTCATCGATGTGTCCCTCGACCTGGCTCGGGAGGTCACTGAGCCCCTTCGACGTTTTGACGGCGTAGTCGTCTGCGCCGGCCTCCACCGCTTCGACGGCCTTCTCTGCCTCGCCCTCACCCACGACGACTATGATGGGGGCGGACACGTCTATCTCCCGGAGCTCCCTCACGATCTCGACGCTGGTGCTGTCGGGTAGAGCGTAGTCGATGATCATGAGATCGTATACCTGCTCTATCAGCTTTCTGTAGCAGGCGTCGGCGTCGGGCGCGTAGTCGAGGGTGATGGCCTCGCCGTTGATCTGGAAGTACTTCTTGATGATCTTGGCGTCGTTCTCGTTGCCTATAACTAGGAGTACCCTATAGTCTCCCGCATCCATGACGCATGCATCTCCTTCAGCCGGCTGTCTCAACCACCGGCGCCCCGCTAAAAGGGATTGTGAATCTATAATATTGAACAAGAACCATGGCCCATGGAGGACCCCCTAAATACGATGAGCCGCATTAGACGCTGGACTTGAAGCAAAACGTCGATGCGGTGGTCTTCGACCTCGACGGCACGTTGATAAACCTGGGGGGATTCGTGGACTGGGAGAGAGCCCAAGAGGACGTATTTAAGACGTACATCGTGCATGGGTGTGACGAAATAAAAGTCGCTGCCTGCAGAGCCAAGGGCTTATGGAGCATGCTCGAAGAGATGTACGACCTCAACGCCGGTGACCACGGAGGACGGAAGGCGACTGACATACAGGAAGCGGTCTACAGGACGCTCAGCGGATACGAGGAGGAAGGGATTCAACTGTGCGCCAAGATGCCCGGCTGCTCGGAGGCCCTTGAGTGGTTGAGGGACAGAGGCATACCCATGGGGGTATGCACGAGAAACTCCCAGACAACCGCTGAAAAGGCGCTTAGAGAGAAGGGTATAGCCCATTACTTCGAGGCCGTCGTCGGATGCACGACAAAGCACAGGACAAAGCCTCACCCCGACCAGCTTCTCGAATGCTACAGGGTGCTAGAGGTTGAGCCAAGCAGAGGCGTCATCGTGGGAGACAGCCACCACGACGTAATCATGGGTAAGAAGGCCGGCTCCTATACCGTTGCTGTGCCTATGTACTTCAGCAACGTCGAGAAGATGAAGGAGGCGGGGGTGGACAGGATCATCGACAGCCTCGCCGAGCTGCCCAATGCCTTGATGGACATCTAGCCGATGAACGATGCTCCCTCAAAGTAAACCGCCCAGACGTACAGCGCCACCAGTATAAGCAACGCTATCACGAGCCCCCGGAAGGCGCGGTCCTGGTCTATGGCGAACGCGCCTACGCAGCCCACGAGGAAGCCGTACAGGTGCATGTCGTGGGCGACCCCCGACTCGACGCTGACCATGACGGCGGCGATCTCGACCAAGACCAGCAGTAGACCCATGACAACCCCTGGAAGCGGCAGTATCAAAGCCGTCGTCGCCTTGAAAGGCATCAACAACAGCATGACGGCTATCAAACCGAATATGGCTCCCGAGGCGCCGATGACGGGCACGTTCGACGCCGGGTTGACGGCCAGGTGGATCATGCCAGCGGAGACCCCTGAGGCCAGGTAAACTAGCGTGAACCTCAGTGAGCCCACGTCCCGTTCAACCTCCCTGCCTACGCTGTGGAGCACGAATACGTTGGAGGCCAGGTGCGCCAGGTTTCCGTGGAGAAACATGTAGGTGAAGAGGCTCAAGGGGCTGGCCAAGCCAACCATGGACGGGATGAGCCCATACTCGTATAGCAGGCTCACCGCCAGACCATCGGAACCAAACAGAGTCGCCAGAAAAAGCAGGACGCAGATGGCGATCAAGGCGTTAGTCACCCTGGGTTTGCTCTCTATGGTCTCCGCCATGACCATTCAATGCGGTGGCTTCCGTAAAAACCCAGCGCCATAAGTAACTCTTTTCTGGTAGACCGTGTAGACCTTACAGGAACTTGAGAGGTGAACAGGTTTGAATCTACGGCCAATAGACAACCCGAAGATCATCGGACGCGGGACGTGGTACGACAAAGCGGCGGATGAGCTGGTGAAGCGGGAGAAGAAGCTCGGCCGTAGCCTGGACCTGTTGCGGACGGAGAGCGGGCTCGGAGCCAGCGGCTACCCCCACATCGGCAGCCTAGCCGATGGACTCAGAAACTACGCAATAGCCCTAGCGCTACAGAATCTAGGATATGACAGCGAGTACATCGCGTTCGCAGACGACAAGGACGGGCTAAGGAAGGTGCCCGGAGGGATGCCCGACGAGCTTGAGAAGTGGCTTGGGTACTCCGTGGCCACTATCCCCGACATCTTCGGGGACTGTCACTTCAGTTTCGGCGAGCATATGAGCAGCCTCCTCAAGGAGGCGCTGGACATCACCGGCGTAGAATACACCCCCATGTCTGCGTACAACGTGTACCAGGAGGGCATCCTCAACGAAGAGATCATAACCCTGTTGGACAACCACGATAGGGTGGGCAGGGTCATAGAGAGTGTCTCAGGGCAGGAGAAGTACACCGAGGCGTTGCCCTACTTCGTGGTATGCGAGAACTGTGGAAGGATATACACCACCTACGCCCACGACTACGACTCCTCCCGCCACACCGTACAGTACGATTGCAAAGGAATGGAGGTCAAGGGCCAGTGGCTCGAGGGATGCGGCCACAGCGGCGAGGTGGACGTCACCAGCGGCAACGGCAAGCTCAGCTGGAAGGTGGAGTTCGCGGCCCGCTGGCACGCCCTGGACATCAGGTTCGAGGCCTACGGCAAGGACATCGCGGACTCCGTGCGCGTCAACGACGCCGTCTGCCGCGAGATATTTGGGTGGGAGCCGCCCATGCACGTCCAGTACGAGATGTTCGTAGACCGCGGCGGCAGGAAGATAAGTAAGAGCACCGGCAACGTGTTCACACCCCAGGTGTGGTACAGGTACGGGAGCAAGGAGAGCCTCAACCTCCTCATATACAAGCGGTTCGTGGGCACCAAGAGCGGCAGCGTGGACGATGTACCCGTCCACATGGACGAGCTCGACGACCTCGAGGAAGTCTACTTCGGAAAACGCAGGGTGAATGACGAGCTGGAGAGGCACAAGCTCACCGGCCTCTACGAGTACAGCCACCTCCTGAAGCCGCCATCGGAGCCCCAGGTCCACGTGCCCTACAACCTCATGGTTAAGCTCGCCAGGTACGCGCCGGAGGGAGCCGAGCACGACTTCATGGAGACGAAGCTAGGCGAGTACGGGTACCTGAAGGAGACCAGGCGTGGCTTCGACGAAAGGATCGGGTACGCCCTCAACTGGGTGCAGGACTTCGAGGAAGGGGAGCCCGCCCACGTCGAGATTACCGACGAAGAAAAAGAGGCCGTGAAGGCCGTGATGGATAAACTGGAGAAGGCGTCAAACGAGGAGGAGTACCAGGCCGCGGTGTTCACCGTCTCCAAGAGCACCGGCGTCAAGGCGAGAAAACTGTTCCCCGTGCTCTACAGGATACTGCTGGGTAAGCCTCAGGGCCCCAGGTTCGGCCCCTACGTGGGGCTCGTGGGAAAGGAGACCGTGATCAGGGAGCTAAGAGACGCTCTAAACCAGTAAAAACCGGGTGAAGAAAGGGGTTGATCTGCGTGGGCTACGCGTAGGGCTTCCCTTCTTTGCCCCACTCGTACCTCTCGACATCCTGTATTATCACGGTGACGGCTTCGGGCCCACAGCCCACCGCCTCGCACATGGCTTCCGTGAGGAGCCTGATGGTCTTGGCCTTCGTCTCCCTGTCTCTTCCCTTGAACCATTTAACCTCTATAAGCGGCATATCGGGTCAACCAGTGTAACGCCGAGAACGATAAGAAGTCTTCGGGTGAGCGGGCTCCAAACTCAAGATCCTCATCACGGTTCAGAGGGGCAAACATATCATCGCCCGCCCAACATTAACAAGGGCTCTAGGACAATAAGGGTTCCCCATAGAAAGACCTTAAACCGCTTATGCGTGATAGATTCGTCATGGACCGACCCGACAAGACCATGTACTTCCTCAACATAGCCCTCAGCGTCGCGGCCAGGAGCACGTGCCTCCGCCGCAAGTTCGGGGCAGTCATAGTAAAGGACAACACCATCGTGGGCACCGGGTACAACGGGAACGCCCGCGGCGTCGTGAACTGCAGCGAGGTGGGCTGCATCAAGGACCTCATGGACGCCCCGCACGGAGAGGCGTACGACTACTGCCCCGCGGTCCACGCCGAGGAGAACGCCATAATAAACAGCAACAGGGCCGACAGGATCGGCGCCACGCTTTACATAGCCGGCCTGGACAGGGAAGACAACTACACCATGGCTCTTCCATGCCAGAGGTGTCAGCGCAAGATAATCAACAGCCAGATATCGGAGGTGGTAGTGCTCAGGGACGACGGAGACCCCATGAGGATCGACGTGAAGGAATACGTAAAGGCCGACGGGGAGTGGTACAGGGAGATGCTCCGTAAGGCGAGGGAAGGCTAGCCTCGACAAATTTATAAACCGATTAATCTCAAACCTACCGATAATGTCCGTCGAACTGAAGATAGAAGACCTCGAGAAAGAGATCCAAGCGTTGATAGACAAGATAGACTCCATAGAGGAGACGCTCGAAGAGATGGGTGAACGGCTGGACGACATCGAGGAAAAACTAGAGGAACAGTGACCACATACATATTTTCTCTCACCCAAAGCTTAATTACCTGAAATATACGCCCCAATGAGAGGCATCAGGAATGGCTTTCGGGGAGCACACCTCAAAGCAGATAATCGGCTCAAAGTCGACGGAGCTGCAGGGAGAGAAGATAGTTTTATGCATAACGGGCAGCGTCGCCGCCATAAAGAGCACGGAGATCGCAAGGGAGCTCATGAGGCGGGGCGCCGACGTCTACGCCGTCATGACGCGCAGCGCTCAACAGATCATCCACCCCGACATGGTGGAGTGGGCAACGGGGAACCCTCTGGTAACCGAGCTCACAGGCAAGATCGAGCACGTCACATACGCGGGTGAGCACGAAGAACGCGCCGACCTCATACTCGTGGCACCCTCCACGGCCAACACCATAGGGAAGGTCGCCGCCGGCATAGACGACACCCCCGTGACAACGACGCTGACAACCGGGATAGGAGCGGGTATACCTGTCATCATCGCCCCGGCGATGCACGCCTCCATGTATAAACACCCGATCGTGCTAGAGAACATCGAGAAGCTGGAGACGATAGGCATCACTGTGCTGATGCCGCGGATGGAGGAGGGAAAGGCCAAGATACCAGACACCGATGAGATCGTGCAGGCGGTCGTTGACAGATTCACCGTAAAGAAGGACTTGGTTGGGAGGCGTGTGCTGATAACCGCAGGGCCCACGAGGGCATACCTGGATGCGTTCAGGTACATCACCAATCCCAGCTCGGGGAAGATGGGCGTGGCGTTGGCGAGTAACGCTCTGGCGCGGGGGGCTGAGGTTACCCTCGTCTATGGGCCGGGGACCGCGAAGCCGCCGAGGGAGGCCAAGGTGATAAACATACTGTCCACTGAGGAGATGTTTGAGGCAGTGAAACACGAGCTGGGCTCAAGGAAACACGACGCAGCCATCCTCTCGGCGGCTGCAGCCGACTACGGGCCAGTCGAAAGGAAGCTGGGGAAGACGCCTTCGGGCAGAGGAGAGTGGGTCATCGAGTTAAAGCCCCTTCCCAAGGTCGTGGAGAACGTGAAGAAGGTTGACCCCGGCATCTACCTCATAGGGTTTAAGGCCGAGTACGACGTCTCCGAGGAGGAGCTCATAGACAGGGCCTACGACAGGATGATGGGAGCCGGCATGGATCTGATAGTCGCCAACGACGTCTCAAGGGAAGGCGCGGGCTTCGGGACCGACACCAACGAGGTCTACATCGTGGACCCTGAGAGGCGGATCGAGCATTTGAAGGCGAGCAAGAATGAGATAGCCGCCAAGATATTTGACAGGGTAAGAGAAAAAACGGTGTCCGGCTGACTCCCTTTTTTCGTGTTCGAGACAATGCTAGGCTTCTCGTTAACGTGGTGGCGTCGTCTCTACGCGTCTTATGATGTGTTTTTAAGGCTGTTATTTGATGGATCTCTCTCAGATCATGAAAGTAACTTTATTAAACCATAATGAGTAGATGAACCCATGAAAGCAAGAAGAAGCTACCTAATCCTGTTACTCACGGCGCTAATCGCATTCCAGGTGATACTGCCGGCAGTGAACGCGTACGAAGTCCTCGAATACGAGACATGCTACGGCTACAGGCTCGACACACTCTACTATAAGGGCGGCGGAAACGCGTTCTTCACCCACAACGAGAACGTCGGTTTCTGGGCGAAGATCCAGAACCCGCCAACAGATCTAAGCATCAGAGTAATCTGGACTGATCCCGACGGAAAGCAATACGACTCCAACGCCGCGGAGGTCGACCAGCTAGAGGGTGACGACTGGGGAATAGTGTTCGACTCTATATACATCTACGGCTATTCCGCTGCGAATAAGAAAGGCGTATGGACCGTGGAGCTGAGTATCGACGGTGCGGTGGAAGCTGCGAAAGAGTTCCAGATACTGGACTACGACAGCATCGTGTCTGACTTCGCGATCTTGAGGGTCCAGATAAACACGATACAATTGGGGTATGACACGCTGCAGGCGCAGAACCAGCAGGTCATCCAGCAGTACGCGGATCTGCAGGCAGACTACAACGACTTGCTGGCAAACCCGCCAAACTCTGAGGAGATGGAGGATCTGCAGGACCAGTACGACGAGATGTACAGGGAGTACCTTCAGATGCAGGCCAGCATGGGCACCACGAAGATGATGATGTACGGCGCGGTCGTCGTAGCCATAGCAAGCGTGGCGGTCGCCGTCTACTTCGGAGCCATAAAACGCTCATAACCCTTTTTTCTCCTTTTTACGGGTAAAACTCTAATACCTCGACTCGTTCAGTTAGGCGGCGTCTTGTTTGGCGAATGTCATTGTGCTGTTTGATAGGTGGATGAAGCCTGACGCCGAGGAGATGTGGCGAAAGTCTTTGTCCGAGGAGATGGGCGGCGGCTTCGGTGGGCATAAAGTGTCTTTCGTCGAAAACGTTGAGGGAGACTTCGAGTGGAGCACCGAATCTAGGGATGGAGTGAAGGAGGCAAAAGGGGACTCCTCGAACATCAAGAAGCATATCCGAGACGCCGACGTTGTCGTCACGGGTTACGCGCCGCTCACCATGGCCATCATGGATGAGGCTCCCAGGCTCAGGGTGATCGGCGTCTCTAGAGGAGGACCCGTCAACGTCGACTTGGAAGCCGCCACCTCGAGGGGAGTCATTGTGTTAAGGGCTGTGGGCAGAAACGCTGTGAGCGTGGCGGACCAGACGCTCGGGATGATTCTCTCAGAGTCGAGAAACATCTCGAGACTCCATCACGCCCTAAGAACCGGACGCTACTTCAAGGACGTCGAGAAGCATGGACGCCAAAGATACATGTCTAGTTTCAGGTGGATGGAGCTCGAAGGTAAGAAACTTGGATTAATCGGGTACGGCCAGGTGGGAAATGGGGTGGCAGTTAGGGCCAAGGCGTTCGGAATGGATGTCAAGGTCTATGATCCATTCGTGGATGCGGGAGCATTGAGGAGGGACGGGTGCGTCAAGGCTAGTCTCGACGATCTCCTTGCTTCATCTGACTTCGTGTCGATCCATGCACGGCTCACCCCCGAGACGAGGCACATGATAGACGGTGAGGCGTTGAAGAAGATGAGGCCCACGGCTATCCTTGTCAACACGGCCCGGGGGGAGATTATAGACGAGGCGGCACTCATAACGGCTTTGAAGGAGGGCTGGATCGCGGGCGCTGCGCTCGACGTGTTCGAGGACGACCCCATAAAGAGCGGTAACCAGCTTTTATCACTTGACAACGTGACGGTT
>Ga0307439_1002414_pt1 | contig 11047 bp, 15 predicted proteins | sample SalMarWE160490MG_FD_202142 | JGI IMG/M metagenome (GOLD analysis project Ga0307439, IMG submission 202142) | Salt marsh sediment microbial communities from the Plum Island Ecosystem LTER, Massachusetts, United States - WE1604-90 | ecosystem: Environmental > Aquatic > Marine > Intertidal zone >... | reverse complement strand
CGGTTTCCCGGCGGGCCGTAGGACCACTCCATCATCGTCTCGACGGCCGCGTCCGACAGCCGCTCGCGGTTCATCCACGCATGATTCAGCCCGTCCATAAACGACTCTGGGGTCCGCTTGCAGATCACGCAATTCACCCCATCAAGGCCGAACTCCCTTGCGTTCCCGATCCGTGTCGTGACGAGGCAGCAGCCGCAGGCCATGCCCTCCAGGCTGGTGTTCGGCGTCCCCTCGTGCAGGGACGTGCAGAGCACGGCGAACGACTCGTTGTACCACCGCCGCATCGCCTCCTGCGGCACGACCCACTTGTTGTAGTCCATCCCGTTGTGGAAGGCGTGGAAACGGTGGCCCACGCCGGCCTCGTCAAGCATTGGTACCAGCGGCTCCAAGACCCGCTGCCAGCCCTTCTCCTTCTTCGGGTTGGTGCCGCCGGCCCAGAACACCCGGGGCTTGCGGTCGGTCATCGGGGTGTCGATGCCCCACTGGTCTAGGTCGATGCCGTTGCTGATACAGCAACTCCGTGGCGGTCGCTTGTGGAAGTCGAAGACCTCCTGGTTGTTGCAGATCAGAAACGACCGCCCTCGAAGAATCGGCTCATAGCTATCCTTCCAATTCTCCAGGCGGCTCTTGCTGTCACGGTTGTGGGAGAGCACGAACGCCGCCCGCGGATTGGCCCGCCTGACCCGCTCGCCGATGCCCGGCGACTGGTAGTCGATATTGAACACCACATCGTACTGGGCGAGCTGCTGGTTCCTGAACAGCTCTGCGTCCCGGGCATTACTGTGGTAGCACACGTCCACCCGAAAGTCGTCCGGTGAGTATTTTCGCAGGGCCAGGGCCCGCCGGTGGTAGGCGTAGCCCGGAACGTCGGCACAGATCAGCAGTCGGTAAGCCATGGGTCGGATTCTTCCTATGTGTTGGACAGCGACAGCCTCTTCAGCACCTGGCTGAATTGGCCTCGCAGGGACCATCCTTCGCGGTAGGCACCGTCCGCTTTTGCAGCTATCTCCCGGGCCCGTTCGAGCGACGTGAAGATGCCGTCCTTGTCCTGCCAGTCATCCACGAGGACCGTGTTCTCCGCTGACAGCGGCGGCATCAGGTGGATCTTGCCTGCCAGTTGGACGACCGGCACGCCCATCATCACGCTCTCGCAGTGCCGGCTGCACTTCCAGGTGTCGCCCGGCAGTTGTATCATCGCCCGGCACCCGGAAACCCAGCCGAGATAGCGGTCGGGCGGCAACTTCACCAGGCTCTTACTCTCGCCGGAACTCCACTGGAAGTCGAATCGATCGTCGCCCTTGAACAGGGCCGCGATCTGACTCCTCTGGGGCCAGCGGTAGCCGTAGAAGCCCACCTGCCTCAGCTTCGACGGCGAGCCGTACCTGTCCCTGATGCTTTCCAGGTCGTCCGCCAGGTATGCGTCAGTCATCCCGTCGCCGTCGAGCTGGGCCAGCACCGTGTCGTGTGCGAGCCACGGGACAGAGAGGACCTTCGGCCCGACATGTTCCACGTGGCCGGGCGGGTTCCGGGGCCGCGGTTTGTGCCCGTAGCCCACCTCTCGCGTGAAGTCCTCCAGTCGCCAAATATAAGCCACGATGAGCGCCACCTTCTCGGCTAGCTCGCGGTCGCGGGTGAAGCCGATTCCCTCCTTCCACGCCACGGTGGGGCAGTTCGTCGGCACGCCCCCCGTCGCCGTGCCGCTTGAACAGAAGTAGAGGTCGGCCTTGCTGGGGCTGTTGGCCGGGAACTCTTCTCGAAGCCGCAGGAAATCGAAGCCCGCCCGCCCGCGAAAGCGACCGAGCGGCCGGCCCTCCTCGTGCAGGCTCACGTCATGGCCCATGCTCCGGGCTATCGCCGCTAGATACAAGAGCCGCCGGGACTTACGGCGAACTACGGGCTCCTCCGGCCGGCCGATGCACGGGTTGATCGCTATCTTCATTTCAGCTCCTGGTAGCGTTGCGGCCTACTTGTCAGAGAACACCACGCCCGCCGTGCGCAACAGACGTATCCCCTCCCGCCGGCAGAAGTCTACCATCTCGTCGATGTACTTTACGTAAAGATCGCCAGGCGGCTTGCCCTGCCGAATCATGTCGTGGAATAGGTCGTCGTGGTCGAGCATCATCGTCTTGGGCGGCGGCATCGCCTGCTCGATCTGGCGGATGTTCCGGCACGCCCAGACCGACTCGATCTTGGGCACGACCGTCACCCTCGGCGGCGTCTTGATGGCGTAGTACATGAAGTCGTCCGGCTCCCTGATGTTCGACACGCCGATGTACCTCACGCACTCGTGCCGCTTGGCCACGGCCACGATCTCCCTCTGTTCCCAATGACTAACTGGCGGTTTTGTCCGGCCAGCCGGCACATCCAGGAAGACGTGGTGCGTCAGCTCGGACAGGTGCCGCTCCAGTTGCTCCCGCGACTCCTCCCAGGCGAGGTTGATCCGCACCACGGCCCCGGCGGGCACGACATTGTACTCGGTGAGATGCCGCGACATCAAGAGCATGGCTTTTTTTCCGTTAAATTCTTGGAATAGTTAGGGTAAGAGCCCACGCCTTGTGGTTATACGTTATATGCTTTGCTAACTGACGTGTCGCGGCAGCGACGCCCTCCCTGACGCTTTGCCGTTGCCAGTCGTCGCCGACCAGCGTCGCAGCCGGAAATAGAGTGCCGGCTCCTCGCACGTCGTCCTCCACGCTCTGGGCGTCGTGCGCGCCGTCCACGTAGATCATGCCGGGCCGCAGGCCCGCCCGGTGGACGATCCTCATTCCATCGAGCATCTTCGTTCTCCGCCCTCGCCATGGCCCCGATGATCACTCGCAGGCGATTGGCTAGCCCGCTCTGGGGGAAGATTCGCAGCGTGGTCATTCGGACCCTTTCTCGACGGCGATCGCCGACGGCATCGGCGGGTATTTGTGCTCGGCCGAGCGGTAGGCCGGGCCGTCCCATGTATAGCCGTATCTCTCCAGCAGAAAGGCGTCGTTCTCCTGGACGTACCTTCGCATCTCTGGCGTGTAGTAGTCCTGGTGAGGGCCGTGCGCGTGCTGGTTGCGGTAGAGGCTCTTGTCTATCACGAGCGGCCGGCCGAGTATCCGCGCGAAGTCCTCGTAGTAGGTGTGGCATCGCACCCAGTCGTCCACGCGTAATAGGCTGTCGTAGTCCCTCTCCACCTCTGCCATCGACCGGTACTCATCGAACACTTTCAGCGCCTGCGGCAGGTGGAAGTGCAGGTGAAAGAACGTGCAGGCTCCCGGGCGAATGTGCCTCGGCTCGGGCGGCCAGTAGGCCACCGTCAAGTGCCGCCACGGCTGCCTGTTCAGATCCCAGAACCACTCCTCGAAGCCTACGGCGTGAACGCCCCTCTGCCTCTGGAGGCAGTGCTGCTTGTACCAGCCGCCGACGTACCAGCCGAACGGGTTCCGCAGCATCCCGATTACCGCGCGGCCCTTCAGCCACTCGGGTTTTGCAACCCGGATCGGTGCGTGCCTCGACTTGCCCTTCGTCACAAGCCGGCCTCCGCACGTATCCCTCAATAGCACCCAGCCGTGGCTGCTGCCGCAGTTGTTGACGCACAACAGGATGTGCCGGTCGGTCATAAACATCGCGGATACTCCCAGCCATCCAGGCCGCGGTGCGGATTGTCGTCGCGGTCCCGCGTGGGGTCGAACAGCTCCATCGCCGAACGAACGGTCCCGTCGCCGATGCCGTAGTCCTGCACGCCAAGGGCGCGGAAGAAGCTGCTAGCGCTGCCGTCCGAGACGGCCTTGGCTATCTCGGCCTGGTATATGACGTACTTGCCCGCTGGCCACAGCTCGTATTGACGCTCGGCCGCCCGCACCCAGTCCGCTATGCTCCGCTTCATCCATCCCAAGTCGTGGTCATCGTGCTTCCGCCGCAGGTGCGTGGATCGGCGAATCAGGTCGATGTTTTTCTCATTCAAGACCAGCGTCGTGTCCGGCTCCACGTCCAGGAAGATGTCGGTGAACTTGTCGAGGCACCAGGACAGGTTGTGCTGCTTGGCGATCGCGGGCTTGGCCGCCGCCTCGAAGCCATCGCGAACCGCTCGCCTCGCCTCGGCCACCTTCTCCGCGTCGTCGGTCCTGGCGCATACTTGGGACGCGCGGCTGAGCCAACCGAAGTGCATGAATTTGGCCTGTACCTCGTGGCTCTCTTGGAAGTTCCAGCCGAGCGCCTGGTACAGCTTCGCCGCGATGCTCGTGCCGCTATTCGGCGCGCCGATCATCACGATGCTTGGTCGTATCTTCATCGCTTGCGCCTCAGGAACCCGCCGTGGCAGGTCGTGTGGTGGAACTTCTCCCGCGACCAGTCGATTTCCCAGCCGGGGTTCGCCTCGATGAACTCGCGGACCGCCCGCCAGACGCCGCTAGAGTCCTGCCTGTGCAGGTCCGTGTCCTCGACGACGTAGTAATGACCGCGGGGCACCAGCGGCGCGAATGCCTCCACGCAGCCGAGGGTCATGCCGTGGGTATGGGCCGCGTCCTCCACCACCATCAACGAAAACCCCTCATCCCGGACGAGCTTGGAGATGCCGTCCACCAGGTCCCTCGGGTCGCCCTTCGTGAATTCCAGTCGTGGATGGACTGGCCGTTGCCATTTCGACTGCGTGTCAAACGACAATACCTGCCCGGTCCCAAGGGCCTCCATCACTGATGCGAAGAACAGCCCCGAGCCGCCGGCGGCGCTACCGATCTCCAGCAAGAGATCGGGCCGCGTATCCGTGATTATCTCCTGGTAGACCCACATGTCCGCCGGCGTCTTCTGCACCTTGTAGCCGCACCAGCGCATCGTGTTCTCCAGGTTCTCCCGGTCGAACAGCCCGCTGTAGGCCAGGGCCTCCTCCGGCAGCGGCGGCACTTGCATTGCTAGCTCCCTATGCTGAACAGCGGATAGGCCGGCGAGATCCAGTCCGCCTTGTCCATCTGATCGAAGGCCGACGGGGCGTAGAGCACGTTTCGTCCCTCCAGTAAAACCGACGATCGAATTCTACCATAGATTCTGCCCCTGTTCCAGACCAGACAGTCCTCGCCCACCGCCACGGTGATGTGTAGGACGCCTCCGGGGCGGAGGATGTCGATCAACCATTGCATCGCCTTTAGGTCTGCGTTCGGGTCGACCGGGTCGCCGTAGCGGCCGAGGCCGTCGTGGTCCAGCATCGACATCGACACGACCGCGTCGAATCGCTTGCCCTCCCACTCGCCGCGAGTGATAGCGTCCACCTGCCGGCACTCCGAGACGATTCGGTTCCGGTCGATCACCGTGACGTTCCTCGCACCGAAGGCGAGGCAGAAGGCGGGATAGTCCGGCCGCTCACAGCCGACCACGGCGACGCGCATCCCCGCAATGGGCCATCTGGCCAAAGCACGGCGAAGCTCCATCGTGGCGTAGCTGTAGCCTATGCCGCCTCCATTTCGCGTTCGCTCGATCTTGGCGTCCACTCTCTCTTGGGTCAACACCAGGGGCTTGCGCGGTACGTTATCGTAGTAGCGGTACTGCACGGGAATTCGTCCGCCCATGGTGAAGGCGTCTCGCATCCCATCCGGTATTTCTCGGCAAGGTTTCATTGTCGGTTCCCTACCATGGGTCCATGAGGCGGCAGACGGCAAAGCCTTCCGCGTAGTCTCGGCCTATGAGGTGGCCCCAGTACCGCTCCTGATCGACGATCTCCCGCTGCCAGCGACCCTTGCGGTAAAGCCATTCCGTCGCGTGAAGTTGCAGGGTTCGTGTCTTCTCCTCGTATCGTTCCGAGGAGAATCCACAGAATACGTTGGGTCGGAATTCCGTCACTCCGTCGGTGTACCCGTTGCTTCGGTAGCAGAGCAAGGTTCGGACGTTGCGGAAGGCGACCCTCGATAACTCCCAGGTCGCCCTATGGTCGGTATTCACGTCGCCCGGCCAGTGAGTGAAGACGCAGTCCACCGCCTTTTCTGTGGCGGCCCGGTCTATCTGCTGCATCAGGCTCGCGCTGTATCGCAGCTCGTTCGTCGCCTCCTTTCTCACTAGCAGCGGCTCGATGCCGAGCGCCTTGAACGCAGCCAGACCCTCCCGGTTGGCCTCCTCCGCAGACCTAGCGTGCCGGACATTGGCCTCGGCGGCGTACCTGGCGTGTCCCGCGTGCGGAACGAAGGTCTCGGAGTCCGTCAGCACCACCCCGTACACCGTGGCCCCGCGCTCCCGCAACCGCCCGATCGTTAGGCAGCAGCCCAGTTCGATATCATCCCAGTGCGCGCCCACCGCAAGCACGTTCATCGTTTGGCACCAATCACTCCAAGATCGCTATCGTCCGGAGGTACGGCCTGGTCCTCGTACAGTCCGCCCCGCGTGTTCGGGGCCGCTGCCGAGGCCGTCCTCGCCGAGCCTATCTTCACCGCGCCCCGCATCAACGCGACCAGTTCTGAGTAGGTCGAACGCTTCGAGCCGATGACCCAGTCGCAATGATCCGCCAGCAGGTAGAGTTCGGCGGCTACGTGGAGGATGCCGGACCGATTGTAGGTGCCGACCGGGCGGTCGTCCTCGCGCTTGGAGATCGACACGCGGTCTCCGTACCAGGCCGCGAACCAATCGGCCACCCGCTGCGACTCTGTGCAGAGCCGGATCGGCCACGCCGGCCGCTCGGCGATGGTCCTGCGGTACCAGTCGAGGTCGGGGGCCCTCTGGCTGCCAGGCTTCGCGTCCCGCACGTGGACGCCGATCAGCGGGGACGGCAGGTTCGAGGTCAAGGCTACTATTCTGTTCGCCAGCATCTCCGTCGGCAGCATGTATCTCCGGAACCAGTACCCGAGGTTCGGCACGTTCCAACGGCCGAACGCCAGCGCGCTGTCCGTGCGTATCCGCAGATCGCCGTCCCCGTCCAGGGCCGCAGCCAGCTCGTCGCGGGGCGTCCTGTACGTGCCGTTCCAGCTTTTCCCAGTGTCCGTCACCTCGTAGGGCCCCTCCCATAGCTCCTCCAGCGACACGTCGAACGTCCCTAGTTTCTGCGCCTTGTCCTTCTTCTTCCAGTCGACCACCAGCCGCTTTCCCGTGCGCTGAGTGTAGGCGACGGCTGCGATCACGCATCGCACGCGGCACGCCAGGCCGCCGATAACCTTCATGTCTAGTGTCCCCCTCATGGCTTCCTGGCCTCCATGTTAAGGCTCATGTGTTGACCTCTCGCAAAGTCCCCTCGGGGCAGGTAGGCCGACGCGCAGTCGATTATAGCCGCGTGCTCCGTTTGTCGCCAGTCGTACGATTGAGCCTCCACGAAGCCGGCCGTCTCCAGCAAGTCCGTCAACGTCTCCCTGTCCCAGCATGAATGGTGAGCGTCCTCGGGGTAGTCCGGGTACACGCGGCTTCCATAGAGCAGCCCCCGCAGTTCTGGCAGGTCGTTCGTCGCCGCGTATCGCGACGTGATCGCCGCGAAGTCCGGGATGGCCAGCCTCAAGGTGCCGCCTGGCCTGAGCACACGGTGCCACTCTCGCACAGCGACCCCTGCCTCGCGGGGCCAGAAATGCTCCAGCAGGTGGCTGGCGTAGACGAGGTCCACCGATTCATCGCCGTACGGCAGGTCGCGGGCGTCAGCCGTCTTGTCAGTCAGCGGGCGGACATCAACGTTGACGAAGCCCGGTAGCCGGATATCCCCGCAGCCGAGATGGATCTTCACGTCACTGCCTCCTATCCCTCGAAACTAATCATCCGCTTGCCGCCCAGCGGTATCGGTTCGGCGGGCGGTGGTTTGCTCAGCGGTTCTGTTTCGGCCGCAGCAGGAGCGTCTGTAAAGATACCGGTTGGCTCGGCCCACTGTCCCCGTCACTCGATCCGCTCCACGACGATGGCGCTGCTGACGATCTGCACCTTCTTGCCCGTCCGGTCGTCCACGAACGTGAACCGCGGCTGCTCGCCGAACCGCAGCAGTTGCCCCATTCGGAACGAGTCGGTATAGCCGATCAGGAAGTGGCCGACGTGGAACACCTTGGGGTCTGCTCGGAGTTGCAGATGCCAACCGCCGACACCCGCCGAATCGCACCCCATGAATATGCGATTCCCGCTCTTGACTGCCGCGATAGCTGTCATACTTTGCTCCGTTGTTTATTTAGTGAACTTGAATCCGAACCGCTTGATCTCGGCCTTCCGCCATGCGGCTACCGCCTGCCTGCACTCGTCATCGTAGTATTCCCGGTAGTGCAGCCGGGGCGATTTGCCCACGTAAGGCACCTCGGCCTTGCGTGTCCCCAATATCTTATGGGCGTCGTCGGCGGCGTCCTGTAGCTGCGGGAAGATGTAGACGCGGTCTAGCAGGATCTCGCCCTCCTTGTCGGCGACGAACGCGAGCTGATCGAGCGCGTTGACCCGCGCGATGCCGCCCCAGACCTTCAGGCCGATCCCGCCGTCGGTGATCCATCGACGGAATGCGGGTATCTCGTCGCGAACATCCGCAGGGTTCCCCCGCCCGTGCGAGCAGAGCCACATCGAGACGTAGTGGTCCCAGGGGTTACGCACGACGGCGAACTTCCAGAGCGAGTCCCACACGTCCTTCGGTATCCGTCGCCGGTGCTCGGCCGCCGGATAGTGCGACGACGGGCAGTTGAATACCCGCAACAAAGAGCGGCCGCCGGTCCGCGGCACGTGGACGAACAGCCCCTGCCGCTTCGAGCCGGGGATCACGTTTCTCCACTGGTACGTCATGCCTGCTCCGGCGTATTGCTAGAATTCATACTGAAAGGCGTCGATGTCCGACTGGTAGAACCTGCGAATCTTTTCTCGTGTATCCGTCTCGTAATAGTCCCGGTATGGTCGCTTCATTTTGGTGACATTCACGCGACTGAGCGGAGCGTAGTTCATGCCCGTCATTTCACACACGCGCTCCCAATCGTTGTCCAGATGTTCGTACCGCAGGATTAACCTGACCGCTTGTTGCCCATCTGCGTAGTGTGTCCAGTCCATCTGCGGTCGGCCGAAGTAATGACCCGGGTATTTTCGCATGGGTGTCGTCCGCTGAGGGTCCAACAGAAACGACGCGACGAAATCACCAAATCCGTTGTGCCTAAGATGGTATTTGTAATATATCGATACGAAGCGGTCCCAAGGGTTGCGAACAAATACGAAGCTTAGCGAGGCGTCAAGCTCTTTTCGTGTACGCCACTTCTTCTTGAGCAGATCCCGAAAGGGCCAGTGCCCATGGCTAAACACAGCGACCCTCGATGGATACTCAGTGCAGCCAATCAGAGCATCTCGTTCGCATGGCCGGCCGCTACCGGACAAACGGTTGTGGATCGACGTACCCGCCGTTTTCGGTATCCAGCTCCACAGTATCATCGCCGCCTCACGAGATTGTACAAGATTCGGTTGATCACGCCCGCTCCCATTCATGGACCCAATTCTGTTCGTGGCGGACTAGCACCAGCCCGGCTCCCTCGGCCACGCGCCGTATCTCGCGGCAGTATCGGTCCTGCCCCGACTGCTCGCCCAGCCGGTTCGCCACGATCAGGACGTGGCCGCCCGGAATCAACCGGCGTTCCATCGCCTCGAACGCCGCCTGCCAGGCGGACGACACGTGGTAGTCGAACCGCCACCGCTGCTGGTGAACGTCGTGGTGCAGGTGGTGGGGCGGGCCATCCACGAAGTCCGCGTAGCACTGGGCCCACGAGCCGCGGAAATTGAGGAGGTCCACCTCCAAGTCGCATGGATCTGACGCCAAATACCTGACGAACTGCTGCCAGCCGCAGTACCGCACGTCGATCCCCTGTCGCTCGTGCATCAACCGGGACAGCCCCAGGTAGCCATCCCCCATCCCGCCCTCGCCGCAGAGGGCCTCGACGCCGAGCGTCTTCCGGCCGAACTTCCGGCACCACTCCAGGAACTCGCCCGGCCCAGGGCCCGCGTCGACGACCAGCCCGGAGCCCCCCCCGGTAATCTCCGGCACGTAGGTCTGGATATACTCCAAGTGCTCCAGGACCCTCGCATCGCGGGAGTATTTGCGTTGCAGGTACGGGTCGCGCATCAGGCGGTCGAAGTCCTGCTGCCAGTCCTCTCGGGGTACCGGCCTAAGCGGCAGGTCATTCCGTCGGTCAGTCATGCTCTCTATCCGGTGGCTCCGGTTCCGTCGCCCTCACCAGTATCGGCGATTCCGCCACTGTGTCAACCCGCTTGTAGCCCACCGGGCCGAACGTGAACATGAAGTCCCGCGGGTGCTTGCAGATCGGCACGTAGATCAGCGGCGGGCCCTCGCGGACTTCCATCACCACATTTCCATCTGGCCCGCCTGCACCTTGGGGGCCGGGGCGGGCTTTCGTTCCTTCAAGACAGCTTTCGGCTCCAGGGGCGCGCCGTACTTCCGCACCCTCTCCAGCCACCATTTCAGCCGGGCGTTGGCTATCGCCACGTAGTCCCGCTCCCGCTCAATTCCTACAACCTCGTCCCAGCCGGCCAAGAGGGCACCGATCATCTCGGACCCACTGCCGGCGAAAGGCACAAGGATACGGCGAGGCATCTCGCGTTCGGGCGGCAAGAGCAGCGTGGCAAGGTACTTGCACAGCTCCAGAGGCTTGACCGTCGGATGAGTGTTCTGCTTGCCGTCCAGCCCTGCGCTGCGTTCCTTCCGGTGGGCCTTGGCCTGGTAGAAAAAGCGGGCGGCCGTGCCGGTGTCCGCATACGCTTCAGTTACGTCACCGTCCTTATGGGAGCCAAAAAAACGACTTTCAACTCGCGTATTGCGTTGCTGTTTGTGCTCCCCCGGCCTTTCCCCGCTCTGCTCCGCCAACTGCCGCACGGGGCACTCGGGCACGCAGTCCCAGTCCTCGATCTCCTCCAGGCCGCCGGCGTCGGCGTGGCCAGCGGCGGGGCGAGGTCGATGATCTTTACCAAACACCTCGTTCACTCGGCCCGTTTCGGCGCCCTCAAAGTTGCTACCCTTCACCTTCTTCTTCCCCCTCCTGACACAATCGGGCGAGTGAACCAAAACCAGATTGGCAGGCCAGCGGCCACCCGAACCAGATGTCAATTCATTAACGCCAGTAGGCTTCCCTAGCCCCATCGCACCCATAAACTTGCCACTCTT
>Ga0307439_1002409_pt1 | contig 11064 bp, 7 predicted proteins | sample SalMarWE160490MG_FD_202142 | JGI IMG/M metagenome (GOLD analysis project Ga0307439, IMG submission 202142) | Salt marsh sediment microbial communities from the Plum Island Ecosystem LTER, Massachusetts, United States - WE1604-90 | ecosystem: Environmental > Aquatic > Marine > Intertidal zone >... | reverse complement strand
GTTACTGCAATTACTCCCACTCCTTTAGGAGAAGGTAAAACAGTAACCACTATAGGGCTGAGTATGGCATTAAATAAGATAGGGAAAAAGGCCATAACCTGTATAAGGCAGCCTTCACTCGGTCCTGTGTTTGGCATAAAAGGGGGAGCAGCAGGCGGCGGTTTCTCGCAGGTTCTTCCCATGGAAGATTTTAATCTTCATTTAACCGGTGACACCCATGCTGTTGGCGTTGCCCATAATCTCCTGGCTGCATTTCTTGACACTCACATTATGAAAGGGAATAAACTCAATATAGACCCCTTCAGCATTACCTTAAACAGAGTGGTTGATGTGAGTGACAGGGCGTTAAGAAATATTATAGTAGGCCTGGGCGGGACTTTAAACGGCGTCCCGAGAGAAACGGGATATGATATAACCGTTGCTTCTGAAGTGATGGCTATTCTTGCCCTGACTACGGGGCTTAAGGACCTTCGCAAAAGGCTGGCAAGGATGGTAATAGGCTCTACCTTTGATGGTAAGCCTGTAACCGCAGAGGATCTAAAATGTGCCGGTTCCATGACTGTCCTCCTTAAAGACGCAATAAAGCCCAATCTGCTTCAAACCATTGAACACACGCCCTGCTTTGTTCACGCCGGCCCCTTTGCAAATATAGCGCACGGTAATAGCTCAGTACTGGCGGACCAGATAGCAATAAAGATGGGGGAGTACATAGTAACTGAAAGTGGTTTTGGCGCTGATTGCGGGGCGGAAAAATTTATGAATATTAAATGCAGGTATTCAGGGTTAAAGCCCGATGCCGTGGTTATCGTGGCTACAGTAAGGGCATTAAAAATGCACGGCGGCGTATTTGAATTTATTCCCGGTAAGGGCGTTGACACCAATCTTATGAACAGGCCTGATGTTGAAGGAGTGATAAGAGGATGCAGCAACCTGGAAAAAATGATAGAAAATATGAAGCTTTTTGGAGTACCCGTAGTAGTGGCCATAAATCATTTTGAGACAGATTCGGAAGAAGAAATAGAAGCCATCAGGGAAAGTTCCATTAATGCAGGAGCAGAGGATGCTGTTGTCAGCAAAGTATGGCTGAATGGAGGAAATGGGGGATTGGAGCTGGCTGAAGCTGTGTCCAGGGCAGCAGAAAAGAAATCAGAATTTAAATTTCTTTATCCGCTGGATTGGCCGATAAAAAAGAAAATTGAGGAAATCGCCACCAAAATCTATGGAGCAGATGGAGTAGATTATCTCCCGGAGGCTGAAAGCAAGATAGAATTGTATGCCAGACAGGGATTTGATAAGCTGCCTGTATGCATGGCAAAGACCCATCTTTCCCTGAGCCATGACCCGCAGCTTAAAGGAAGACCTACAGGATTCACGGTACCCATAAGGGATGTAAAGGCGTCCGCAGGAGCGGGATTCCTGTATCCTCTGCTGGGGACAATGAGAACCATGCCCGGGCTGCCGGAAGTTCCGGCAGGAACAAAAGTAGACATAGATGAAGATGGCAATATTGTGGGATTGTTTTAGTGATAGAGTTTTAATTTAAAAGGTATAATTTTTTGTATTTTATTGAAATCTTTAATAATAGGGGTGATTAAAATAGCTAAATTAATTGATGGTAAAAAGATATCAGAGGATATTAAAAATGAAGTGGCTGAAGAAGCTAAAGAATTTAAAAAAACCAGTAACATTACACCGGGCCTGGCGGTTATACTGGTGGGGGAAAACCCTGCCTCAAAGGTGTATGTAAGCAGCAAGCAGAAGGCATGCGATAAGGCAGGGTTCTACTCCGAGACCATAAAGATGGATGAGGATGTGTCTACCGGTGATATACTGAACGAGCTACACAACCTCAATAATAGAAGGGACATACACGGCATACTGGTACAGCTTCCGCTGCCACCGCATATAGATAGTGCGAAAGTTCTGGAATCCATCTATCCCGAGAAGGATGTGGACGGGTTTCATCCTGTAAATATCGGGAAACTGGTGGCGCAGCAGGAGTGCCTGGTTCCGGCTACCCCATCCGGTATAATAGAGATGCTAAAAAGAGAAAATATTACTGTAAGCGGCAAAAACGCTACTGTGGTGGGCCGAAGTAAAATAGTGGGAAAACCTGTAGCGATGCTTCTGTTAAATGAGAATGCCACGGTTACTATATGCCACAGTAAAACCGGAGATTTAAGGTCCGCCACGCTCGGCGCGGATATTATTGTCGCCGCTACCGGCATTCCTTATTTAATTAAAGAAGATATGGTTAAGGAAGGTGCAGTGGTTATAGATGTGGGAATTAACAGGATAAGCAAAGATAAAGCAGATACCGCGCTTCTGGAATGGAGAAAAGAAGACTTTGAAAAGAAGGGCGTTACCCTGATTGGAGATGTGGACTTCTTGAGAGTAGAGCCCAGAGCGGGCTACATAACCCCGGTTCCGGGGGGAGTTGGCCCTATGACCATTGCCATGCTTCTTAAAAATACTTTAAAAGCAGCAAAAATGCAGGCGGGTTAAGATAAATAAAAGTAAGGAATTATTAATTAAAACCAGAGAATTAATATACCGGTACCCGGATAAAATATATGGCACCGTGAAAGCATAAAATTTTGATGTTTAAATGACAGAGCAATATTATCTGAGCAATATAATCTGGTCATTTATTTTAAATATAAAAATTATCTGGAATAGCAGTATCAGGACAAAGCACGCGCACATCAGTATTCTTGGTAACATGCGGCTGTAGATTTTATCCGGATCGGTCCTGGAAATAGAATTTATTCTGTTTCTTAATTTAATCCTGTCAAATAAATTAAATGGTGAGATTGAAGATTTGCTGGTTCTTCCTGAAGCATGTTTTGAAGCAGGACTGAATTTCATTTTTAAAATGATATTTAGAATACTTTTTGATATTTCCTTTTTGGATTTGCCCGAGTACCTTACCACAAGCTTATCACTGTCTTTTTCCTGTTCGCATCTTATCAGCTGATAGGCGATATAGGCAAAAGGATTAAAAAATAAAAGGTCTCTTAATATTAACGCTATCCACCCGGTAATATTATCTTTTCGTTTAATATGTGACAGCTCGTGCTGGAGCAAAACTTCTTTTTCATTTAAAGTCAGTCTTTCCATTAAATTTGGTGATAAAAAAACGGTATAATTTTTTATACCGGCAACAAAGGGCGAAGGATAATCCCTGTGGGTAAGGCTTACGGCAGGTATCTTAATATTTATTTTACCGGTATAGCTATCCATGATGTTATATATCTCCGGCACATCTTTTCTAAAAACCATCTCTTCATAGGACAGTTCCCTGTAAAAGATAAGAATATTAATCCATCTTGCTATGAGTACAAAAATAATGATTATAGATACCGAGGAAAGGATTAAATAATTAATTTCAGAAATAAGATGCGGGCTTTTTTTAAAAATATCAAACTCTCTGACCATATTGTTTGGGTCGGGCAGCCTTAGCAAACCCGCAAACGTCCTTGACTGAAGATACTGCCTGGCGTTATTGATTTTTTCGGCAACAATTATAAATGGTTTTATAAGTGGTATGAAAAAAAATAATATTCTTATGTTTGAATCCTTTATCCTGAACACAAAAAGGAAAAACAGGACCAGAACCAGGCTTGCGAAGCTTGTATAAATAATGGGTATAACATAGTCTATAAGTACCTTTGAAAAAAACATAAAACCGGATAATTATATAATAATACCATAGATGAGCATAACCCATCTTTATTCTAATAACAGAAATAAAAACAAAAAATAAACAGTTTCTGAAATATGTTATTAGTCAATTCCTGATAGTAGCATAAGGTATTCCGGCCTGTATCCAGTGTAATTTCTATACAGTCTTTACCTGAAATAAGCTAACCGGATACTCTACAGGATTCCAGGTAAATTCATTAGATATAATTACGCTTCTAGTACTTATCTATTTCTATTAATAACTTTTCTATTCCTTCTCTGGATATATTTTTGCTATCAGATAGGAATTTGGAAACCATGCCACTTGTACTTTCCTCAAGCAATTTCTCGGAGACTGATTTTATTATTCTTTTTGAAAGCTCCTTTTTGTCAACTGCGGCAGAATAAAGGTAAGTTTTGGAAGTTTTATCCTGCTTTAGCAGACCTTTCTCTGAAAGAGTGGTCATTGTTGACATTACGGTAGTATAGGGAATAAATCCATGTTCCTTGCTTTCAATTTCTTTTCGGAGCATGTCTTCGTGTACTTCCCTGACTGTCACTCTGCCTTTTTTCCAGATAATTTTCATGATCTCAGCTTCCAGATTGCTTATGCTGTTCAGGCCATTTATCCCTATTTCTTCTGATTTCTTCTTAACTTCATCATTTTTAGCCATTTTTGTCACCAACCCTCATTTTTGTATGTTTGTTATCGTCTAAATAAAACTTGAAATACTTTATATTATTTTAAAGTAAAAATCAAATTAACTTATTAATTTATATTTACAGCAAATATTGAAATATTTTTTTATCTATTTTAACCAAAAATAAAAAAATGATGATATTAGTATATAATATTATTATAGTATATTGTATATGCTAACATATAATGAGTAGTAAATAAATTTTTTTTTCTTTCTTGCCAGCTGGGTAATGATTACCATGCAGTAATTGCCATACCCGCAATGCCTGCAATTACTATAAGATTATCAGACAAATCATTGATAAAGCTGGTAAATATAAGATAAGTTATGTTGTAATTAATTTTCAGGGTATTAAAAATGTAAATACACTACGGTATAAGCGGCGGGCAGAATATTTGCTTCCGGGTATTCTTAAAGGTACCTGATTTATCCGGTTTTAGGCTGGAGATACGGGTTTTAAAAATGTGTTCCGTTTTTAGCCAAAAGAGTGTAAACTCTATAAAGCAAAGCCGGCATAGGCCAGCAGAAATATTAATAGAAAAATGGCTAAAGATATTGAATAGATTTTTGTAAATGTTTTTTTATATTAGACAAAACAGAAAAAAAGCTCCTTTAATTATCATAAGTTTATTATTTTACTGTGCAGTCTTTTTTTTGTTATTTTATTCTGCCGGGTGCGGAGCCTCCCGCAATTTAATTGAAGCTCCTGATGCCGGTAGTGATGAATCAAAACTTATAGTTGGATGTGACCCGTCCTATCCTGTTTTTGAATTTCTTGAGGATGGAAATATTGTGGGCTTTGATGTAGATATTGCCCGGGAGATTGCCAGCAGGATGGGAAGAGAATTAAAGATAGTCACAATTGACTGGAAAGAAACCTACGAGATGCCCCCGGATCTGGAGCTTGACATGGTGATATCTGCGGTTCCCATAATTTCTGAAGGAAATAATAAAATTGCTTTATCGGTTCCTTATTTTACCATGGAATACATGTCAGTAGTCTTAAATGAAACTGATATAAAGACCATAGAAAAACTTAAAGGTGAAGCTGTGGGGATACTGGGTATTGAAAAAAAATACCTGGATGAAGATTATCTGCTTGATTATAACATCGTGGAATATAACGATGTGGTGGTTATGGTTGATGACCTGAAAAATAAAAGTATTGATGGAATATTAATTTCCCTTCCCATGGGAGTCAATCTATTAACCGGGAATACCAGTATATATAAAGTGCTTGAAGTCGTAAAATCAAATGAAGAGTTTGGCATTGTTCTTAAGCAGGACAGTGCCCTGATAGAAGAGGTCAATAAAATACTGGAAGAAATTAAAAGTGACTGGACCTATGATGAAATTTATGACAGGTGGTTTGATTATAGTTCCTGATGGGCAGTACTGACGGTATTCTCCAGCCGGTGTAAGGTTCTAAAAAAATCTTAACTGATTTTCATGTTTACTTATGAATTAATTTTAATAATTTTCTGAATATTATAAAATTCTTATAGATTTTCAATAAATTAGTCAAAATTCTATTATTATTGTATTGAATTGGAAAAAAATAGTGATAGAATGATTTAAGGGCAAGTTAATGTAGGCGTCCAAAAGTTTGAACACTTGCCCTTATCATATTAATAAGAAATAATTTCTTAATACAGTATCAATACACTGTTTATTCTCCATCTGGCCCTATCATTCGGCAATCCTGGCATAGACAATGAGTCTTCTGGTTATGCACATACCGATAATTTGCAAACTTGACTTTGTAAATTATCGGGTTAAAATGTAAGTATGATAAAGAGAATATTATTAGATAAGTTAAAATCTCATTTAAAAAAGAAGGAATTCAGCCTGATAATCGGCCCAAGGCAGTCCGGTAAAACTACTTTGATGCTTCTTCTTAAAGACTACCTTATTAAAAAAGGCGAAAAAGTTGTTTTTCTAAATCTTGATGTTGAATCAGACAGGGTACATTTTTTGTCTCAGGAGAAACTAATAACTAAAATAAAACTTGAGCTGGGAAGCGCGAAAGGTTTTGTATTTATAGATGAGATCCAGAGAAAAGAAAATGCCGGGTTATTTCTTAAAGGAATCTATGATATTGGCCTGCCCTATAAATTTATTATTTCCGGTTCGGGCAGTCTTGAACTGAAGGAAAAAATTCATGAATCACTGGTCGGGCGTAAAAGAATTTTTGAACTTACAACGGTTAGTTTTACAGAGTTTGTAAATTACCGGACAGGTTACAGATATGAGGATAATCTTTATGATTTTTTCACAGTTGAAAATGAGAAAACCGGAGAACTTTTAAATGAATATTTGCACTTTGGAGGATACCCGAGGGTAGTTATTGCGGAATCCGTTGAAGAAAAGAAGAAAGAAATTGATGAAATTTACCGGAGCTATATAGAAAAAGATATCTCTTTTCTTTTAAATATTCAGAAGATAGAAAAAGTATCCAGTCTTGTTAAACTCCTTGCTTCTCAGACAGGAAAGCTGGTAAATTATTCCGAAGTTTCAAATACCATCGGTTTATCTACCGAAACAGTAAAAAAATATTTATGGTATCTTGAAAAGACTTTTATTGTGAGAAGAGTTGCCCCTTTTTACAGAAATATAAGAAAAGAGATTACAAAGTCTCCTGTCTATTACTTTCATGATTTAGGTTTTAAAAATTATTTACTGGGATTGTTTACTGGTTTTGATGAGATTACTTACGGGGGCTTTTTATTTCAAAATTTTATCTATAACATTTTACAGAGCATATATTATGAAAGCCCATCATCAATAAATTTCTGGAGGACACTTGACAGGGCAGAGGTGGATTTTGTTATCTTATCAGGAGCAGGCTTCTTTCCCCTGGAATTAAAATATAAGGTTCTTAAATCCAGAAAAATTGGAAGGTCTCTTAGAAGTTTTATTGAAAAATACCACCCGGGAAGAGCATTTATTGTGAGTTTAAATTATAGCGATAAAGTTAAAATAAATAATACCGAAGTTATTTTTTTACCATATTACGGATTGTGGAATATTAAGAAATAAATTTATTATTCAGCAATCCTGGCATAGACAATGAGTCTTCTGGTGGCGAAGTATTTGGGGTGGCATGTGGAAAGCACCAGGGATGGATATTCTGTATTTTCCAGCACCGTCATGTCTGTGGGGAGCGCTGATTCCTGGCCGGTTACAAGATAAGTGAATTTTTCATTTCCTTCGGTCTCAATTAATATCTCATCACCTTCCTCAAGTTCATCCACTCTGTTAAACGGAGCTCCGTAAGTGGTCCTGTGCCCTGAGACCAGGCAGGTTCCGTCTTCACCCGGAAGGGCCGAAGAGATATAGTGGCCCGGCCCTTTTCTTAAAGTCAGGTAATCGGTACCCTCGTTTACGATCCAGTCCAGCTCAATTTTAGGGATGGTGATTCTAAAGGGGAGTTTTTTTTCGGTATTAATAAGTACGGTTTCTTTTTCAAGCTCCTTACTGGTTTCCCCGTCTCCTTTTATGGCTGCATTATCGCCTGATACCACAAGGTCCTTATTCCAGGAAGTAAGTATTTCTACTTCTCTTCTTGCCATAACAAAGTTTATATAAAAGGGCCACGCGATAATTATAATCCCTATTACTATAAGGGCTATCCCCCCGTACCTTATAATCATTCTTTTATGGTAGGTAATGAACCTTTTTATTTTAGAAATTATTATCATAACTGGAATATTAGCATTATTTTTTTATTAATAAAATTTTTTTATTTTTGTGACTGATAAATATTAGTTGTGGAATAATATAGAATAATTATAGAGTTTTAAAAAAAGTTTAAAAAAAGTTTGACATTTTTGTTAAAAATATAATATAATTCCATTACATATTTATAATATTTACGTAAGGATTTAAAGAAGGCCTTAATATAGCAATAAAATTTAATTATTGTAATTTTTTAAAATTTAGAAGCTTTGAAACTTTCCTCTAATTTGGACGCTTGAGAAAAGTGGAGCAAGTAGCGAAACCGACTAAATGGGTCGGTTTTTTATTTTTTAAGGGCCATTCAGTTTCAGTTATTGAACCAGACTGGCTTTAAAGACCAGTTTTTAGATATAAAAAAATATATAAAAAGATTATTAGAATAAAAAAAATTAAAAATGTGGGGTATAAAATGAATTATTTTAAAAGAAACTTTAAATCAAAGATAGGGGTATTTTTCCTGATAGCTACTCTTATCTTCTGGATGCTTCCTTCCAATCTTATATTTGGTGAAGGAGAGTCATCTGATATAGAGCTGCTTCAGCAGGCTCTGGTGGATGCCAATGCAAATCTGGCAGAGGCTCAGGTGGCTGCAGAAAGTGCGGCTCTTGAACTGGAAGCAGCACAGGCTGCAGCAATTTCTGCAAATACTGCACTTGCAGCTCCTAAGGCTTTAGCTGACGAAGCCAATGCTAAATTGGCAGAAGCAAAGGCCACATCAGATGAGGCAAATAAAGCCCTGGAAGATGCGGAAAAAGATTTAGCTGACGCACAGGAAGCACTTGAGAACGCAGGAGAAGAAGATGACATTGCCGCACTGGAGCAGGCAGTAGCAGACGCTCAGGCTGTCCGTGATGAAGCTAAGACTGAGGCGGATAAAGCTGATTCCAAACTTGTAGATGCGCAGGCTGCAGCAGATGTTGCCAACACTGCTTTAGCAGTTACCCAGGCCGCTGCTGATGAGGCAAATGCGGCACTGGAAGATGCAAAGGCTAAAGATGAGCAGGCAAAAGCCGCTGTATCAGAAGCAGAGCAGGCAGTAGCAGACGCTCAGGCTGCACTTGACGCGGCTCTGGCAGCTCTGGATGATGAAGAGTCCGGCGAAGAAGGAGAAGAAGGCGATGGACAGTCCGGTGATGGAAATACAAATGATGAACCGGAATATACTCCTTCTATAAGTTCAGACAAAGAAGATTACCATCCCGGTGAAGAAGTAACCATCTCAGGTGAAGGATTTGTTCCCGGCGAGGATATCCAGATAATATTTTATGCCATAAGTGCTGAAAATCCTGATGGTGTTATAGAGCACACTGACATTATAGATAATGTTGGCGAGGATGGTACATTTGAATACAAGTACAATATTGTTGGTGCAGAGAAATACAGAGTTAAGCAAGGTCAGTAGTAGAGGATGAGAATGGAGAAAAAGAGGCCCTGGATAGCGATTCAATTGAATTTGAAGTTGAGGAAGATGTTATTGAGACAATCATTCTGGGAAACCTTCTGGCATGGACGGAGTTTACTGATTCACCATCTTTTGTACCTTCTTCCGGTGCTTATACTTATCCTAATGATAACCCGATGTTAAAAGACGATAATGCTGGAGAGGCTACTCACTGGGTTAAGACTACAGGTGATTGGCCAACTAATTATAATGTTACTTTTCCATATTCAGGGTTTCAGTCTCCCTGCGGCGGAAGTTCCGTAGAGCTTACTGTTGTGGTTATTAAGACCGGCCAATATCTTTTACATTTTTACCCTGATGGAAGCAGTGCATATTGGAAAAAGACACAGAGTAATAATTATGTTCCAAAAAGTGTAAATCAATTACCACAGGATGTTAAACCTTCTAAGTATAATGTAAGTTTTACAGATGCCAGTTCTGTTAGTGTTTCAGAAAAGTGTGGGGCTAAAGACATAAGCCATGTAGAGTTTTACTTTAAATGTCCAGTAGTTGGTCCCGGCTCCATAACAGTTAGTAAGACAGGTCTTGTTGGTAGTGACAAAGCCATATTCTCACTCTCAGGTCCCGGTGGACCATACGGTAATATAGAACTTTCTGATGGTGGAAGTAACGGTTGGACTGGTCTGTCATATGGACAGTACACAGTTACTGAGACATGGAAATCTGGCAATGTATACACTTATACTACAGACATTGGTACTGGAAACCAGCAGGTAATTGATATCAATGCAAATAATGAGAACCTTACAATAGCGGTAGTAAACACCAAACTGGGCGAGGTAAGGGTTGAAAAATCAGGTTTAGAATCAGGATGGGGCTATGTAGATGAAGCAACATTTACTCTTGACGGTCCTAATAGTCTTCATTATGAGGAAATACTGGATAATGATTGGTGGACATCTACTCCCAGTTCAGTAACCTGGTCAAACTTACTACCCGGAACATATACCTTAAATGAAATTTATGATGGTAACAACAATTATAGCTATACTTCCAGTGTAAGTTTTCCTTATACTTTTGAAATTACCGGTACTGAAACAGAAACAATAGTGTTTGATATTGATAATTATAAAATAACAAATAGCATAACTCTAACTAAAACTTATGATGGCCAGCCAACTACGGGATATTTCTACCTTAAAGATAGTGGCGGGAATTATTATCTTCAGAATGGTACAGTTGCTGCAACTAAAGCTGATGCAAGGAGAGAGCTTGTGGGCGAGGGTGATATTGTATGGTATAACCTGCCCGGAAATAAAACTTATACAGTAGAAGAGGATCCCATATCCGGATATTCAACAGAAATAAACCCCACTTCTGTTTATTTAAGTTATTGCGGCGGCTGCCAGCATTTAACTTTCACCGCTACCAATACCGAGGAGAAAGGCTCCCTGACTGTTAAAAAGATTGGTCTTGAAGGAAACGATACTGCAAATCTAACCCTCTACAGGGATGATGATGGTACTCCAGGCCTCTCAG
>Ga0307439_1002393_pt1 | contig 11117 bp, 9 predicted proteins | sample SalMarWE160490MG_FD_202142 | JGI IMG/M metagenome (GOLD analysis project Ga0307439, IMG submission 202142) | Salt marsh sediment microbial communities from the Plum Island Ecosystem LTER, Massachusetts, United States - WE1604-90 | ecosystem: Environmental > Aquatic > Marine > Intertidal zone >... | reverse complement strand
GCGAGGATCTGCTGCTCCCATCTAAGAGAATCGCCCTGGTTAATGAAAACGAGCACCGGATGTGGGGCCTCTTTCGGAACGTTGGGCATCTCACCCGCTAAAACATCCAGGTCGCCGTCGTTGTCGAAATCCACGGCTTTTAGATTGTGGCATTTATCGACGTTGCCTATAACGTGCTCTCTCCATTTTCCCTTCTTCGGATTGGCCGGTGCCTCGTACCACGAAACCGGGAAACCAGCCTTTTCAGAGTGGGAAAGCAAAACATCCGGACAGCCGTCCTTGTTCATATCCGCAACGGTTACCTTGCAATTATTGTCTGTCCAGCTTCTCGTACTCTGTTTCCACCATTTTTCATCGATGTTATGCTCGACCCATTTGCCATTTACAGGGTCTCCTGGTGTCTCGAGCCAAAAACCGTTAAGAACTATATCGTGGTCGCCGTCTCGGTCAAGGTCTGCCACCTCCATACCTTCGTGGTCGTGGATATTTATGCCGACCGTCGTCCAGGAATCGGGGTTTTTCTGCAGGTAAAGATAAACTTTTGTGTGCATACGCACCACGACATCCAGCTTGCTGTCAGCGTTGAAATCGCGGACCTCAATGTCCTTTACATATTCGCTTTTTCCGATATCGTGGCGTTTCCACTTATTACTTGCCGGATTTCCACTCGGTTTTGGATTCTCAAACCAGCAATTGGTTCCGTGCTTATCATCCTTTGGCCTGCCGATTCTTCCCACCACGTCCAAATCCCCGTCGCCATCTATATCGGCCAGCTCCATATCACAGGAACGATATGCCTTGTAGTCGCCGAATTCACTGATGTCGGCGATAGTATATTTGTTCCAATTCGGATATTTGTACCATACTATAAAATGTTCGGATTTTGCAGTATTCACGGCTGCTATATCATTGAAACCATCGCCATCGATGTCACCGACCTCTCTATGCCCTATTGCATCTTTGTCAATGACAACATGCTCGAACTGTATCTGTCCGGAAAAGGCAGGAAGAACAAAGCAGAAAAAACTTACCAGAACCGATATTCTCTTAACGTTTGTAAGATACCTTATCGCACGCATTTTCTTTACTTCCGAAAGATTAAAATTGAACGGATATTTGCACTAATCATTCAAAATAGGTTTATTTCAGTTTGAATCCGGTCCACCTTCGGGTTCATTGTATTTTACTATTAAAACCATACCGGGCCACTGGACCTCAATGCCGTGATGAGTAGTCGAGCTGTGGGTGTATAGAGTATTCGTGCCGGACTTGATTAGATTCAGCGGAACCTCAAACTCGTCATAGCTTAAATCATGGTTCTTACCAACATTTGTTACTACCTTCTTATCGTTTATTCCAATTTCATCCGCTGCGACTCCGTTCCAGGTGGCCATAACGATTTTTGCGGCAACGACTTTACTTAAGTCGTCGTTCACATCGGTTGTGCACTTGTGCGTATTGCCTACACGAGTTGACCAGCTTTTAGGAACGTCATACGGCTTGTACATCCTGACCGCTTTGTCACGAACAAGGCGTACATTTTCCACGGCTGACGTCATATAGCACATTCCGGCAGCGTCAACAATTCGAGCCATTATCTTCATAGGCCGGTCCTGAGTGGGAACCCAGGAATTGTCCCATATCACTTCGTAGGGCTTGTTCGTAGCTGTCCCAATGTGACTTTTTATTTCATTGTACAGATAGCGGTAGTGCCATTGGCGGTAGTTGCCATCGCCTTCCCAGTTGAAATCTTCATAGAAACTGATGAAGTCAACCTGTTTGATTGGATGAGGGCCTGTGGCCTTAGCCACCAGAACAGGTGATTTGCCGATGGTCGAACCACCAGATGGTTTTATAATCATACCGGTCGGATGGGGCCTGGAACTGTCATAGTGAACCCTGAACGTTACGCCGTACAGAATCCACTGGGGCCACCACCCGCCTAAAGATGTGCCCGGGCTGCATGTAAATTCAAACGTGTTATTTCCCTGCCGCAAATACTTCATAGGAATCCTGACACAAGGATAGCGCATATACTGGTATTCCGAATTCGGCGGACCTTGTCCTGCCTTGCCCGGAATAAGGGGTGATTCAGGAATGGGTATCCACGGATTTGCGTTGACACGGATTTTTTTACCCACAGTTCCGGCGTGACATAGCAGCATTTCGATATACGTTTCGACCTTGACCGCACCATCCAGGTCATCGATGCGAATGGTGTTTACGGAATTAGGCAGAAATTCTTTTGCCCCTTCGGCTGTTGCATCGGGACCGGTTACCCGCTGCCATTTTCCATCAGGCCGCCATTTGTATTCACGAAAAACATCTCCAGGCCCAGCCTCTGCCCAGGCCAGAGAACCCACCGAAAAGAGTATGATAAATATCAAGATTCGCTTCATTGAAAAACTCCTTCATATTCATGTTAACTTAAGCCGAGAATCTTCCTGTTTCGCTTGACGTCTGTTTGGCCGCCGGCGAAGTCGTCAAAAGCTACTTCGGTGGCTTCGATTATATGGTCAGCTATAAATGGCGCGCCCTCTGCAGCGCCTTGTTCGGGACTCTTGACGCAGCATTCCCATTCGAGGACGGCCCAGCCGGTATAGCCTGCCTCCGTGAGTAAGGTAAATACCCGGGCGAAGTCCACCTGGCCGTCACCGAGGGAGCGAAATCGTCCCGCACGCTTCGCCCACGATTGATAACCGCCATAAACACCGACACGCCCTGAGGGTCTGAACTCGGCGTCCTTTACGTGGAACGACTTGATACGCAGGCCATACAACTGTATGAACTCAAGATAATCCAATTGCTGAAGCACAAAATGGCTTGGGTCATAACATAAACATGCGGCTGGATGGTTGTCCGAAATATCAAGAAACATCTCAAAGGTTGCACCATCGAAGATGTCCGATCCTGGATGCAGCTCGAAAGATATCACAACGCCATTTTCCTGCGCCAAATCCAGAACCGGCCTCCACCGTTTATGGAGCTCCTTGAAGGCTTCTTCAATCAGCCCTGGAGGCCTTTGTGGCCACGGATACACCATATGCCACGCAAAGCCCCCGGACAAAACGGGCACGCTGTTTAGACCCAGGTTTACTGATGCCATAACGGCTTTTTTCAATTCTCCCGCTGCCCACTCGGCCCGTTCCTTGTCTTTCAAGCCTTGCGGATAAAAAGGTTGAAAGGCTATCTCATACGCGGGGTGAACGGCCAAAACCTGTCCCTGAAGATGGGCCGACAGCTCTGTGATTTCCAGCCCTGCTTGTTTGAGAGTGCCCTTTAACTCGTCACAATAGTCTTTGGACTTGGCGGCTTTGTCAAGGTCGATAACTCGGCCGTCCCACGTTGGAATCTGAACACCTTTATAACCAAGGTAAGCCACCCATTTGCTGATGTTCACAAGATTGTTGTAAGGTGCTTCATCCCGCAAAAACTGGGCCAGAAAAATACCGGGACCTTTTATCCTGCTCATTATAACCTCCTATTTTGCCTGCCTGATACAATCGCGTATCAATCTGGACATTGCCGGGCCGTCTGTGCCTTTGGCCCGTAATTCTTTGGCTCCCTTCGTGTTCATTAAGTCAACAACGCTTTGCGCAAACCTTAGGTTCTCCACAGAAAGTTTCATAAAATCTATCGGGTCATCCCGATAGGGGAACAGATCCAGCCCGAACCAGCCGTCGTATCCCATCTGGTCAAGAACATAGATAATACTCACCAGGCGAATGAAGTTAGCGCAGCCGGGAGGAATATCGCAGTCGGCCTGCTGGTCGTTATCGTCGAAATGCGTATGGAACAGCTTTTTCGCCCGCAGGACGAGCGAGAACATATCCTCGACATTTTCTTTGGCAATTAAGCTGTGGCCTACATCGATGTTAATGCCGAAGTTCGGGTCGTCAACCTCCTGAACAATGCTCAGTGCGGCAGCAGTTGTCCCCATCATAATCCAGGAACGGGGCTCGAACGGTTTGGGTTCTATGCATATTTTGGTGGTGTAGTTGTTCTTGTGAAGGTAATCAAGAATCTGATGCACAGAATCCACATAACGGTCGTAAAGAGCAATATAGTCCGTTTGCAGAGGAAAATCGTTGCCGTCGGTTGCGGGCCACAGAACGCTGATAGGCACGTCGAACTTCGCACCCATATCCAGTGCCCATTTGACCCGGTCCACAGCAGCAGAGCGCACCTTCGTATCGGTATCGCCAAGGGCGCCGAACTTGTATTGCCTCTCCGTCCAGGTATGGCCGCAAAGCTGAACCATCTGAAGGTTGTAGTCATTGAGCGCTTTTTCAATCTCACCGGCGTTTTTCTCGTCAATCTCCGTTGGGACGTGAAGCTCAATGCCGTCAACGCCTTCTGTTTCACCAATTTTTTTAATTCGGTCGATAACCGCCACTTCTTCTCCGAAACCATTTACGTTGAAGCGGTCCCGCAAATTTGTCATCCCCCATATACCCATGCATATCTTGTTCATTTTAATCTCCTTATATCTCCAAATTAAAAGGCTTCCAAATCAGGATGGACAATGCGCTGACAATCCTGATTACAAAACCTCTCTATCTCATCTAACGTCACTAATGACGTTGCGCCTTCCTTCACAGCAACCAGCGCGCCTAATACATTGCCAAACTCACACGCCTCGGCGATTGACGCATCTCGTAAAAGTTTATGCACGAAACCCGCTGAAAAAGCATCTCCGGAGCCAAGAGAATCCGCGAGTGCTACTTTATATCCTGAAACATAGACTTTTTGACCGTTGTATGAAGATGCAAAAGCTCCATTTTCACCGAGCGTCACCAGACAGTATTTAAAAGACCATTTACTTGACACTTCTTGGCAGAATTCCGGAAGACTTCGGTGTTTGATGCCTAACATATCACCAAGCTGGTGAGCCTCATCTTCGTTCAATTTGAGAACATCTGCTTGTTGAAGTGAGAAAGTCACAGTCTCTAAGCTATAGCACTTTTTTCGAAGGTTTATATCCAGGAATTTGATACTCCCATCCGCGTTTTCTAAAAGTTCCTCGATGGTCTTACGTGATGTTCCGGCCCTCTGGGACAAAGTTCCAAAGCACAGGCAATCGGCCGCTGATGCAGCCTCAAGCAACTCTTCAGTCGGCTCAATTTGGTCGTACGCAACTTCTGGTGTGATGAAATAGTCCGGGTTATTCTGCTCGTCGAAACTGACCTGAACGGTACCTGTGGGGAACTGGTCATCCCATTGAATGAACCTTGTATCCAAGCCAAGTTGGACGATTTGGTCGTGTGCTTTGCGCCCGAGCTTATCCCGGCCAAGACGGCTTATCATCAAACCGGTATCGCCGAGCGAATTCGCCCTATAAGCGAAATTAAACGGAGCACCACCAAGAATGGTGCGTGATGGCAGTATGTCCCAGAGTACTTCACCGAATGCGAGTATCGTCTTTTTCATAATCACCTGTGTCTAAAAATATTTTCATAGTGTCTCCCCGATGGATATTAGCTTTTCTCAATGATATTTCTAATAGTCTCCAGAGTTACTTGGGCATTTGGCGTTTCACCCAGTTCGGATATCACAAGGTCTGCCTCCGTAAAATCCTCATCCTTTGTATAGCCGTTTGTGGTTATAACGCAATACATACCTGCGGCTTTTGTTGCCAGCAGACCGTTACGGTTGTCTTCTATCACTACACATTCGGATGGCTCAAGTCTTAGTCTCTCTGAAGCTAAGTTATAAATTTCAGGGTCCGGTTTCTTCTTTGACACAACGTCACCGGCCAAGATGGCACTAAAACGAGTCTTCCGCTCAGGGCCGAGCAGCTTCTCTACTACGAGATTGACCGCCCGCTCGTGGGAAGTAGAGCAGACGGCCAAAGTAACATCCGCGGCGATAGCCTCGTCAACAAGTCTTGCCACGCCGGGACGTAGAGGCAGTTCTCCTGATTCTATGATTTGCATAAAAAAGTCCGTTTTGAGTTTGTGCAATTCTTTGATGAGCGCCTCCTTATCCACAACATCACGAGGCCAGCCGTAGCCCTCGAAGTAGTGCCTCATGCGTTCCTTGCCGCCGGAAACTTCTAATAGTTCTCCGTACAGCTCAACACCCCACTCTATCGCGTACCCTTTTTTTTCAAATGCCTTGTTAAAAGCGACTCTGTGCCCATCCCGTTCGGTATCAGCCAGAACGCCGTCGCAATCGAAAATAATGGCTTTCATTACGGCCTCCTTTGTTTGATGTGCGTCGGGTTGTTCCTGAATATCAGAAATAGTGGAAGATGCCACTGCAAGAACATCTTGTTTAAGTATCCGTCCACCCGGCCCGCTGCCTTTTATTTTACTTAAATCAACGCCGTATTCTCGAGCAACTCGTTTCGCGGCGGGTGATACAGCGGCCCCAGATTTCCGGGTCAGTTTAGTTTCTTTTTCGACTTTTTCTTTTCGTGAAGGTGTTATTTCAATTGTTTTATTAGTGGCTACATCCACCGATTCAAATTCTTCTATATCTTCCCCCTGCTCTCCAATATACGCAATAGGGTCAAGCACCTTTACCTCGGCACCGGCATCATATAGAATTTTAAGTAAAACGCCTGACTCGTAAGCCTCCACCTCAAATGTCGCCTTATCGGATTCTACAATTGCGACTATATCGCCTTTATTCACATAGTCATTTTCTTTTACGCACCACTCGACAATAATACCTGTTTTTATATCTTGCCCTACCTGTGGCATGATAATCGCTTTAGCCATTGCATACTCTCTTCTATCAGGCCTTTCCTGCGCTGCCGAATAGCTTTATCTTCTCAATAATCCCCGCCTTAAGCTGATGGAACTGGGCATCGATAACTTTCAGCGGGTTGTATTCCGTATTGTGCGCCTTGTGATAAGCAATAAATCCGTCGATGAACGCATATTTGAGCTGGGTTGATATGTTTACTTTTGCACAACCAAGCGAAATACACTTCTTGAACACGTCATCCGCAAGACCCGTCCCCCCGTGCAGCGCTATTGGAACCGCCGTTTTTGTTGCAATTTCTTCGAGCAGTTCGTAAGCAATCTTGGGTTCACCCTTATAAACTCCGTGAGCCGTCCCAATGGCTGGCGCGAAACAGTCCGGCTTGACTTCCACACAGAACTTGATTGCTTGTTCAGGATCAGCTAAATGGGCCTCCTGCTCCTTCACGTGGATGTCGTCCTCCACGCCAACGATGGCTCCAAGCTCAGCTTCAACGGTAACATCTTTAGGGCGTGCCATTTGTACGACCTGCCGACTCAAGGCAATGTTCTCCTCAAATGGTTTTGAGGATGCGTCAATCATAACCGAAGTCCACCCCGATTCGATGCACTCTTTGATAAGGTCCAAATCCTTGCAGTGGTCAAGGTGCAGAGCAATCGGGACACTCGATGAGCCGGCAAGCTCCCTTACCCAGGATATAATTGGCGCAGCCCCCCAGAAAATTACCGTCTTGGCCGATGTTTGAATAATCACCGGAGCGTTTGCCTCCTCCGCAGCCTGTACGACGGCCTTGGTGGAATTGTAGTCGAGGATGTTAAAGGCACCGATGGCATAATCATCACCGGCTGCCTTACTCAGCATAGCTTTCATATTCTCAAGTGGCATAGCTTTTCTTCCTGATATTTCTTACAGATGTAACACTTTTCTTACCGCTTCTATAATATCACCTTCCTGCGGCACCGAGGCCCTTTCGAGATGAACATTGAATGGTATCGGTGTATTCTTGCCCGCCACAATTTCAATAGGGGCATCAAGGAAATCGAACGCCTCAGCCTGGACGATTGAGGCTATATCGGAAGCAACCCCGCCTCTGCGAACAGCCTCCTGCACAATCACAAGGTGCTCGGTCTTTTTAACCGACTCAAGAATGAGCCGCTTGTCCAGAGGAACCAATGTCCGGGGGTCAATCACTTCGGTCCCGATTCCCTGCTGGGCGAGTTTCTCGGCGGCCGAAAGCACCCGAGGCACCATATTGGACCAGGCGACAATCGTTACATCGTTTCCCCTGCGTTTGACGTCACCAACCCCAAGCTCGATGGTGTATTCGTCCTGCGGAACGTGGCCTTCGGTCATATATAAAAGCTTGTGCTCGATAAACATGACCGGGTCATTGTCTCTTATGGCACTTTTAAGCAGACCTTTGGCATCATAGGGTGTCGAGGGCATCACTACTTTAAGGCCGGGAGTATGATAGTACCACGCTTCGAGACTCTGGGAATGCTGGGCGGCCAGCCCGTTGCCGCTGCCTCCCTGAGTCCTCAGGACCATCGGAACCCTGCCTCTGCCCCCGCTCATAAACCTGTATTTAGCGGCCTGGTTTACAATCTGGTCGATAATCAGGGATGTAAAATCGACAAATAGTATCTCTACTACCGGCCTCATTCCGGTAATCGCAGCTCCGACACCCGCCCCCGTAAAACTCGCTTCCGAGATGGGCGTATCTATAATCCGACGAGGGCCGAACTCATCAAGCAAACCGACGGTAACTTTGTAGGAACCGCCGCGTTGGCCGATACCACCACCCATCACAAAGACGGTTTCATCACGGCGCAATTCTTCCCGCAGCGCCTCATTGAGAGCTTCTCGGTACATTATCCGCCTGATACCTTGTCTGTCTGGTTTACTTTTATCTTCACTCAATTTTTCTCAACCTCTTCCAAGAACTTTTCAACGGATGGCTCAGGACTGTTCTTCGCAAATTCGATAGCTTTTTCCATTGCCTGTTGAACTTGCTGCTCGATAGCTGCCGTCTCTTGCTCGGTACACTTTGTCTCTTCCAGCAAATACTTCCGCCCGATATCGACGGGGTCTTTGGATTTATAGTATTCCAGCCGCTCCCTGGGCATATACAGCCCTGGGTCATTTACGTGATGTCCCCCATAGCGATAGGTCTTTGCCTCTATCATTACCGGCCCTTTGCCCTTGAGGCAAGCCTCTATCGCTTCTTTAGTCTTCTCATAGACGGCAAGGACATCGTTCCCGTCCACCGGATAAGCCGGGACTCCATAACCTTCGGCACGCTTGTAGAGGTCCGGGATTCGGCTCATTTCCTCGATAGGACTCGAAACTGCATATTGATTGTTCTCCAGCAAAAATACAACAGGCAAATCCCATATCGCTGCCAGATTTAGAGACTCGGCGAAAACGCCATTGTTGCAGGCCCCGTCTGAGAAGAAAATCACCACCACCTGGTCGCCACCTCGAATATGTATGCCGAGACCTGCGCCGACTCCAATAGGTATGCCGCCACCCACAACGCCGTTGGCACCGATATTGCCGATACCTACGTCGGCGATGTGCATTGAGCCGCCCCGGCCCCGGCAATATCCGGCCTCTCTGCCGAGGACCTCAGCTACCATTTTTTTAAGCTCGCCACCCCGTGCAATACAGTGGCCATGACCGCGATGTGTACTGACGATGTAGTCATCTTGGCGCAGAGCCGCACAGACACCTGTGGCAATTGCTTCCTCACCGAGGTAAGGATGGAAATAACCGATAATCAAACCCTGCCGATAGAGTTTGATGCATTCGGTCTCGAATACCCGAATGGTGTAAAGTGTGCGATAAAGTCCTTCAAGAAATTCTTTTGAATACATCTTTGCTCTCCTGCCCCGCTACGGCCTCGGCCTTCGCCGAGATGAGCCGACTATTCTTGCAGCCACACATGTAAGCCGGGAGCCTCATAGCTATATGGTTTTCCCAGAATATCGAGGTCACCATCGCCATCGAGGTCACCAAGTTTAGATTCATGGTTGGCCTTGCCGATGTCAATAACATCCTCGGTGAAGTTTCCTTTGCTGTCTCCCCAATAGATTCTTGTCTTTGCCATTGCTCCAGCTCCCGGCCTGCCCATCTCAGCAACAAAAATATCCAGGTGTCCGTCCTTATTGACGTCACGTATCGCAATACTGTGCCCATGGATAATTTTTTTATGCAATTGGTGAGCAACCCATGAGCCATTCTTCCATTGATACCATTTCAGCGGCCCATCGGTGTCACCGGGAACTATGACCACTTCCGGCCTGCCACCGGCAACCAACTGGCCCGCCGCACTTCGGGTGAACTCTCTGCCCTTGCCGCCGTCGATCACATTTTCTGTGAAATTCATCCCGCTTTCATGCTTGAACCAGCGGCCGGCACCTATAATGTCAATCTTGCCGTCAAGATTAATATCTGCTGCTGCTAATCCCTCGTATCTGCCGGTAGCCTTAAAGATTACCTCTCGTTCCCATTCTCTGTTAGTTTTGGGATTCTTTGGAATTTCAATTAGCAGTAGATGTCCGGCTCCCTGATTCCATGATACGAGTTCTGTTTTGCCGTCGCCGTCGAAATCATTAAATATTTGGTCGTGGTGTTTATTCTTGCTTGAATTCTTGACGATATATCGCTTCCAGGGAGTGTCCTTCTTGAAATTCGGATATGGATTTTCCCACCACCACATTTGATTGCTGCCGGAATCCCCGCCGAAAACAATATCCAGGTCACCGTCGCCGTCGATGTCGAAGTAATCACCTCCCGCTTCGATTCGTAAATGCGTATTGTCGATTACGAACCTGGCCCAATTGCCGTCGCCTTTATATTTGTACCAGACCACCGACGGAGTTTTCGTTCGTTCCGTAATAACAAAATCATCTGTCCCGTCTTTGTCGATATCAAGTACAAGGCTTGCCGTTTGTTGACTACCTGCGTTAGGCTGCGGGATATTTCCCCTTTCAGTCGAATAATACTTCCACAAAGGTTGCTCTGCCCCACCGGCATTTGCTGCTGCCGATATTGCAGCTACTATTGTCCAGACAACTTTTTTCCTATCCATTCTGTACGCTCCTTTCCTGAACACAAAATAAAACAACGACTGAACTGCTTAAGTGAGTATAGCAGGATTCGACAGTGATAGCACTAATTTTTCCGGTTACGATGTGAAGTGCACTCCACGCGACTTCTGAAGGGCCAATATAGCTTCACAGTTGCTTTTCTTAGGAAAATTTGGTATCACAGAGGCGTGAAAATCCACGTTAGTTAAATTCAGGAGGTTATTATGTGTTGCAACTGTATGAACAGGAGAGAGTTTGTAGGGCTGACAACAGCGGGTATTGCCGGTGGAGTTCTCGGTTTTGGCGTTCCGGCTC
>Ga0307439_1002392_pt1 | contig 11135 bp, 9 predicted proteins | sample SalMarWE160490MG_FD_202142 | JGI IMG/M metagenome (GOLD analysis project Ga0307439, IMG submission 202142) | Salt marsh sediment microbial communities from the Plum Island Ecosystem LTER, Massachusetts, United States - WE1604-90 | ecosystem: Environmental > Aquatic > Marine > Intertidal zone >... | reverse complement strand
ACGGCGTCGCGGAGCAGGCCCACTACCGGCTTAAATCTGCCATTCACCAGGAGCTCGTCATTCGTGGCAGCCGGGATTTCCCCACCGTGAAAGCGTACCTGGCTTTCGTCCGTGAAGTCGTAAATAGACGTAATCGTCGCGCCGAGCCTAAGTTGAGCGTGGAGCGGCGGTATCTCAGACCCCTGCCGCCGGCGCCCGTTCCCGAGTATACTACCTATCGTCCCAGGGTCAGCAAGTGGAGCATCATCCGCGTCGCCCAGAAGACCTATACCGTGCCTGCCCGCCTCAAGGGTCTGGAAGTGGAAGTGCGTCAGTACGCGGATCATCTGGAAGTTTACTACAAGGGCCGGCTGGTGGAGGAGATGGAGCGACTTCATGGGGGCAATGACGCCAATATCAATTATCGCCATATCGTCCATTCGCTGGTGCGCAAACCTGGTGCTTTCGCCCGGTACCGTTTCCGGGAGCACCTTTTCCCAACACAGAACTTCCGGCTGGCTTATGAAGCCTTATGCCGGTGGCGTGGAGAGCGCGCGGATGTAGAATACGTCCGTATCCTGCACCTTGCCGCCACCACCGTGGAATCAGAGGTAGACCGGGCACTTTCGCTTCTCCTGGAATCGGCCGTGGCTTTCGACTACCTGAAGGTACGTGACCTGGCCGCTCCCTTAACGCCGCAGGTGCCCGAACTCATATCTCTGGGCATACCGGACCTCAAGGTCTATGATGCCCTGCTTACGGGAGGGGTGAGATGACAGGTAACGGATACGCGAACCGGATTGCCCACCTTTGCGTCCAATTCAAACTGCCCACAGTAGGGGCTGAAGTCGTCAACCGGTTTACCCGGGCGGGCCATGACGACGCATTGAGCAGCCTGCTTGAGGTGCTGGAGATGGAGGCAGAGGACCGCAAGCAAAGGCGGGCTGCCCGGTTAAGGAAGGCCTCCAAACTGCCCGTGGGGAAAACCTGGGGCACCCTGGAATGTGACAGGCTACCCGCCAGACTGAAAAGGCAACTCGATGACCTGGCCGATGGAGATTTTCTGGAGCGCAGCACGAACGTGCTTGCCTTCGGTCTTCCCGGGACCGGGAAAACTCATGCCATGTGCGCCATCGGCCACCGGTTGGTAGAAGCGGGACGCTCGGTCCTGTTTACGCCTGCTTATCACCTGGTGCAAAACCTGCTGGCAGCCAAACGCGACCTGAATTTGCCCAGGATGCTGCGTAAGCTGGATAACTTCGATTTCCTCATCATTGACGACCTGGGTTACCTTCCACAGGGTGCCGAGGAGTCCGAAGTCCTGTTTACCTTGATGGCAGAGCGGTACGAGCGGCGGGCGTTGGGCATAACCTCAAACCTGGTCTTTTCAGAGTGGGACAGGATCTTCCAGAATCCCATGGCTACCGCAGCCGCCATCGATCGGGTAGTCCATCACTCTGTTATCCTGGAATTTAACGTGCCCAGCTACCGTACCGGCGCGGTAGAGCAAAACAGAAAGGAGGTGAACCGGCAAATATAATTGTCGTTTACCGGCAAAAATAGTTGACGTCCATCACCCTTCCACCACATCTCTTTATTCCTGCCGTGAAACCGGAAGTAGGCCATGTCAGAGGTTACCGGTACCTCAGCGGCTATTGATGACTGGAACTTGGGCTCATCAATCTGCACCCAAGTAAAGTTATTTTCCCCCAGAAAGCCGGCGGTGTTCTCATCGTCGCTCCAGCTCCGGTGTCTCAGTTCAACCACCAGCCTGTACTCCCTAAATGTCCTGGTAACCGCCTCAATTATCTGCCGCCCGAAACCATCGTTTTTGAAGCTCGGCGGGAATTGTGCGAGTAGAGCCCCCAGTTTCCCGTATCTGGCCAGCGGCTCCATACTGCGCTTGAACAGGTCGACGTCATCCTGAGATATCGCTGCCACTTCGCCGGTAGTCTCTTGATACATCTTCGGGTGGGTGAACTTCTGCCATAGCTTGACAGTGAATAGAAAATCTTTGGGGACTCGCTTTACCCAGTTATACACATATCCGGGATTGGGCGGCCGGTAGAATGAGCTGTTGATTTCCACCGTGTTGAAGAACTGGCTATAGTACTCCAGCTCGTTTATCTTACCTGGCGGATAGAAATGGCCTTTCCAAGTGCCTTCCCCTTTGGGATAGGACCATCCGGAAGTACCGACGTATATTTTAGCCTGCCCCGACGTTTCACTGTTGCTCATTAGGATAATTATACGACATTAAACTAATTTTCCGCCAAAAATCCCTTGACAATGAAACAATTGTTCTAGTATAATGATATTCCCCTTCCCTATTGGAGCCAGTTCGATGTCTAAGCTTATCGGTGAACCAGTCAAGGTACACGGAAAAGAAGACTCCGCTATAGACGCATTTATCTGGAGAAAACGCCTCTACCGGGTCAACGAGGTTATAGGCTGGTGGCGGGAGCCCGGCGAGTGGTGGAACGGCAAGGCAGCGCGCTTCTTTGTGCGTGTTACCGCTACCAATTCCAGCACAGGGACCTACGAGCTTTACCGGCTTGGCAAGGAATGGTTCCTGCACCGGGTCCTGGACTAGGGTATTAATATGGGTTTTGTTCACCTCCATGTCCACTCGCAATACAGCTTCCTCGACGGCGCCTCTTCCCTGGACAGGCTCCTGGAGAAAGCGAAGGCACTTAGCATGCCGGCGCTGGCGCTTACCGACCACAACCGGCTGACCGGCGCCATCAAGTTCTACGAGAAGGCCAAAACTCTGGGGATAAAGCCTATCATAGGCGCTGAGATTGACCTTGAAGGCGGTTATCACCTCACCCTGCTATGCAAGGACAGGAAAGGCTACTCCAACCTTTGTCGGATGCTGACGGAGGCCCACCTGTCCAACCGGCACAGGCAGCCGGCAGCGACCAAGGAGATGCTGGGTAAATTTCACGACGGCCTCATAGCCCTGTCCGGCTGCAGCCGGGGTGAGATACCGGTTCTTGTTGGAAAGGGTAAGACCGGGCAGGCGAAAGAAGCCGCCTGTTTCTACAGGGAGGTCTTTGGGGACGACTTCTTCGTTGAGCTTATCCGCTACCCTTCCAAGGAAGGAATGTCAGGCAGCCACTGGCTTGCCAGTTTTGCCAGGGAAGAAGGAATACCCATGGTGGCTACCAACAACGTCCACTACGCCGAAATGGAGGAGTACCGGGTCAAGGAGCTGCTCAATGCCATCGGCCGGAATATGCCGGCCTCCCGGCTACAAGGGTACCGCACCGTGGAGCAGTACCTCAAGTCAGCCAAGGAGATGTCGGGGCTTTTCCGGGACTTACCCGAGGCAGCGAACATGACGGAAGAGGTCGCCTCCAGGTGCAACCTGGAGCTGGATCTGGGAAGACTGCATTTCCCCAGGTTTAATGTCCCCGAAGGCGAGACTGAGTACAGCTACCTGGTAAAGATAGCCCGGGCCGGAGTGCTGACGAGGTACGGCCAAATAACGGGGCAAATCGAGGAGCGGCTGGAGCGGGAACTGGAGACCATCCGGGCCCTAGGTTTCTGCGGCTATTTCCTGGTTGTCTGGGACATCGTCCGCCGGGCCAGGGAGCGCGGTATAAGGTGCCAGGCGAGGGGCAGCGCCGTGGACAGCCTTGTCGTCTATGTCCTTGATATCAGCACCGTCGACCCGATGGAGCACAACCTGCTCTTCGAGCGTTTCATGCATCCCCTGCGCCACGAGCCGCCGGACATAGACCTCGATATCGACCGGAGACACCGTGACGAGGTCAGAGACTATGTCTATAAGAAGTACGACCCAGAAAATGTGGCCTGCGTGGGCACCATCAATACCTACATGGCCCGCGGGGCCATCCGGGACGCTGGCAAAGCCCTTCAGATACCGCAGGAGGTAATAGAGGAAGCCTGCCGGGGCATTCACTACCTGTCGGCCTCACAACTGCTGGAGTGTATGGATTCCCGTCCCGAGTTGAAGAAAAGCGAAATATATAAGCGCCCAGATCTGGCCGGGTTTTTCAAGCTGTGCGCCGCAATCGACGGCTTCCCCAGGCACATGTCGGTTCACCTGGGGGGACTGCTCATCGGGGACGGCAGGCTATCGGACCTTGTCCCTCTGGAGTGGTCCAGCGGCGGAGATGTCATCAGCCAGTACGACAAGGACGACATCGAGAAGCTGGGCATCGTCAAGATGGACCTGCTGGCGCTGCCGACGCTCACCGTTATAGGGGACACCCTTGCCAGCATTAAGAAGGATCGAGGTGTCGACGTTGACCTGAATAAGATAGACCGGAATGACCCGGAGGCCTTTGCCATGCTGCGCGACGGTAAGACGATTGGTACCTTCCAGCTTGAATCCCCGGCGCAGCGGGAAATGGCGGGGAGATTGTTACCTAACCGCTTCGAGGACATAATCGTCTCCATTTCGTTGGTCAGACCGGGGCCGCTCAAGTCGAACATGGACAAGATATACCTCCCTCGGAGACACGGCAGGGAGCCGGTGACCTATCTCCACCCCAGGCTCAAAAACGCCCTAGGTGAAACGCTGGGGGTGATACTCTATCAGGAGCAGGTACTAAAGGTGGCCCATGACTTGGCCGGGATGAGCTATGCCGAGGCAGACGGCTTCCGGAGGGCAATGACACACGACCGCACCGAGGAGGAGATGGAGAAGATGCGGGAGTCCTTCATGGCCTCCGCCGCCGGGCGTGGCGTGAACAAAACCATCGCCAAAGAGGTGTTTGAGCAGCTGGCGGCCTTTGCCGCCTACGGTTTTTGCAAGGCCCATGCCGCCGCCTATGCCGAGTTAGCCTACCAGACCCTTTGGCTGAAGTGCCACTACCCTGCCGAGTTTCTGGCGGCGGTGATCTCAAATCAGCCCATGGGCTATTATCCGGCCCGGGTCCTGGTGGCTGAAGCCGGGAGAAGCGGTGTTAGAATATTACCCATCGACATCAACCGCTCCACCAGGGACTACAACGTTGAGGATGGGGCGATAAGGGTAAGTCTCAGGCAGCTAAAGGGTATGTCAGCAGAAGCAGAGAAGTCCATACTGAGCGAGAGGAAAAAGGGCAGATTTACTTCCCTGAGAGACTTTGTCCTGAGGACCAGCGTCAGCCGGCCCATCACGGAGAACCTCATCAGAGTCGGAGCTTTCGACTCCTTCGGAGCCAGGAGTGAGTTGCTGGCGGAACTCCCCAAACTCTTGGAGCTCAGGCACAGGACCGGAAATGGAGCTAGGCCTCTTTTCGAGGACGAGAAGTTGGAACCGCTGCAGGCGGATAAAGTCGCTAGCGATGACAGAAAAGCAAACATGATGGTGGAGAGAGAACTGCTGTCACTCAATTTGTCGGCACACCCCCTGGATTTTTACGCTCTTGACGACGAGGTGACCCGGATGATGGACCTGCATTCGATACCAGCAGGTAAAACGGTCAAAATCGCCGGCTCGGTAATCCGCTATCAAGCACCGCCTACTAGGAACGGCAACAGGGTGGTATACGTAATCATGGAAGACGGGACGGGGGTGGCGGATGTAACAGTTTTCAGCGATGTCCAGGAAAAGTGCGGGCAGGTCCTGTTCCGCGAAGGCTGGCTAATGGTACGGGGTAAGGTGCAAAGGAGGAACCCGAAGGCGTTTTCTATTATTGCCGAGGACTTGGTACCTCTAAAGATAAGCTAGCCTTTGAGCATAGTCGGTTTCTGTGCAGTAACAATAAGATGGTTTGTTCAATGCTCGTCACAAGACGTTAAAATGTTAAGGAGGCCCAACCATCCTTTATCAACTGAGAGATTATTGGACCGACGTATACAACTTTTATTCCGGCTTTTTCAAGTAAATCTGTTATCTTCATTCTATCGGCACACCATTTGCACGCGATAACGTCAATGCCAGCCCTATTCAACTCCTTCAGCTTTGCCTGAAATTCCATATCATATGCAGCGAGTTTCTCCGACGGGCCAAAAACAACGAGTTTGACCTCGTCCATCCACTTTTCTTTCGCCGCGTTGAGCGGGTATACCAGCCCAACCTCTAAAGCCACTTCTCGGTCTCCGGTACTCAGAAGTACAAATAGTTTTGTTGCTATGGTCAGTCCCTCCTTGTGTTAAGCCCGCTTAAGGCTGGATATTAAGCCATTAGCGGGTAAAGCGACTGGGTTGAATACCCAACCTCTAACACTATTGAAAACAAAACTACCATCCTTTTTCACGTGTGTCAACAATACACTCGGTTAAGGAAACATAAGATTCCCTAATTGATGTCTTGCCATGCTGCACCATCTCCCTGTAATAAAGATTGGCAAGCTGGGGGTCGTATCTGCGGGCAATATCTACGTAGAGCTCGCTTCATCATTGAGGGGCCTGTCTTGGTCATCCTCAGTCCCTTGCACTCGATTAAGATTGGGTCCCGCCGTGCTTGAATAGAACTACGGTTGAACCGATCTCAGCCAAAACGGCACTCTGCCGGCTCAGAGCTTGCAACCAGTAATTGTTGCAAAGCTGGTATTAATAATATGATTACAGACTCTTAGCGGTAAACGTAATCACCAGCCTGATATTTCGGAGGAATCACGGGCACCTGAAGATACGAGTCATATTTACCACCCGAGTGGATGACGTGGTTACCCTTGTTGTTGGTTTCCCATGAGAAGGGCTCGAACCAACCTTCGCGAATGTAATGCCCTGATACGAGCACTTGCAACTGCTGGCCCTTGTGCCAAATCCTGCTGTGCGGCCATATCTCAATATCCACGGGAACAATTTCTCCGGGCTTCAGCTTTTCTTCCTTGCGATGGGCCTGGACGGGATGAAAAGCCGTAGACAGCTTTTCATCCAGCTCTCGACGCGATACTCTCATCTTTCCCCATGCACCCGGATGGGGCTCTCCCAATACGGATGTCGGTAGCCAGTTTCCATTCTGATCCAGCTTTCGGATCGCAATAAACAGGTCCATATCATCATTGCCATCGGCCTCTACCCACAGACGGAGTTTCATGTAACCGGTAATCTCTGCGTCTTCGTTAAACTTGATATCGAAGGTCACAGACCCTGTCTCGCCCTCATAGCTCACCTTTGATTCCTTGGCCACCGGATCAAATGAGAGTGCGCCTCTGGCGGCATCAACGTAGAGTTTCTTATACTGAGTTCTGGCAAGAGGGAATTCCTTTTCCGGACGATTGGTCTGATAGTCATATTCATAGGAATCCATGACCTCAAGGCGGACCCTCGGGGTAAGCTCCCAGCCATTGTGAATATCCTTGAGATAGCGGTCAAAGAACCGTTTCAGGTCTTCCAGACCGAAGGTGGAATAGGTATCGGGCCACTCAAACTCCCTGTGCGCCCTAAGCCACTTCTTGGTGGAGCGGATCCTCCTGAAGCCTTCTGTGGAACCGCGCAGGTGGAAATGGCTCCAAGAGACGGTGGTAGATACCGGGACTCTGATCTTTTCCCATTTTGGAATCTTGTCTTCCCAGTAGGCGTTCATAAAAGGGTATTCTGCGGCCATGGCAACAGTGTCGTCCACGTATCCCAAGCCCACTAGAGAGCCTACAATAAACTCGCTGAAGCCCAGTGCGGGGATACCTCCATCGTAAATCGACTCGCGATAAAGATCTCCGGTCCCTTCCCATGGAGCGATACAGTCAAGGTGAGGCGGCTGCTCTGCGGCGATTCGCCACTGGGGCATGGCCACACCTGAGTTGCCGCTCATGCCGATCTTGCCACTGCACCAATCCTGAGTTGCCAGCCATTCGATAAAGTCATAGCCATCGCGCCCATCTTGGGTGCCGAACATATTTATATCACCCTCTGAATGGCCCACGCCCCGGGGGTCAACGTTGGCGACCGCATATCCCTGATGGCACCAGTAGCCGGGATCAGGGGATTCGAACTTGGCCATACGGGTAATCGTTCTCGGCGGAACTCCCATAACCTGCCATTCTGCCGTGCCCATGCCCTGGCGCTTTCCAAAATAACTCCATGAAATTATGGCAGGAATATTTGTCTCTCCTTCGGGAAAGTAGATGTCGGTATAAATAACAGTGCCGTCGCGCATGGTCACGGGAATATCCTGCTCGCAGACAATACCGTCTTCCACAACATAGGTGCGGCGTTCAAGCGGAGGACAAAATCCAAATGTTTCCAGCGCACCCGTGGCATCGGCATCCAGGGAAGCCGGTCTTCTTGTTTCCCTGTAGATGACTTCTATCTCCTCATTACCGAACACTTCTTTTTTCCTTTTGGTTTTAGCCATGATTATCCTCCTACTTCGCGTTTTTTAAGACGAGTGCTTTAAATGGAATCTCTGAATCTTGTTCCCATCAGCCCCCGCAAAGCTGGGCGACAAATTCAGCGGCCTCGCCCAGGGTCTTTTTCCTCCTGAACTCCATGAAATTGATCTGGACGTCGAAAGCATCCTCCAAAATTGCTACTATCTGAACGAAATTTACCGATTTGGCTTTGAGAGCGCCTAAAAAACTCGTGTCCGCGCTCAATTCGCCGGGGTCTTTTTTGAAAACCTCCGCAGCTCGCTGAATTATTTTCTCTAATATCTCGTCTCTTAATTCCATTGCTGTTCTACCCCTTTTCTATTCTGGATTTGGGTTTCTGAGGATACCCATAAACCTTAAAACCCTCTCTATCTTTCAAAACCGTTCCATACCGGTACCCCGGTATACGTCTTGGGCTGCTCCTGACCGGTAAGCACCCTTAGGGCGCCGGCGGCTAGAGCTTCCATCTCGAACTCACCGGCATAAACCTTGACCGGGGCGATGTACTTCACCATATCGGTGATCTGTTCGACCAGATAGGAGTCGTTGGTGATGCCGCCGCTCAGTAGAATGGCATCGACGTCGCCCTTTAAAACCGTTGCGTAAGCACCAATGTTCTTGCAGATCTGGTAGATCATGGCGTCGTAGATAAGCTTTGCATAGGCATCGCCGTTTTTGATACGCTCCAGTACCTCGCGGACGTCGGAGGTGCCGAGATGGTCAACCAGGCCGCCGGTCTTGGTTATGCGGTCATACATCTCTCTCTCGGTATATTTCCCCGAGTAACACATCCTAATTATGGCGACGGCAGGTATCGAGCCTGCACGGGTGGGAGCTATGGGGCCGTCGCCGTTTATGACGTCGCTAGAATCAATCATACGCCCCTTTTTGTGAGCCGTGACCGATACGCCGCCGCCGATGTGGGATATGACCAGATTTAGATCTTCATACCGCTTGCCTAGCTCCGCGGCATAGCGTATGCCAACCTCCTTTTGATTGAGAGGGTGGCCCCTGCTCTCACGGGCAACATTGGAGAGCCCGCTGACCCGTGCGATAAGGTCAAACTCATCGACATCGGGCGGATTGACGACAAAGGCCTTTCCGCCATAGGTCGTTGCGAAGTCGCAGGCCAGCTGGCTGCCGAGTGTGGCGGGGTGTTTGACGGTAAGGCCTATCCTGGCGTGATGTAACAAGGTCTCGTTAATGTCATATGTTCCGCCTTCCAGACCGACCAGGCCGCCGCCGCGTCCGACAAAGGCATCTGTCCCTTCAAGTGAGATGTTGTTTTTGGCCAGTTCACCCAGTATGGTTTCCTTACGATACGGTAACTGATCGCTTATCTCAGTGAACTCCTTGAGCTTTGCCGCGTCATGGGAGACATTGACGGAAAACACCTTTGTATCATTTTCAAACAGGGCTAACTTTGTTGAGGTAGAACCGGGATTTATTGTAAAAACTCTGTATTTCCTATCCATAACAGTTGTCCCTTTTACGAAAACAGGCGTGTACTATTGCCCGTGTGTGTAAGGCTGATAACCAGTACTCAAAGCCCTTAAACCTCCCTTTTGCGGGTATACAAACTGTTTATTTATTCTGTGTGCGTACTACCACCATAGTAATAGCTCCGACTATCTCCTCAACAGGCGCTCCCCGGGACAGGTCGCTTACCGGCTTGGCAAAACCCTGCAGCGACGGTCCGTAAGCAACTGCCTTAGCAAAACGCTGGATAAGCTTAACCCCTATATTACCGGAACCGAGATCCGGGAAGATAAGGATATTAGCTTTGCCAGCCACGGGGCTATCTCCCGGCACCTTCCTGGCTGCCACCTCCGGTACGATGGCGGAGTCCAACTGCAGCTCGCCGTCTATGAGCAGATCCGGTCTGCGCTCATGCACCATCTCAAGGGCCTTCAACACAATGTCGACGCGCTCATGACTGGCGCTGCCCTTTGTTGAAAAAGATAATAAGGCGACACGCGGCTCCCAGCCCATGAGACTGCGCACGGTATCGGCTGTCGAGATAGCTATGTCGGCCAGTTCTTTAGAATCGGGCGCCGGACAGACGGCACAGTCGGCAATCCCCAACAGGTTACCTTCCGGACCTTTATATCCCGGTATCGACGCAATGCCCATGCTTGAGACGGTCGAAATACCTTCCTGCAGTCCGATTATCATCTCGCTGGCCATAATGACCTCTCCTGTCGTGTGGCTCAGCCCCGCCACCATGCAGTCCGCCTCGCCTAATCGCACCATCATGGCGGCGAAATTAAGGGGTTCTCTCAACATGCGCTTCATAGCCGAAGCCGGAAAGTCCGGATTGGTCTTTACATATTCGCTTACGAAATGCTCGACCTTTTCCTGATCGGTGTGGTCAACTACCGTGATACCGTCAAGGGATACCCCGATGCTACCCGCAAGCGCGGATACGTTCTCAGGCTCCCCGACGAGCATGGGATAGGCTATGCCTATATCTCGCACCTGACGCGCCGCGTGCAGTATCCTCTCCTCGCCGGCTTCCGGAAACACCACCCTTTGGGGACTAGCCTTGGCCTTAAGCTGTAATTGCTCCATCACATTCGTACTCATATCACTTTCTCCTGTTTAAGGTCTAGTAATCATCTGGTAAAAGACACAGGAGTCAGGGTCATTGTCCTCCTGATAGCGCCGCCACGGCTACTACGTAATCGCCATCATAGGAGAGGCTTAAAAGCACACGGGATACCTGGCGTTCAGCTGCAAGCTCAGCAAACCTGCCCGTGAGAACAGGTATCGGTTCACCATACTCCCCGTCCCGGACCTCTATTTCCGTCATCTGGACACCAAAATGCCAGTCTATTCCAAATGTTTTAAATATAGCCTCTTTGGCAGCAAAGATCATTGCCG
>Ga0307439_1002391_pt1 | contig 11136 bp, 4 predicted proteins | sample SalMarWE160490MG_FD_202142 | JGI IMG/M metagenome (GOLD analysis project Ga0307439, IMG submission 202142) | Salt marsh sediment microbial communities from the Plum Island Ecosystem LTER, Massachusetts, United States - WE1604-90 | ecosystem: Environmental > Aquatic > Marine > Intertidal zone >... | reverse complement strand
CTGCCTCAGCCAGGGTTGTTAGCGTGGCTGCCTTGCCAACTGCAGTGACCGTTGCCACCTCGTAGTTACCTCCGATATCGATACCGATCTTTTGGCCAACCTCAAAGCCGGTCGCGTCTGTGACGGGCAGGTTGGTCGAGCCGGCAGGTATCGTAAGCCATGGCCCCGTGGAGACAGGGACGAATACGGTGGTCATGGGTGCGGCCGCAGTTCCGACGTTTTCTATTGTGCGCGTCTCGCCGTCAATGTCGATTTGCTGACCGACCTCGAAGCCGGCAGTACTTCGAACGTTTATGATGTTCTCGCCCCGACTTGCAGGAGCAGCCAATCCTGAACTTGAGAGGCCAAGCAGGTAGAAACCATGAGCTGCGAGTTTCGTCCCGGCCGGGATCGTCCCCAGCCTGACAGGAGCCCACCCGCTCCGGGTGTTGATCAGGGTCCAGTTGGAGAGGTCAGCATCCCTCTCGCCGGCGTTGTAAAGTTCTATGAACTGGTTGGTCGGGTTCATACCGGTTTCGAAGCGAACCTCGTTAATCTTGACCGGGAAAACGTTCCGCACCCTCCGGGAGTTTGTCCAGGATTGAGTCAGACCGGTAACCCGGTTCTTCCACTCAGCCCTGCCGGTCAGGTAACCGGCGCCGGTTGCTGCCGGTGAGGTAACTGTAAAGGTTGCACTTACACTGGCTCCGGGCGCTACAGGATCAGCGAACTTCTTCGAAGTTTCTTTGGAGCCCAAAACCACGGATTTCCACCCCCCGGGAACGGAAATACCCAGGGTGACGTCTTTCACAGGCGCTTCCGTAGTATTCGTAAACGTCCCTTTGATTTCCTGTGTCGATCTAGGTGTGAATGTCTTAACCTGCGACAGGCTAACGCATTGTACATCGTACCTGGCAGCCACAATATTCGCCTGCACTGCATTGTGAGTGGCATCTGTCGGGTATCCGGTAGTCATCACGCCTTCATAAAAGGTGCCTGCCGATCCGTTGCCGTTATCTCCGCCATTACCCAGTTGAACAGCCCCCTTCCGGTGCATCGGGTAGTAGTAATTGTTCTCGCGTGAACCTGGACGATTTCCGCTGTAGAATGTCGTCAGTCCTCCTTTCTGCGCGTTGCCTCCCCGGATTTCCCACTGGTTTCCACCACCGCCGTTGACGACGCCTGTTACAAAGCGCCAGGAATCGATCGTCGGATCAGCTATGTTCTGTCTTGCGTTATAGCCGGAATAAAGGCCTGCTTCCATATCGGACATGATCCATGGGCCCGTGCCGCTGCCACTACCCCAGGCGGTGGCAGTACCGAAGTAGACGGTTTCCATGGTACCTCTGCCCACGGCACGGCTGTTAGTGGACGTGTTGCCATAGTTGAAGCAACAGCCGCTGTCAAAGTGCGTTCCGTCACAGACCATGTATATGCTTTGCGGTTCATCGTTGATTGCCAGACCGGTAGCATCATTGTTGCGTAAGCTTTATGTCCCATTATAGTGATTGGCGCCATGTCCGCAATTGGCAGAGTGTTAAATCCACCCTTTGCCGGTCCCCTGAATGTTCCAGGAGGCGCCTGAACGAGGTGATTGCCATTTCCGGACTGGTCGTAGATAGTAGTTATCCAGCAAAGTGTATTGGCACAGAACGCATCCTGTGCGGCTGCGTCGGCATATCCACCCGGATCGTCCTCACCGGGCTGTACCACACCTATATCCAGGGTCTTGCCGTCCGACTGGCGCTTAACCTGGTAGAGCGGACCGTTGTAGGATGCGTACAGTGCACGTGTGCTGCTGTGAGCAGTTACGCACGGGTAGCCTGCAGCGGCATAGATATCACACGGACCTTCCGGTCTGGACGGAACAGCATTGCGCCCTACCCCTGTCATTGCGATCAGCATCATCATGGCGACAGGTAGTATGAGTGTCAGTGCAAGAATGATCACAAAGCGACTTTTCTTTTCCATTTTTTGTTATCTAAGTTAACATTTGTTTTTATTTCTTTCTGAGTGCCTGTTTAAAGTATATCCATTTATTCTATAAATAACTGATCTAATGTAGTTCTCAATTTCAGGGTTTCTATTTTTCTTTTAATAATAGCTGATATAATTCCGGACTGAATTCTTCCAGACCGTAAATTCCGTGTAAATGATTTGTTGTTACCCATGGCAGCCAGAATCTGTGACCTCCGACACCACGCCCTGAACCTCCTGGGCCCATACGCCAGTGTTCCTGTTGCCAGCCGGGTCCTCTTAAATCATAAAGACGTCCCGGGATGGCTACCATAGATTTTGTATCATGCAATAATACTCTTGCAACATCAAGATAATGTTCATCACCGGTATATTTATAGAGTTTTGCATAGGATGGTACTGACCAGGCCAGGTATTCATCGACGCCGCCTGCAGCCATGGCTGTTATTCCCTGAAGTCCAATGGTTGGCACTCCTATTTTCCAGTGCAATAATGAGTCGACTGCATCCACCGGCATCGGCAGGTTCCATATCCAGATCCAGCTCTCGGCAAAGTCTGCGGCCACCTTTGCCCGATCGAGCCATTTGGAGTCTTTGGTTGCTTCATAGAGGCTCAGGAAGGCTTCAAGGCTTATCATTCCGGCTTCTTTATCGGTAATATTCGGATTGTCGCTTGCGCCTCCGATAAAGAGTCCTTTTTGACCCCAGTTTTCCCAGACGAAATCTGCTGCACGAATGGCGGCCTGCATATATTTAGGATCGCCGGTTTCTCCGGTCATTATCAGAAATAATGGCACCGGGCAGCAACTCATTGTACCTGTGGATTCAGCAACGACACTTGTACCTGGTTCCCACCTACGCGGGAAAGAACCATCTTCCCTTTGCTGAAGTATCAGCCAGTCAACATACGTTTTAACCCAGTTGAACCATTCAGGATGCTGGCGGCCTGAATCGCGCTCACGCTGGTAGGCCTGCAAAACTACACGCATACCTTCTGTCCCATTCCTCAGCCAGGGAGCAAGCCATTCGTGGTTCCATGGCTTTCCGGTGGCAAGATCATAACCTGTTGCCTGGAGAGGTACAGAATTCAAAGCCCGGACCATTGAAGAAATAATATCTAAACCAAGCTTATGCATTTTTTGTCCCCGCTCCGTTTTGTCGCGTTCTCCTTCACGCAGCAACTGGTCTGCACCTTCAAGATTTTTACCAACAAATCCCATTGCAATCATTGTCCAGTTCCACTGACGCTGTACCGTATCCACAGTAGACATGACAAATGGAATACCAGTACGCCCGTCAATGGTGGCAACCTGACTGGCCAGATGATCAATAAGTAAACGACGCATTTGCTCAACATCAATAAGCGTACTGACCGGATTCAGCGTTTTCCAGGCCCATCGCCATGTATTTCGGATCACATCACTGAATGATTCATTTTCTCCAAACCGAAAGCTTATTTCGTAATTTTGGACAGTTTCTTCTGTTATCGGATGAAAACGCCTGATCCATCTTATTCCGGCAGGTGTACCAAATCCTCTCCCGAACATAGTTGTTGTTCCCGGAAATGTAAATCCGAACTCAACAGGCCCCTCATTTACCTGCCAGGCACCGAGAGAACCAAACTGAAATCTGGGATCAGTCATAATATCCGCTGATAGTTTTGTTTCATCAACAGTTGATTCACCATTCGGTGAGGGATCAAGTATTGTCACAGAAGAACCATTATTAAAAGAGAGTGCGAAAAGCGGAGCAGGAAGGATATCCTCCCTCATAATAAAGCATTTTGCCTGATAGTTCAAAGTGCCACCTGGTGAGCGATCGCCATCATAAGTCGGGTCACCATACAGTGCTCCGGGAGCGAGGCAGTTCACATCGGTCCATTTAACAGATGAATCAACCGCAAGTGCCAGGGAAGAATTAAAACCGCCAGGAGTATCCCCTTGGACTTGTATCTTTCGCTTTAATGACAGTACAGATCCTTCATAACTCCACTGGTCATTTATATTGAAAACGACATTTTCCCCGAATTTCACTACAGCAACAGTTTTAATTCCGGACCTGGACTTTTTAATAGAATTATACCCGGTAATTATCGTATGAATGCTATCTTCATTTTGAAGTATTTCTAACTTCACCGGATTAATTTGACTAACTGCAGGACTAGTTCCGCCGGATATTACTATACCCCAGTCTTTACTTTCATTCCTTACAAAAGAAATAGTTTCACCTCCTGATAGTTTTCCAAGATCAACATGTTTTCCTGAATATGAACATCCTGTCAGTAATACCAGACAGAAACCAATAATTGTTAATGGGTTTAGAAATTTCATTTTTATTGAGTATTGATTATCATATCAAAATATTATCACTGGCATAAAGCGTGTATTTGGATATATTCAGAAATATTGATTTACATGCAGATTTTATTTCAATTTCCTTTAATCAGTTTCTGATATAAATCCGGATCAAATTCTTCAAGGCCTGTAATTCCGTGTAAATGGTTAACTGAGACCCAGGGCAGCCAGCTCCGGTGAGAGCCGTTACCTCTGTTTCGTCCCATACTCCAGTTTTCCTGTTGCCAACCTGGTCCTAAAAGGTCATAGGTTCGTCCGGGAATTGCAAGCATTGCCTTCGTATTCAGAAGGAGGATACGTGCCACATCCAGATAGTGTTCATCATCCGTATATTTATACATTTTGGCATAAGCCGGTACGGACCAGGCCATATACTGGTCTACACCAGAACCACGTGCAGTAATCCCGTTTACTCCAGTAGTAGGAACCCCCGGTTTCCAGCCAAGAGTAGCAGGATCAGCATCGACAGGCATCGGAACGTTCCATATCCATATCCAGCTTTCCGCAAAATTGGCAGCGGCTCTGGCCCGGTCCAGCCATTTGTCATCTTTTGTATTTTCATAGAGAATCAGATAACCTTCCAGAGCGAGCATTCCGGCTTCCTTATCGGTAACATTTGGATTATCAGTAGCGCCTCCGATGAAAATGCCCCGGCTGCCATAAGTATTCCAAGTGTATTCTGCAGCGCGAATGGCACAATCGAGATATTTTTGCTGACCTGTTTCTTCGGTCAGTTTTACCAGCAGAGGAACCGGAATACAACTGCTTGTTCCGGATTCTTCCCTTGGTGTTCCCTCACCGGCATTCCAGCTCCTTGGGAATGATCCGTCGGCTCGTTGCTGAGGGATCAGCCAGTCGCCAAATTGCCTGCACCAGGCCATCCATTCAGGGTGGTCATAGCCCAGTTTTCTTTCGCGGCGAATTACATCGATCAATGTACGTATACCTTCTGAAGGTTCTCTTATTGTAACTATTCCTTCCGACTGGCAGTCGGGTCTTCCGGTCAATAGATTGAATCCTGTACCTTCCGGAGGAGCCATTGGTACGATACGTACAAAACTGTTTATTATCTTCAGGCCCAGCTCTCTCATTCTCCGGCCCCGGAGACTTGAATCGCGGTCTCCTTCAAGTAATAACTGGTCGGCTGACTCGATGCCTTTTGAAACAAATCCCATCAGGATTTTTGTCCAGCGTGCCAGCTCATTTGCCTTTGGATCGAAATCAACCCCCAGGATACGAGCCAGATCTTGCATTTTTCTTAATTCTTCGGGGGTCGGGTTGGCACGCCCTGTACCACCTACCGGACGAGCCTGAGCTGACTGGCCGGGCTGGCGCGGTTGTCCTGATGGTCCTGCATTAACTGGCTGTCCGGCTGGTCGGGGAGTGATTGTTCTTCGATAAGAACCCGGATTTCCGGTAACAGCATCGTAAAGGAATCCAACACCTGCCATGTTCCCTACAACAAGGACATGATCAGCAAGATGATCTATCATAGCACGACGGGCAGCTTCTATATCGATAGGTGTTACCTGGGGTTTCAGGCTTTCCCATGCCCAGCGCCAGGCATCACGGACCATAGAGTTAAAGGATTCTCCCTTGCTGATGCGAAAGCCTACCTGGTAGCTTTGAACAAATCCTTCCTTTACAGGATGATAACGGCGTCTTACCACTTGGGCCGGAGTTGTTGTACTCCCGCCAAACCCAAATCCACCTGCAAATTCGTTAGTGGTACCCGGAAGCCAGAATCCGAACTCCACACCTCCACCTGTGACCTCCCGGGCTCCCAGGGCTCCGAACCGGATTTGTTCATCAATCACAGTGGTAGTGGCCGGTGCTGTAGTCTCTGCCTGGGTAGTTGCGCCATCCGGTGCGAGATCTAAAACTGCGGCCCAGTTCCCGTTTTTGAATGAAAGACCAAACAGAGGGGCTGAAATATAGTCTTCCCTGATTGAGAAACATTTTGCATTATAAGCCAGAGTACCCCCCGGTGAAGTATCTCCATCGTAGGTGGGATCGCCGTAAAGTACATCGGGGGCAAAATAAGATGCATCTTCCCATTTTACTGATGGTTCAGTTGATAAGCATATAGCAGAAAGGAATCCGGCTGTGTTATCGGTTCCGCTAACGGTCACCTTTCTGTCGACAGACAGAACATCTCCAGAGATATTCCACCTGTCAACTATATCATAGGAAACTTCACCTTCAGAAGATAATATAGCTTCAGCAACGACAATATCTCCTTTTTTTTGTACCGACTTATAACCGACAGCCAGTCTGATTTCATTGTCTTCACCTTTAAAAACCTCCACTTGTGCAGGTTTTCGGTTAATTAACACAGGAATAGTGTTCCCTGTTATCTCAATTCCCCAGTAACCTGAGGTATCGCGTATGAAAGAAACATTTGATCCGGACTGCAGATCACCCAGACTTAGTCTTTTCTGGCTGCATGAAACCAGCATCAGCAGGCTCATGCCAAATATCAGACATTTTGCGAATCTTTTCATTTTTATAAGAATCACGGATTATTAAAAACCATATCACTCACAATTTAATTACCTTTTGACAATTGCTGAAACAATTCTTTATCAAACTCTTCCAGACCGGTGATCCCGTGCAGGTGATTCACAGAAACCCATGGCAGCCATGTCCGGTGGGCACCAACGCCTCTGACCGGTCCCATCCTCCAGTGTTCCTGTTGCCAGCCGGGACCCTTAAGATCATAAGTACGCCCGGGAAGCGCAAGCATAGCTTTGGTTCCATGCAGAAGGACACGGGCAACATCCAGATAATGTTCATCACCTGTGTATTTATATAATCTTGCATAGGAGTGTACAGCCCAATCAAGATATTGATCAACACCACCAACATCATTCGACCCGATACCGTTAACACCAATAGTAGGGACACCGGGCTTCCAGCCCAGATCAGCATAATTGGCTCCGATCGGCATCGGCACATTCCATATCCAGATCCAGCTTTCGGTATAGTCGCCGGCCGATTTTGCACGTTCCAGCCACTTATTGTCCTTAGTGTTCTCATACAAAGAAAGAAAGGCTTCCAGCGACAACATTCCGGACTCTTTGTCTGCCACGGTTGACCCGCCTGTTGCACCTAAATATACACATTGACTGCCTGTAGAATTCCAGACATAGTCCCCTGCACGGATTGCAGATTCAAGATATTTTATTTCACCTGTTTCCCCGCTCATTTTTACCAGTAATGGTACGGCGGCATATGTGGTGGAGCCTGCAGAATCAGTAACTTCGCCATTAAACCAGCCCATCGGGAATGAACCGTTGCTCCGCTGTTGAGTCAGCAGCCAGTCAGCATAATCCCTGGCCCACTTTAACCATTCCGGATGTTGACGGCCAAGAGATTTTTCGCGGTGAATGATATCCATCATAATACGCATATCTTCCGAAAGAGATCTTAGAGTGAACGCACCTTCTCTTCGGGCAGAACCCGGTTTTCCGTTTCGGATGTCGTATGCCTCACCGGCAGGATACGGAGACATGGGAATGTAATTAATCAGACTTTCAATTACCTTTAAACCAAGTTCTTTCAACTTCTGTCCGCGAGGACTGTTATCCCGGTCGCTTTCCATCAGTAACTGTTCACCGACCTCGACGTGCTTGCCACAGAATCCCATGACGATTTTAGGCCAAAGATTCAATTCAGCAGCATCAGGATCCATATCCACACCTACAGATTCAGCCCAGGCTGCCAATTCCTTAATTTCTTGTGATACAGGGCCCTGAGACCTGGCTGCAAAACTATAGGATCTAAGAGAAGGTCTGTACGAACCCGGTCTTCCTGAAACAGCATCTATTACAAATGGAATACCTGCCCGGTCATCAACTACCAGGATACGATCAGCCAGGTGGTCAATTAATGTTTTTCTCATAACTTCAACATCCACTGTTTTAACCTTCGGATCCAGGCTTTGCCATGCCCACCGCCATGCTTCACGTTCCATATCACGGAAAGAATTACTCTTTCCAAAACGGAATCCCACCTTGTAACTTTGTGTAAATCCGTCTTTTACCGGATTATATCTATGTCTTACCACAGGAGTTGCTGTTCCTCCTCCTCTGATTCCAAATCCAAAACCTCCGCCGGCAAATTCGTCAGTAGTTCCGGGAAGCCAGAATCCCATTTCGATTCCCCCGGCTGCTACTTTTTTTGCCCCCAGGGCTCCAAACCTGATTCGTTCATCAATAATGGGAGTGGCTGCCTGTGCTGTGGTTTCTTCCATTGTTGTTGATCCATCAGGAGCAGGATCAAGCACAGCAATCCAGTTACCATCGTTCAATAAAAGTCCAAGCAAAGGTGCCGACAATACATCTTCCCGCAGAGAGAAATATCCGGCGTCATAATAAGTACTGCCTCCTGCTGCCCTGGGGCTGGTGTGTGGTTTACCATACAGCAGACCGGGAGCCAGGAAATTCACTTCTTCCCATTTTACTCCAGGTGCAGTGGATAAACGTATCGCAGAATAAAATCCGGTACTGTCAATAGTACCATTGACACTTACTTTCCTGGCCACTGACAATTCGTTTCCTGAAATAGTCCACAGGTCTTCTATATCAAAGTTTCCAACATCTCCATTTGCCACTTTGACTTTTGCAGTAACAACGTTCCCATCTTTCTGTACAGACTGATAGCCCACATACAATTCTTCCACACTATTATCACCCTTGTAAACTGCTATCCGGGCAGGTTTAGTCTGATCCATAAGCACACCATATTTATTGGAAATCTCAATACCCCAGTCGCCCCCAGGGTTCTTAATGAAAGAAGCCACAGTTCCGGTTTGTAAGCGGCCAAGTTTCACTTTGTCGTTTTGCCGGCTACATGCTGCCAGAAGAGACAGGCATAAACCAAGTATTAAAAACTGCGAGACTGTTTTCATATTTCTTGTTTATAATTACATTTCCAGTGATTATCAGGTATCTATTAAGGAATTATTTCAAGTTTTTCAGAAATGAATGTTACATCACAGGCCATAATATCTGTCACTGTTTTTCATCAGGTAGTCCAGATTGTACACCGGGCGCTCAATATCATATGGTATTGGTCTCCGGCTGAACTGCTGAAAATATTGCAGACAGGCATCTTTCCAGATCACTGCATTGCGATATTGTTCACGCATTCTGGTCTGAACAATTGTAAATCTATTCTTGTCCACATAAAGTTCCACCTGGTCCCATATCTTTTGAAAATCCCTGACCTGCTGTACTCCTGCAGCATAATGGTAACATATTTCATCCCACAGAGTCCGGCCGCTTTTCATTGTGTAATCCCAGGAAACGTGATGGAACCACAAAAGGAGTATTTCGGGACAGGTCATAAGATCGTTTAATTGCGATGCGAGAGGTTCATGGTACTGGCTTACCCCATCAGTTCCGGATCGTGTCCTGTCGAATCCGACACCGTTAATATCTGCCTGGTGATAATAGGGGGGTGTCCAGTCTTTTCTCATCCCTTCAGGTGCCCACCAGGGACCTGGTCCGTAATGTGTATTAGGCATGGAAAAAATATGATGGAAGCCGAGTGGCATCATATAGTTAACGGCAGCCTCCCTGCTCTCGAGCATCATCTTCTTTACCGGTACCAGGAATTTTTCTGTCCAGTCTGTTGTATATAGTGTTGATGCAGCCTGTCCGGCGGGAACCTGACTGAAAGTAAGTTTTATCCATTCATCTGCAATTTTTTCACTTGTCAGCGTATTATCCCAGGCCAGGCGTCCGAAAGTGTACCAGTTAGCCTGGTCGAATGGATGTCCGCACCAGTTTGTATCAACCCCGACATTAGCGACACCGGCAATGCCAGTATGTTTTTGTGGAAAGATACTCCCGTCGGTACAACGGCCAACCGTACTGCCGGGTCCTTCCTGGTATGTTTCGCTTTTCAGGCACTCTTCCCACATAGGTGCGAGGAAGACCAGGTGAACCGTTCCACCAAGGTATTCCTTCATGATCTCAAACTCCGGCATGACGGATGTTTTTTTCATTGCCCCGAAAAGAGGACTAAAAGGTTCACGTGGCTGAAAGTCGATGGGCCCGTTTTTTACCTGAATGATAACATTGTCGCGAAACTGACCGTCCAGTGGCATAAACTCAAGGTAAGCCTGTTTGGCGCGATCCTTATCGGTTGGGCTATAAACAAAAGCCCGCCACATTATAATACCTCCATATGGTTTGAGCGCATCCGCAAGAAGGTTTGCCCCCTGGGCATGAGTGCGTCCGTAATCATGAGGCCCCTGCATGCCTTCGCTGTTGGCTTTTACGATGAATCCGCCAAAATCCGGAATTTTACTGTATATCTCCTTTACCCTGGCGCTCCACCATTTTATTACACCGGGATCTAATGGATCGGAAGTTTTTAATCCGCCAATAATGGAGGGGAAGGCAAAATTCACTGCCAGGTAGGTTTTGACACCATAAGGACGAAGTATAGCAGCAATTGCTTTTACCCTTTCCAGGTATGCCTCTGAAAGTACCAGTGGTGAAGCATTGACAATATTCAGGACAGCTCCATTGATACCAATTGAAGCGTTAGCCCTTGCGTATTCTTGCCACAATGTCTTATCAGCATCGGTGACTGCAAGAGCATTCTTGCCTTTTCGCCAGAAAATAGAGCGACTTGCAAAACCTCGCATAGTCGAACTATCAGGATCGTCCCAATGGTTTAAGATCCTGACCTCGTATGAAGGGTTACAAATTATTTCTTCAACAGGTCGCCCTGTTTGCTGGCGCCGCAGGAGCTCATAAACGCCATATAAAATTCCCAGATCTGTGTTTGCCTGAATTTCACCAGGACTGAGT
>Ga0307439_1002384_pt1 | contig 11151 bp, 14 predicted proteins | sample SalMarWE160490MG_FD_202142 | JGI IMG/M metagenome (GOLD analysis project Ga0307439, IMG submission 202142) | Salt marsh sediment microbial communities from the Plum Island Ecosystem LTER, Massachusetts, United States - WE1604-90 | ecosystem: Environmental > Aquatic > Marine > Intertidal zone >... | reverse complement strand
AGGATTTACCTTTGTTTTCAAATGATCTTACCTATAATTGGCAGGAGTTTATAGTACCGGAAAAACGTCTCCTGTTGGAAGAACCATTTTTGGAACATGCCCTTAATATGGTTGGTGTTGATAAAGAGCGTTGTGTAATATTGGATGCTGCAATGGGGATTGGAGTGGAGACTGTTCTTCTACTGAAAGAAAAGTGTACTGTATTTAGTAATGAAATTGAAAAAGAGTTTATAGGTCTTGCTAAGAAATATGCAAACGAACATGGCGTCGACTTACGAGCAGGTCATATTAATCAGCGAAATTGGCTGGAGTTTTCAAAACACTTCGAAAATGAGTCTTTTAATGTCGTATTAGTTCTAGGAAATTCAATTGCTCTATTAGCAGATCCTTCGGAGATTAAGAAGACTCTGATAGAATTCCATACGATATTGTTGAAAGATGGGATACTTGTAATAGATGAACGCAATTTTCAGCAGATTTTGGATGAATGGGACTTCATTATGGAGGATCCATGGAATAATTTCGACTATTCCCGAAAAGTAATGTATTGCAGTGATAAAGTACAGGCATGTCCAAAGAAAAAGGTCAATAAGGATCATGTAGTCCTAACATATGCCCATACGGATGGAAAAGAAGTAGGGGATACTCTAGGAGAATTGACATATTACGCTCTTAAGAAGGGAGAATTGTTTAGTTTGCTACGGGATGCTGGTTTCTCGGACATAAAGATATATTCTGATCTAGATAAAGACTCTGGGGTGGAAAATCCAGACGAAGTTAAGACTAAGGCTGACTTCTATACTTACATATGCAGAAAATGAGTACGTCGAAGTAAATCGTAAAAGGGTACAAAACGATGCCGAGGCTAGTGTTTACGTATTTAGCAAGGAAGTAGATTGTTGGGTAACAATTACTCGTCCTATTACCTCTGGCGTTACAACAATATAGCGAAATGTCCAGGCTGATTAAGAGATACAGGCGGTATGTCCCTGAGAGTAAAAAGAAGTAATTCCTGATACCTTTTTATTGGCGATTTAGCTTTAATTTGTGCCGTTAAGTACCTTTCAGTGTTTTATGGTGGCGAAAAGTTCGTTAGCAAAAATGTTAGCAAAGCGTAATAGAAAGAAAAATAAAGGGGAAAACAAAAGTGCCTCTATCCTATGAGGGTTTAGGAAGTGGAGTGATCCTGAGGGAGGAGTCTACCTTGAGCCAGCCTCTTGAGGTGGTAAGAACATTGAGTAGATAATCTCTAGAAATTGATCCATTCGTTATTGCAGACCATAATCTAACTAAGTCCTCTATGCGCAACACTAAGATGTTATCCTTTGCCGCCGCCTGGTAATCTTGCTTGTTAATAGGAAGGTCTTTGGCTGCCCAAGAAGCTGCTTGCATATGCTGATTAACGAATAAGATTGCTGGGAATACCTTATCGAGATTGTTTGTTTCTCTGTGATTAAATATGGTGTATATGCTGCCACGCTTGCAGCCCTTTACATGGCTTTTAACTTCGCAGATTGCAGCTCTTTCGCCGGAGTCATTGAGTATCCAGAAGTCCTCAGCATAACGCTCTTCTCTTTCGATTTTTATTCCTAAATGTTTCTGAATAAAATGGGGAACAGTGTTCTCCAATATATATTCAGCTTGGCAGAGGAGTTGTTTGGCAACTGCAAAGGGTTCAAGCTCATCCTTTTTATTTTGGAGTTCTTTCTCGATGCGTTGAAGTTCTTTATTCAACGGTTGTTCATCTTTGAAAAAGGGGGCGGTTGCCCACGCTGGGAAGGCTTCTTGCATTTTGGTAATGTATGTGAGCAGACAATCAACAAGCGTGTAGATACCTTTTAATAGGTCTTGCTCTCGGTTAAAGTCTCGCTGGAAAGGAAGAAATATGATTCGACCGCGGCTCAACTCTTTTGTAAAACCAATAGGGAAGTCTGATAGGTCAACAATAATATCATCGACCTTACCATCCTGGTAAGTCGTAAAGAAGTTATGAGAAGCTCCCCATTTACTCAAGAATGGCTGGAAGACTCCACGTCGAATAGTGGCGTTAAGAATAGGTACATCCCTTCTATATGGTCTAATGGATAATCTATTAAGGATACGAAAGCCGAGTTGTGTCTGCCTATGTTGAGTGCAATGTGCCTCATTCATGTAAGCGTTTCGAGGGGAATGCTCATCGTATCCGGGAATAAGTTCATCATAGTGAACAAAACAGATTGTAGTGCCTGAATCCAAAGCCTCGGTTATAAGTTTATCAAAGACATTCTGTGGTTCTGAGTGAAGCTTTTCGTATTGAAATGGGGAATAGTCGGTCACGACAAGGGTATAGTCAGTGAGTCTTTGGAGATTGGCATAATCACCATAATGATTAGGAAAATCGATAACTTCAATGGCGGCATTATTTTGAGGGTGTATAAGAGAGCCATAAGGGCCAAAAAGTTTGTTTCCAAATAGCAATACTCTGTGCTTTGACATGGATGGTGAAGTGTCCGTTTTAGTATTTTCCATCATTTATATAATCAATGAGAATTTATAAACATGAATTGGATTTTTATATTTGAGGTAAGTATAGCATATGAGATTGTGGTGTATTAGAGGTTGGTTGTCAAGAATCAAAGACTTGACAAAATCTGTAAAGCGTGGTACTATAGTACCTATATGGGTACTAGCTGTCTGTGAGGTAATGATATGGCTATACGATTAGTATTCAATCCTAAATCAGGTTGGACGGGCAAATTAAAAAGTGAGCCAATAACTTATAGAGAAATGCACATAATAAGCTTGTCTGCTCAAGGGTATAGTAATAGAGAAATAGCTGAGATACTTGGGATTGCTTATCAGACAGTTAAAAACAACTTCCATAAGCTAATGAAAAAGCTTGGTGCAAAGACAAATGCGCAGGCACTATTACTGGCGATGCAATCGGATATGATTTCAATCGAATGGATATCAGATGATATGGATGAGTCTTTATCATTGACGTTGGAACAAAGGAAAGAGATAAAAGAGGATATTATGCAGGACATAGAGAAATTCGAAAAGATGAGTAGAGATGAGAGGGAGAGATTTATAGAAGAAAGACACTGGGAAGGTCTGAATATTAGAAAGAAAAGGAGGAGCGATAAGTGAGCGAAATGTTATCTAGCGAGGCGATTGTTGGCGAGGGCGGTGGCGATAGCCACTCGCCCGCCTCTCCTTATTTCCTTGTCTTAATATGAATAATGTCAACGGTCAGCTTTATTGGGTACAGTGTTTACGGACATTGTGGGATTTCGAGGTATATAAAGGACGTATTGGTAGGACACATGTCGTTTTGAATAAGAGAGAGGAGCCTTCAGTTTTGAAGATTATGGCCACAAGTTGTAGAAGCAGGTATTTTGATGATGGGCGATTATATATGTCACGAAAAATACGGAGACGGCTCGGTAAATACGAGAGAGTGCCAGGGCTGATGGAAACGCTGACCTATGATATCAAGAGAATTGGAAAGCGAGAAGCATGGGCTAGTTTTGGCAAAGATACCAGGAAGTTTCTTAACGCAGTAAACGAGTATAGGAAAAGAAGAGGCTGGCGAAGATTACATTATTTATGGGTTGTAGAAGTGCAACCTACCACTGGTTATCCACACGTTCATATCTTCTTTCCGAATTTGAGATGGCTGGCACCACTTAGCATTATCAATGGCAATTGGCGGCAAGGTAGGGCTAACATTGAGAGTCCTAAGAAAATCAAGGTTAATTGCGCGGCGTATATATCGAAGTATCTAAGGAAAATGAGAGGATGGTCGGATCTTCATCTAGCCTTGCTTTGGTGTGGTAAATGCCGGATGTATGGATTTTCCAGAGGCTTCTCGCCCAAGATTGAAAAGCCAGAATCAGAATGGCAGAGATGGCAAATTGTTGAAACTGAACATCCTGAACAGCTGGAGAATGTACTTAAAGAGGGTGGTTACAAAGTTGAAAATGGATATTGAAAAGAGATTATGCATAACAGTGCCGGAAGCAGCCGAAAAGCTTGGTATATCAAGGAACTTTGCTTATGAACTGGTAAAGCAAGGGCAACTTCCTGTGATAAGATTCGGCAAGAGGCTGCTGATACCAAGAGTAGCACTAGCAAAAAGGCTGGAAGAGGGTGTGACACAATGTAATAGCATATTCATAAAAGGTGAGCAGGGATGAGAAGGAGGGAACAATGGCGGTGACAACAATACTAGCAATAATAGCGGGTGTTCTCTTGATATTGCACTGGAAGGGACCAAATGCGGTCTGGGGTGGTGCTACACTGGGCGCTATAGTAGGTCTTATAATTGCCCTTGTTAAAGGGGATTGGGGGTTACTGACACTTAGTTTTGCGGTGGGCACTTTTGCTGGAACAGTTTCTGAATGGATTGGCAGAATAGCTAATAGGTTACCTAGGCGTTAATAATCAGAGTTAGATTATTTAAAGCGAGGCAGTAAGCAAATGAAAGGTCATATCTATAAAAGAGCTAAAGGAAGCTGGACACTCGTTTATGATTTGCCTACGGATACGATAACAGGCAAGCGGCGGCAGAAGTCGCAAACTGTGAAGGGCACGAAAAGGGATGCTGAGCGTGCCTTGCGTGAAGTATTGCTGTCACTTGAACAAGGGTCATATGTTAAGCCAAACAAACTTACAGTAGGTGAATGGTTAGACCAGTGGTGCGAAAGCTTTGTAATCATGAACACAACTCTGAGGACATACGTGAGTTATCGCTCTATAATAGACCGTCATCTAAAACCGGGACTTGGGTCGATTCCATTAGCAAGACTAGAACCACAGCAAATACAGGCATACTATGCTGACAGACTGGCAAAAGGTCGTGTTGATGGGAAAGGTAGCTTATCAAACAGAAGTGTTCTCTATCACCACCGTATTTTGAGCAAGGCATTAGACCAAGCAATAAAGATGGGGCTGGTCGTCCGTAATGTGGCAAAGCTTATCACACCACCACGAGTGGCAAGGGCAACGATAAACGTATTAGACGCTGGTGAGGCGTCCAAGCTTCTGGATATTGCCAGTAACACGATGTACTATCCTCTATTTACAATGTTACTCTATACTGGGCTTCGTAGAGGTGAGGCTATTGCTTTAAGGTGGAAGAATATTGATTTGCTGGGGCTTGAACTAAATGTAGTTGAGTCTGCATATAGACTTCGTAAAGAGTTCATCATAAAAGAGCCGAAGACTTTGCATAGTAAAAGGGCTGTATCTTTATCACCATCGCTAGCTTCTTTATTACTTGAATATAGAGAAGCCCAGGAGCTTATGAGAAAGCAGATGGGCAATCCTCTAACTGACGAGGACTTTGTTTTTTCGTGGCCTGATGGCAGGCCGCTAGACCCGGATGTGGTAACAAAAGCTTTTCATAGGATAGCAGGAAAAGCCGGGTTAACGAATATTAGGCTTCATGACTTACGACATACTCATGCTACGTTGATGTTAAAGGCAGGCGTACATCCCAAGGTAGTATCAGAGCGTCTAGGACACGCAAATATCGGCATAACGCTGGATACATACAGCCACGTACTTCCGGGACTACAAGAGGCTGCAGCTGAAAGGTTCGATAGGATTTTTGAAGAAGTTAATAACGAAAACTTGAGGGTGTCCGTTAGCAAAATGTTAGCAAAGGATGCTGGGGTTGAACGTGAGCCGCCAGGGAATCGAACCCTGAACCTGCTGATTAAGAGTCAGCTGCTCTACCAATTGAGCTAGCGGCCCGAGGTAATAATGTTAGCATTAAGGAGCAGCGCAGACAAGTAGAGCTATAACGAATTAACTAACCTCATGGTTTATGATAAAATAAACCTTCGCTAATGAAAATTCTTCGTGAAGTCGGCATAACTATTCTTATCGCCGTAGTCGTTTTTGCTCTCCTTCGACTCACTGTACAGAGCTATACTGTTGTAATGTCCAGTATGGAGCCCAATTTTCAAGAAGGCGAGTGCATTATGGTTAACAAGGTGTGTTATCGCTCTTCTGGCCCACAGCGAGGAGAAGTAATAATCTTTGACCCACCGTTTAATTCCCAATATCCTTTCATCAAACGCGTTATCGGCTTGCCCGGCGAGACCGTGGAGATCAAAGATGGAAGGGTTTCTATCAACGGCACCCCCCTGGAGGAGGATGAATATATCATGGCGCAGCCAAACTATGAAATGGCAGCCAAAGAAATTCCCGAGAACGAATACTTCGTCCTCGGCGACAATCGCAACAACAGTAACGACTCACATACTAGCTGGACGGTGCCCCGGGATAATATCATTGGCAAGGCCTGGTTTACCTACTGGCCACCAAGCAAATTGGGGGTAGTCAAGCATTACAGCTACCCGGAGTTAAATGAGGCCGTTGAGCAAGGAATAATCGTTAGCCATTCGTTGTTTGGGGTGCAACTTGAGTGACGAGGTGCTGGAGATATTCAAGACGGCCGGAGCAATAAAAGAAGGCCATTTCCTGCTCGCCTCAGGATTACACTCACCTGTTTATTGGGAAAAGTTTCGCATCTTGCAGTACCCGCATCTTACTGAGAAATTGTGTCGCCTTACAGCCCAACACTTTAAAGGTCAAAAAATAGATGTAGTTGCTGGGCCAACTACCGGCGGCATCATTCTGGCTTTTGAAACCGCCCGCCAATTAGGAGCGCGGAGTATCTTCGCCGAAAAAGAGGGAGAGGTAAGGGTCTTCCGGCGCAACTTTGAAATTGCGCCTGGCGAACATATCCTTATTGTTGATGACATCCTGACCACGGGAAGCTCGCTCAGAGAGACGATAAGCGCTGTAGCTAAACAGGGGGGGATTGTCATTGGTATTGGAGTGCTTGTCGACCGCAGTGAGAAAAATTTGGACTTTAACCTGCCTTTCTTCAGTTGTCTTCGTGCCCCCACCACAGTTTATTCGCCTCAAGAATGCCCCCTTTGCGCTGCTAACATCCCCCTGGTCAAGCCTGGTGCCCCAAGCTAGCAGCCAGTTTAGCACTCCCCTTGCTCAAGGCGGTGGTTAAACAATCACGAGTACACTTGCTTGACACTAGAATGGGGAAAACCTACAATATCCCTGAAGCCGAGGTAGCTCAGGTGGTAGAGCAGCGGACTGAAAATCCGCGTGTCAGCGGTTCGACTCCGCTCCTCGGCACCAACTATGAGGTTGCAGAGCAGAACCAGGTTAGCAGCAGAACGCCTCCTTACAAAGAGGAGTTCACTGGGAATGTTTAAAGGTGGATTAAAGCTTCTAGGGTAGGTGCGCCGAAGTGGCGGAATGGTAGACGCGGCAGTCTCAAAAACTGTTGGGGGGCAACCCCCGTGTCGGTTCGAGTCCGACCTTCGGCACCACGGATTAAAAAATTTAACCGGGTTGCAGCAAAAATCGATGGGGTTTGTAGATGTTAATGCCGGGTTGTGTAGCGGTAGCACAGAGGACTCCGCATATGCCAATAAGAGCGAATTATTGAACCAGCCCATCCGATACATCGCAGCCAGAGGAGAAATAGGGGGAAAAGGAAGAGAACAAGCTCGACCTAACACTACAAGGAGAATTGTATGGAAGTGCGTAACCTTGCCCCAAACGAACTAAGCGAGAATGAAAAGCATCTGATAGCTCCGTGCGGAATATACTGTGGAGCGTGTGACATCTTTTTGGGAAACAGTAGGAATCTGGCAAAGGAGATGTACCGAATTCTGGACGGTTTCAACATAGCAGACGTTGGGCCTTGGGCTATGGGAATCCAGCGCGAGAGGGTAGTAGACTTCTTGAATATACTGCAGAACTGGAGCCAGGGCAGTAAATGTCCCGGGTGTTGGGCAGGAGGTGGGAGCCGTTCTTGTCCAGTCCGAGCCTGCTCACAACAACAAGCGTTTCTGACATGTGCTGAATGTGACAGGATGCCATGCACCCGCTTGGAAGAAGGGCCGTCACCAGAAGCAGCTGCTTTCCTTGGATTGATCACGAAGAGGTACTCAAACTGGAATATAGTGAATCTTGAGCGAATCAGGGAAGTCGGATATCGTCATTTCGTTGACGAAATGCAGGAAAAGGTACGAAATGGCTTCTTGACCAGTGATGTAATATCACGTGAAATGGTTATGAGCGAAGCCACGGAGAAGAGGAAAAGGAAAACTGGCAAGAGAGGGACAAGACGAAACAGAAATCTTTGATCCAACTAGCTAGGAAACTGGCACCAAGTCACTCTTATCCTTCTTGGGTCAAGCATGGTAAGGGCCCAGTTAGGCCCGAAGTGGTAAGCAACACGTAGTTACATAGCAGTGCTTTGTGCTACAATTCATACGGTAATGCCGGGTTGTGTAGCGGTAGCACAGAGGACTTTGGATCCTTTAGCCCAGGTTCGAATCCTGGCCCGGCAGCCAATCAAAATCAGAAAAGAAGTGAAAGACTTGGCGTCTTGATGTCAAAACAAAAACTATAATGGAAAAAGTTAAGCACGTGACTATCTATACCGATGGCGCATGCCTGGGAAATCCTGGCCCCGGTGGGTATGGAGTAATACTCCTCTATCAAGGTCACAAAAGAGAGCTATCAGGGGGCTATCGCAAAACTACCAATAACCGAATGGAAATAATGGCTGCGATTGTCGGATTAGAGGCTCTAAAAAATAAATGCAAGGTGACGTTGTACAGTGATTCCGAGTACTTAGTCAAGGCGATGTCGAGAGGATGGGCTCAGAGATGGCGAGCAAGCGGGTGGAAGCGCAATAAACGCGAAAAAGCGTTGAACCCCGACCTCTGGGAGAGGCTCTTGCAACTATGCGAGTATCATGAGGTACAGTTTAGCTGGGTTAAGGGGCACGCCGGAACCCCTGAAAATACACGCTGCGACGAGCTAGCCATACAAGCTGCCCAGCAACCGAATTTGCCTAATGATCAGGGTTACATCTCTCAGAGTGAGATAAAGTAAACAGCAGGATATGGCAGACTATAAGTTCGCTGTGGTAATAGAGCGAGATGGAGATGGGCTTTGAGGCAGAGACTCAGGGAAAGACATCTTGAGGAAAATCCCAAAAGATGCCAAAATCAGTGCTAGCGAACTTGAGCAGTTGCGCTAAGGTATTCGTTCCCCGGTAGCTCAATGGTAGAGTGGGCGGCTGTTAACCGCTTGGTTGTAGGTTCGAGTCCTACCCGGGGAGCCAGATTTATCATACACGGAAATTCTTACAAGGCTCTTACAGTCCGATGAGTGGCGAATATATACAATCTAAAGAGGAACTTCAACAACATCTCAGGGACACAATACAAGCTCTTGAGTTATCTTCACGTTCATTTGATGGGGGATTTGAGGGAGAGGCTAATAGGCTCGCTGCTGCTATCAGAGTTCTCGTGCATGACACTGGCTCTTCAAAATCTCTGTTAGGTCAACTAGGACAGAAATCCATCAAATTCTACGAAACCTCTATTCCACGTGACCCCAGAAACGTCATGACCTACAGCGGGCTTACCGCTATTGTGCTAACACCTGAAGGGGCTAAATATATAGCTCTCTTGGATATGTTACCTCCTGATCTCCCTCCGCGCTGGGTAAGTTTTGATGAATGGTGGAACAGAGTGATTTTCATCGACCAGAAAGGAAGCGAGACCAGTCGTAAGGACTTGATTTTTGCAGTTGCGAACAAAGACGGTGGTGCCCATGTCGACCCTGTTTTGGACGAAAAGTACGCAGACCTTTCGCGTCGCAACTCGCTTGCGTGGCGGACCTCCAGCCCAAGAGGTGACGCCCCACTTGAAAGCCCGGAGAAAGCTGCCGTTAGGCAAATTACCCACGAGATATCAAAGTCACTTAATCCTACAATGTCGGTGATGGAGCCGAAGGTAAAGGGCACGTTAATACATGGTGTCTCTGTACTGGCCGGAAAGAAGCAGGCAGTAGTGCCCAAAGTTGGTCGCAATGCTCTCTGCCCTTGCGGTAGCGGGAAGAAGTATAAGCATTGTCATGGAAAGCTGTAATCGGACTTGTGTGGGGCATGCCAAGACATTTCGAAGATGGCCCTAAAAGTTCTGTGTATTGACTCATTCGGGGAGCTTGGAGTTCATCATGCTCCCCAATTCCCTTGACAGTGTGGGGATGATATAATACAAGTTTTAGAAGCTCAAAAACTAAATTATCATAAATGGTAAATTAAGCAGGACTACCTCAGGTATTATGATTCAAGTAATGTTTAAGAAATTAACGCCGGAAAGGGGACGAGAAAATGAGTGAGGCCGAAACCTTTGAACAGTTAAAAAAGTTGATAGTGGAGCTGTTGGAAGTCGATGAATCAAAAATAGTCCCAGAGGCATCATTTGCCGATGACTTTAATGCTGATAGCCTGGACTTTATTGAATTGATTACCGCGGTGGAAGATACCTTCAAAATCGAAATCCCCGATGAGGACGCGGAAAATTTACAAACTGTTCAAGACGCAATTGACTACATCGAATCAAAAATCTAGAAAGTAGCCATTGCTAGAATAAGCACTCATGCCTCCATTTATTGCTTGTGACGATGCGACAGGGCTAGAAAATCAGCTTAAAAAGCTTTTTAGGCTGGACAACAAGTGTTGAACAAGCGTGAACAGAGCACTTAAAAAAAGAAGAGTAGTAATCACTGGACTTGGCGCTGTTACTCCCTTAGCCACGGGTGTTGAGGAATCCTGGCGAAGGCTATGCCAGGGCAAATCAGGGGTGGCCAGAATCACCAAGTTTGACCTTTCTGCATTTAACGTGCAAATCGCTGCCGAGCTCAAGGATTTTCATCCTGAGGACTTTCTGGATAAGAAGAAAATTAGAAGGACAGACCCCTTCATACAGTATGCGCTAGTAGCTGCTCGTATGGCAATAGACGATGCTGGGCTAGTTATAAGCGATAACAACGCCAGCAGAGTAGGGGTAGTGCTGGGCTCATGTGCTGGCGGCATGACTATGTATGGAAAGAACCTTTTCGCCCTTCGTGATGAAGGGGCAGACAAAGTCTCCCCTTTCTTCATTCCTGGATTTATAGCCAACATGGCGGCAGGGGAGGTCTCCATGGCTTTTGGTGCCCGGGGACCGAGCAAATGTGTCGTTACTGCCTGTGCTACCGGAAACAATTGTATTGGTGATGCTTTCAGGCTTATTCAATATGACGAAGCAGATGCCATGATTGCTGGGG
>Ga0307439_1002383_pt1 | contig 11154 bp, 9 predicted proteins | sample SalMarWE160490MG_FD_202142 | JGI IMG/M metagenome (GOLD analysis project Ga0307439, IMG submission 202142) | Salt marsh sediment microbial communities from the Plum Island Ecosystem LTER, Massachusetts, United States - WE1604-90 | ecosystem: Environmental > Aquatic > Marine > Intertidal zone >... | reverse complement strand
CCGATTGTCCTGGCCACCTCACCGAATGTGGAATATATCCTCTTCTGGATGGTCTTGTGCGGCATGGTTCCTCCTGGCACTTGTTTAGTACTCGGGGTAGATATTTAAATATTCAATAGTTTTAATAATTATTAAAAGTTTAGCGGTTATGTGTGATATTATGGCTAGAAAGGCTCCCGAGGAGACCCCCATCAGGAAGACCACCTCCATCTGCCCTGAATGCCTCAAGGTAATAGAGGCGGACATCTTTGAGCGGGGGGGTAAGGTCTGGATTCGCAAGAGTTGTGACAGGCACGGAACCTTTGAGGACCTCTACTGGGGAGACTACGAGCTCTTCAGGAGGGCAGAGAGATGGGACAGGGATGCAAAGGGTATAAGCAATCCCAATGTTACCAAGGAGAACCCCGTCTGCCCCAGGGACTGCGGACTCTGCAGCCTGCACAAGAGCCACACCGCGCTGGCCAATATCGTCCTGACAACCAGGTGCGACAGGAACTGCTTCTACTGCTTCTTCTATGCCGAGAGGCTGGGTTATGTCTATGAGCCGAGTATGGGGCAGATAAGGGAGATGCTCTCAAAGCTCAGGGGTGAGAAACCAGTACCATGCAATGCCGTGCAGCTAACGGGGGGGGAGCCCACCATGAGGGAGGACCTCATTGACATAATCAGGATGTGCAGGGACGAGGGCTTTGACCACGTCCAGCTCAACACCAACGGGGTAAGGATATCCCAGGACCCGGAGCTCACCAGGAAACTCGGGGAGGCCAAGGTGAGCACCCTCTATCTCTCCTTTGATGGCCTGACCCCAAAAACCAACATAAAGAACCACTGGGAGATTCCCGGGGTCCTTAGGAACTGCAGGGAGGCCGGCCTGGGCATCGTCCTGGTTCCCACTGTCATAGGGGGCCTGAATGACGGGGAACTGGGGGATATCCTCAGGTTCGGGTTCAAGAACAATGATATTGTAAGGGGTGTGAACTTCCAGCCTGTCTCCCTTGTGGGCATGATGCCAGGGAAGGAGCGGGAGAAGAGAAGGATAACCATACCCGATGTCATAAGGAAGATTGAGGAGCAGACCCATGGCCAGGTGGGTATGGAGGACTTCTTTCCTGTCCCGAGCATGCTCAGGATAACCAACTTCGTGGAGGGCATGACAGGCAAGCCCGAGTACGACCTGGGTTCACACTTCGCATGCGGCATGGCCACGTATGTCTTCAGGGAGAAGGGGAGGATGCTCCCAATTACAAGGTTCGTGGATGTCGCGGGCCTCCTGGAATACCTGGACGGCCTCGGGGACAGGCTCAAGGAGAAGAAGGGGCTCAGGGCCCTGCCAAGGAGGGTAAGAACAGGCACAGGTCTGCTCTTCAAGATAAACTCATTCATAGACAAGGAGAAGGCCCCGGAGGGTTTCGGAATCGGAAAGATTATCTACAACGCCCTGGTGAAGCATGACTACAGGGCCCTGGGGGAATTCCATCACAAGAGCCTCTTTGTGGGCATGATGCACTTCCAGGATAAATTTAATTATGACATAGAGAGGGTGAAGAGGTGCTGCATTCACTACGCCATGACAGACGGAAGGATTGTCCCCTTCTGCGCTTTCAATGTGATACCGGAGTGGTACAGGGACAAGGGCCAGAAGTCCCAGGGCATTCCCATCAGGAAGTGGGAAGAGGAGACCGGAAGGAAGATACAGGACGACCTGTACAGGAGAAATGCCAGGGAGCTTGAGGCAGGCCAGCTCTACAAGGAAACCTATAAGGGGTTCCTGAAGAAGCCAGAGGATGCCGGGCGAAAGACTTAAATATATTATTACTATTTTATAGTAAAATTGGGTGATGATATGGAATATTCAAAAGAATTTGTCGAAAAGGTCAAAGATGCATTCCCTCCGGAACATAATATCCATGAGGCAATGGGTGCAGGGCATGACATCAGAAGGTATCTTGAAGGTGGGTCCGAGATGAAATTGAATCCGTCTGAGATTGTCGAGGCATTTGATGACGGGTAGCCGGAAATGGTTTATGCGGATGCAAAGCGTGCCAGATACATACATTCCCTGCTCAATGAATTTCATGGCCTTTAGCAGCAAGCTCTGAATCAACTATAAAAACCAACCAGTGCAATTATAATCATGGCCGACCTTGTGCTTTCAGTGACATATTTCGGGATACTTCTCGGTCTGGGGATAATAGTGGCCAATCTCCTGAAGAAGGTCAGGATTCCTGACACCTTCTTCCTGCTCCTGCTGGGGCTTCTCCTGGGGCCCACGCTGTATCTGAATCCCGCTGTTACCGGTTACATATCCACCACCCTGGTGGATGTCAGCCAGATGGGAAACGTCCCTGACTTCCTCAGGACACTGGCCCTGATTATGGTCGTGTTCACAGGGACCTTCAACCTGGGCCTCAGGACATTCCAGAGGTTCGGGAGCCTGGCGGTGAAGGTTGCCGTTGCGGGCGTCCTCTTCAATACCGTTGTGATGGGAATCATAGCCAATGCCCTGTTCGGGTTCGATTTGATATACTCCTTCCTCATGGCTGCTGTGATTTCAGGGACGTGCACGAGCGTGGTCTTTGCCTTCGAGGGATCACTGAAAAAGGCCATCAATACACTGAACGTGATAAAGGTCGAGTCGATACTCAACTCGCCCCTGAGCGTGCTCCTTCCCATAATCTTCCTCGACCTCGTGGCAATAGAGCCCGGGGCCATAATCGACCCCATGCACTATCTCAACCAGTTCTGGGTGATGATTGCGGTCGGTGCGGGGGCGGGCCTGATACTGGGCATCGGCATCACGAGGGTCCTGAAGGGCATGCTCAGGGAGTATTCGGCCCTCATGCTCTTTGCAGTGGCCCTTATAACGTATGCCCTGGCAGAGAACGTTGGGGGCTCTGGCATGCTGGCCGTTGCGGTGGCTGGCCTGATATCAGGGAACTACATAAGGGAGCGGCATGATGAGGTCCAGCAGTTCGATGACCACCTCTCTGAGATGCTCAGGATATCGGTCTTCACACTGCTAGGGGCCCAGGTCACCCTCTTCATAGGCCTGGAGGAGTTCCTTACCATACTCATGTTCTTCCTGATAATGTTCTTCATAAGGCCGGTCTTCCTGTTTCCCGCCCTGGGAAGGGAGAGGAAGGAATTCGACAAGAACGACTTCCTGCTCATGAGCTTTGTCACCCCGAGGGGCCTCAGCGCTGCTGCAATAGCGCCAATCGTGGCCGGCGCTTTAATCGCTGCAGGGAATGTGGATGTTGCAGGCAGGGTTATGAACATAATATTCCTTGTCATAATGCTCTCTGTCCTCTTCAGCACCGCTGCAGCACTCCTGGTGGGCAGGAGAATCAGGGAGAGGCCGGAGGAGCCTGCAGGTCAGGGGGCTCCCCGGAAAGGGGAGTCACCCAAGGGCAAGGAGGTTCCTGAGAAGCAGGGACAGTCAGAGGGGGATGCTGGAAGCAAGGAGGCCCCCGAAAGGCCAGTGGACAAGAAGGCCAAAAACAGGGCAGGGCCTGTCAAGGAAGAGAAATCGCCTCCCTCGTCGGTGTACATATAAGCCGCTTGCAAGCCTCGCAAGCCCAATTCTTATTTCAGTGATTTCAGGACAGTGGAAAGAATTTCCAGGCCCCTGTCAAGCTCCTCCCTGTTTATGACAAGGGGTGGCATTATCCGGACTGTGGACTCGCCGCACGAGAGAATCATGAGGCCCTTCTTAAAGCACTTGTTCAGGACCTGGGAGGCCTCCTTCTTGGCCGGCTCCTTGGTCTTCCTGTCCCTGACAAGCTCGATTCCTATCATGAGGCCGAGTCCCCGGACGTCTCCTATAAGTTCGACCTCTTGCTGGAGGTCCCCCAGGTATTTGAGGGTGTGGTTTCCCAGTCTTTCTGCGTTCTGACAGAGCCTGTGCTTCCTCATGTAGGCTATGCTGGCAAGGGAGGCCTGGCAGGAGAGGGGGTTACCTGAGAAGGTCGAGGCATGGGCCCCGGGGGGCCAGTCCATGACGTCAGCACGGGCCACGCAGGCGCCCAGGGGCATGCCCGCTGCAATGCCCTTGGCCAGGGTGACGATGTCAGGGACTATGCCGAAGTGCTCGGAGGCGAACCACTTGCCTGTCCTGCAGAAGCCGCTCTGGATTTCATCGGCCACGAAGAGGAAGCCGTTCTTCCTGCAGATGGCCTGGAGGCCCCGGAGGAACTTTTTTGGAGGGACTATGTAACCACCCTCGCCCTGGACAGGCTCCACAACCACGGCCGCCACCTCGTCCGGAGGCACGATTTTGCCGAGAATCTGCTCCTCGAGGTAGGCCAGGCACTCCATGCTGCAGGAGCCGGGCTCCTCCCCGAGGGGGCAGCGATAGCAGTAGGCGTAGGGGGCGTGGGTGACGCTCGGTACAAGGGGGGCGAAGTGGTCCCTGTGGGTGAGCTTGGAGGCCGAGAGCGTCATGGAGCCGTAGGTCCTTCCGTGGAAGGAACCAAGAAAGGATATCATCCTGGACTTCCTGCTGTGCCACCTCGAGAGCTTGAAGGCGCACTCGACTGACTCTGTCCCGGAGTTGGTGAAGAATACCTTCTTGGGAAATTTGCCCGGGGTTATCTTCACAAGCTCCCCGGCAAGGTCCACGCCCGGCTTGTTATAGAAGTCCGTCCCGGCGTTGTGAAGGATTTTATCGGCCTGGCTCTTGACGGCCCTGACCACATCCGGGTTGGCGTGGCCGACACCGGCAACGGCGATGCCGGCGGTGAAGTCCAGGTACTTCCTGCCGTCTATGTCCCAGAGCCAGGCCCCCCGGCCGCGCTCTATCACAGCATCATAGGAGCGGGTGTAGGAGGGGGAAATCAGCTTCTTGTCGGCCCTGAGGACGGCACGGGACTTGCTGGGCATATTTATTATTATTTCGCCTGGTTAATAAATCAAGGCAGTTGCCCGGCATTAAGCCATATGAACAAGCCGGGTTGGAAAGGATATGGGGCCGTGGTGTTAAGCCTTTACGGCAGCTCTCTTGCCCGACCCTCCACAACATAACCTAGTCGGAAGGGACAGCACTCGCTTGCACAAAGGCTTAAGCCAAATGGTAACCCGTAACAGCGCAATGGGGCCGTGGTGTAGCTTGGTCTAGCATCGGAGCTTCGGGACAAGCTTTTTTCAAGAAAAAGCTTGAGCAAAAAGGAGTCTCGCTTCACTTCGTTTCGCTCAACTTCCATGTGAGAAGGGTTTGAAGAAAAGCTCCAGACCCGAGTTCAAACACCCTTTTCGGTGTGAGCATGCAAAAGCGTGTACGGAAAAGGGAAGGGAAGTCTCGGCGGCCCCATTGGACCAATTAAGTAAATTAGTCAGAGGGGGATGAGGCCAGGAATCCGTTCGGCTACAGCCAGCCCCTTCTCTTGAAATATATGCACATGGTTATAGCGACTAGAATCATGACCCCCCATACTGCGAAATAGCCCCAGGGCCATTCGAGTTCGGGCATGTACTCGAAATTCATGCCGTATATGCCTGCAATGAAGGTCAGGGGGATGAAGATGGTCGCGATTATTGTCAGGACCTTCATGACCTCGTTCATCCTGTTGCTGATGCTTGAGAGATAGGTATCCAGCATCCCTGAGACGGTGTCCCTGAGCGTCTCGATGGTGTCGATTACCTGGATGGTGTGGTCGTACACATCCCGGAGATAGACGATGGTACTGTCTTTGATTAATTTTGAATCTCCTCTCGTAAGACCGCTGACAGCCTCTCTCAATGGCCAGACGGATTTGCGTAAAAGTATCAGTTTCCTTTTCAATGAGTGAATTGCCTGCAAGGTCTCCGAGGACGGTTTGGTCAATAGCTCCTGTTCGAGGTCCTCGGTTTTCTCTCCCATCTTCTCAAGAACTATGAAATAGTTGTCGACGACTGCATCCATAAGGGCATAAGCGAGATAATCACTCCCCCTTTTACGTATCTTTCCTTTCGACTTCCTTATCCTCTCCCTTACCTGATTAAACACATCACCTTCCCTTTCTTGGAAGGAGATGACAAAATATTTCCCTATGACCAGGCTTACCTGCTCTGTCCTTATTTCATTCGTTTTCTCGTCGTAATTCAGCATCTTGAGGACCAAAAAGAGATAATCTTCAAAACCTTCCATCTTTGGGCGTTGGCCTGTATTGACTATGTCCTCGAGAACCAGTGGGTGTATCTTGAAATGCCTCCCGAGGCTTTCTATCAAATCCAATTCGTGCAACCCGTCAACATTAATCCAAGTAACAGTTCTCTTATCCCTGTAGGGAAAGCATTCCTCGAGTTTCTTTACCTCTCTCTCCTGCAGCTCCTTTTCGCTGAAATCTATAATACTGATTTTCGGCTTCTCTATTTTTCTATCCCCTATGTGGACAAGTGTTCCGGGAGAAAGCCCTGATTTCCTTGATATCCTTTCCATCTTTCTGGCCATTGGTATCATTGAAGATTTCAATCCCCGGCTTAAATACCTAATCCCGGACATGGTTGTTAACCAAAAGGGGGTGGTACCGTGGTGACAGAAATAGAAACGAGCAAGCGGAAAGCCCTTGCAGGCTTTGCCTTGCGGGTCATCTTATTCTTCTTCACTATAACTGTAGTCGGAGTGGCGGAGCCTGTCGTAGGCAGAATGCGGGGTCTGGGAGGTCCCCGGCCGGTAGGGCTGCTGGCCAGGGATAAGGGGTTCGGGGGCTTTCTTGGTCTGTGCGGGTCCTGTCCTGACTGATGACTTCCTCTTCAGGAAAATGACTACAAGGACTATCACGGCGAGGATTGCAACAACCGCTATGATTATCCACAATGTGTAGTCCTCCAGGCCGGCTGGGGGGACTATGTTGCAGACCCCGCTGGAGCAGCCATACTGGCAGGTCTCCTGGAAGACCCAGGCGCCATTCTGGCAGAGCTGGAGGTCGTACAGGGAGCACCTGGTCTGGCCCTCGGTGCAGGCTGCTGCAGGGGCCTCCTCAAGGGCCTGGGTATAGACCTCCCCGGAGAAGCTGTCGATTATGTCCTCGCTGACTGTTGCCCCGACGGAGTAGGTTATCACCACATCCTGGCCGGGGTCGAGCTGGGGGTAGGTGAAGAGGTATTCGGGGTCGGTCTCTACTATCTCCACTGCTGCACCGGAGGCTGTGACAGTTATGTTGTCGGAGTGCCGGGCGAAGTTCTTGGGAACGGTGTCAAAGAGCATGAAGTTCCTGGCCCTCTGGGTGGCCTCATACCTGAGCCTGGTCTCCATGGTGGAGGTCCTGTTCGCTGACCTGAAGTTCCTTTCCAGGCGTACCTGGCTTGAAATGCTCGCGGAGAGCCTGAGCATGTTCTCCCTGGCCTGCTCGGACATGTTGGCAAGGCCGAGGACCCTCTGGATGGCTGCCTGGAGCCTGGTGTTGTTCTGGAGGCCGATGCCGGGGTTCAGGGCCTGCGTGCGGGTGGCGTTCTTCTCGCCTGGGGGGCCGCCTCCGCCAGGGCCGCTTGTGCCGTCCCCGTTGCCGTCCCCGCCCCCCTCACAATATGAGTATAAACTGCAGATGGAACCGTAGCAGCACCCTGAGGAGCAGTGAGAACTGCTCGTGCATACGTAGCCGTTGGGGATAGAGGTCACGGTCTCTGTGGTGCACTGGGTTGTGTCAGAGCCTGCGTTATCAGAGGTCACAATGGCCGTGAATGTATAGGTTGTCGTCTGGGTTGTGCTCAGGGATGAATAGGTCTTTTCTCCGGATTCACCACCGTCTATGGAGGATATTGTCTGGGGATTGGAGATGGAGATGTCTGAGGGGTCAGAGGAGAGGTCCATGGATATGCCCGTGGCCTCGAGGTCTCCCAGGTTCTGGACGGTGACTGTTACAGAGAAGTCTGACTCTATGACCTTGGAGTCCGTGGCAGAACAGGACACGCCCCCGACAATGGTGGCAGGGGATTTGACAAGGACGCCCGTGGTGTCCTCATTCTGGGCTGTGTTGGTTCCCTGGGTCGTGAGCTCTATCTGGCCGAGGTAGTTGCCTGCAACGTCTCCTGATACGGTCCAGCTGACATCAGCCGAGCTTCCGGGGCTGAGGGAGGCAGATACGGTTTTTGTGAGGGAATCCATGGTGGAGAGGCCCGAGGGCAGGGAGAGCGTGGATTCCACGCTAGTAGCAGACTCAGAGGAGCTGGAGGGGTTGAGCACATTCAGCTCCACCGTGAAGCTGTCCCCCTCGGTCACGTAGTAGTTCCCGGAGGCGTCCTGGGATGCCCCGTCTATGTCCGGGGTTGTGGTCAGCTGTATGGTCACTGCCCCTGACGGGGTTGCAAGGATGGGTACCAAAAGGACCAGTGTTAGAAGGGTTGTTAGTTCTTTCATGACTTCACCTGGAACATTGCTGTTGCATAGGCTATGCCTGTGCTTGACTCCAGCCTGAGCATGTACCAGCCTGCAGAGGATTTCTGGGATGCCGTTATCGTGACCGTTGGGGATGCGGGCAGGCTGGCCTTGGAGCCGTCAGGGGTTATCATTATTACTGAGGTGTCTTGGGGGACCGATGGTGCTATGTCAACGTAGACTGCCTCGGAGGCCTTGAAGTAGTTCCTGGTGTTCGTGGAGTCCCTGGTCGTAAGGTTATAGGCAATCTGGGACTTCACACCGAACTTTGATGTTGCTACGGACCTGTTCCCGTTGTCTGCCGTCACTGTAATCTCTGCCATGTAGGTACCCGGGGTCATGTTGAGGAAGGTAAGGGTGACGTTGCCCTGGATGGATGACTGGGTGAGGTTGACCTCCCCGGCACCCTTGCGGAAGAGCCCTATCTCAAAGCTTCCGTCAAGGGCCATGCTCCCCAACTCCACTATCGTGCCGGATATGTTTGCAGTGAAGTTGGTGTGATTCGAGGATGAGCCCGGGGAAATGGTGAGGTTGATTTCCTGAAGGGCCGAGGTCACGTTAACAACCCCCCAGTTCATGAAATCCTCGGACACCCCTCGGGCGTAGTAGGTAGCATTGGGGAGATAGATGCTGAACCTGCCTTCGTCCTGACCATGTCCTATCGGGGACTGCCAGATGAACTCACCGTTCTCATTATACAACTCTATGAAGCCCTCGGTTGCGTTGGTCTGGGAATCGTCACTCCAGAGCCAGCCATAGATGTGGCCTGCTTCCTGGTTTGCTATTATGGTGATGTTGTCCAGGGGTGGTGTGAGATAGGACATGTTCATCATATGGTAGCCATAGGTGTCGTTTGTTTCTGGGGACTGGTCAAGGAACTGGACGTAATAGTGGGTGCCTGCACACAGGCCAGTTATGTTTACCGTCCCGTCGGGCATGGATTGCCAGTTGTAGGGTGAATCCGGACGGTCGCCGTACATGTTCTTAATCTCAATGAGAATACCCCCGGAGGCGTTCAAGGTCTGGCCAGACATGTTGAAAACCTGGCCTGAGATGTAGGAGTTGCACTGGTCGGGGCCCATGGCCAGGGCACCCGGGAATATGAAAACTAAAGATATCAGAAGAAAAGTTACAATATATGCTGACGCCGCACGGTTCATTATTTATTATTATTTGTTCTCTTGGGCTTTGTAACATTCGTGAGAGTTTCTATAAAGGAAAATATGATGGAACATTATCGAGTAATTGTAACGTTATCGAGAACTTGAAATTCAACGGGAAAGCCTCCAGTAGTTTACTCCACCATAGCTCCTTCCATGCTCAACATAACCTAAATCAAACAATCGATTAAGTGTCCTATCTGCTGAATGCCAACTCATTCTGGTTCTTTCAGAAATATTGTTTGTTGTTAGTGGTCTTTGTGTTCTTCTCAGAAGATTAAGAATAGCCAGTTCCTTGGCATTAAACCTTGGCATATCAATCACTTCTTATTAATTTCATAGCGATTTTGATGCTCTTCACGTCCTTTTCCTCAAACGGAATAGGTTTTTCAACTGTATATTCTATCAGATCTCCTTGGGATAACCTTGCAGCATCTGAAATTTCCCTTGGAAATCTTACTATGAAAAGATCTCTACTGTCCTTTCCAATTTTTGCAGTCTTTGTAACAACATCTTTATTATAAGGCATATCCTTATCGATAATCTTCTTTTTTGGGGGTTTTGTCCATTGTATTCTTTTTATACCCATATTATATATAATGAATATGTAATATAAAAAGGTTATATTTAATTTTTAACTTTTGTATGCAAATAGCAAACTTTTAAATACCTATCTTTCTTTAATTTACATATGCAAAGTGCAAATGTTGAACATAAGAGATGTGTATTGGACATCGAAACAGAAGGATTGGAACCCTGGGCAGATAGGATAATATGCATTGGTGTCAGGGATATTGATAGTCCAAGGACTAAAGTGTTCTTTAATGAGGATGAGGAATCTCTTTTAAAATCGTTCATATCATACTGCAAAAGAAAACACTTTCAAGAAGTAATAGGATACAATATTTGTTTTGACATGAGGTTTCTATTTGCCAAATGTCTAAAGTATGAGATCCCTGCAGCACACCTTTTCGATACGCATTATATTGATCTGATGGACAATGTCCGATCTGTAAAGAGGATGTACTCCTACAACAAACCAGGTAAATTAGATGATTGGTTGCAGTTTCTGTTCGGTGTAGGAAAGCTGGAGAAAGGAGAATCTGTGATAGACCTATTTGAGAAAAGAGAGATTACCCGAATCATCGACTACTGCAAACAGGATGTTGATATGACTTTTAGATTATGGGAACGGGTGAGGATGATCTTATGCAAGTAAAATGTAGATTTTGTGGGAAGATGTTCTTTAAAAAAGCAGGATTCAGGAAGACAAATCAAGGGAAGAAAAGAGTTTACAAGTGCATGGTGTGCAATAGAAGATTCACTCCTGATAGCCCTTTCCTTAAGATGAGATTTGATCCTAAACTACCCGCCACTAAAGTGGCGGGGGTTTTCCCCGCCTAGTTAACGTCAAACTGTAGAAGATTCTTCTGCATCCCACGGCTAACCTTCCAGTGCTTGCGCTGTGAATGCTCTACATACTTTTGGACTGTTGCCGAATTGACAGCGCCAACTGTCCTGTAGAAATACCCGCCTGTCCAGAACTTGCCGCCCCACAGGTCACCTGCTAGCAGGTCGCGATGATGCTTGCGCATCATCCGGCTTGAGAAGCCCTTGAGCAACTTAGCGACCTGTGCCGCGCTG
>Ga0307439_1002381_pt1 | contig 11161 bp, 6 predicted proteins | sample SalMarWE160490MG_FD_202142 | JGI IMG/M metagenome (GOLD analysis project Ga0307439, IMG submission 202142) | Salt marsh sediment microbial communities from the Plum Island Ecosystem LTER, Massachusetts, United States - WE1604-90 | ecosystem: Environmental > Aquatic > Marine > Intertidal zone >... | reverse complement strand
AAAAACTACATCTTGATTCAGGTATTCCTCAATCAAGAACAGCAATTATTGACCAGCAAGAGCAAGAACCTCATCTGCTGATAAAGCCCGGTCGTAAATCCTGACCTCATCGATCATGCCGTCAAAGAGGCGATACGGCTTCCAGCCCGTGTCCTCCTCGTTGCCGCCAATCCACACGTTGTACGTGTTCAAGGCGATGCCGGCCGTGTCGGCTATTTCAACGTCGAGTACGCCGTCGACGTAGAGTTTGGCCCCGTCGGTTATGTCGTACGTACCGCAGACATAGTGCCACGAGTCAAACCCGACCTCTATCGTCCCGTCAATACCATGGGTGGTGGGGCGGCTGCCGTAGCCGCAGAAGCCAAAATGCAATGCCGTGGTGGCCCCAACGTTGCCTATTCTCCAGGCGCTGTCGCCCTTGGCGACAATAGCACGCCATTCGTCGGGGACGGACCGGAAGTTGGCCCACGCCCCAACGGTAATTGCGTCCGTCAAGTCAAACAGCGGGTCGGCCCCGCAGTTCACGTAGGGACCTTTGGTACCGTTTTCAGAAGGCAGCAAGTCAATCGCCATGCCGTCAACTCCAGCCACGAATATTGCGGTTGCGTCATTAGCATCTCCAATAGTTTCAAGAGTGCCGTCCAGTCCGTTGCCGGAACTATCCATGGCGTCACCTTCCATTGCGTAATATGCCACCAGGCCTTCGGCACTAGGACCTACCGGTTCTACCTTTTTAGGCCCTGCTGCATAGCTGACCATAACCTCAGCCGCAGACATAGCCTTGTCGTAGATATTGAACTCATCAATCGCACCAATCCATTCCGGATCGCCACCATAGCCGCCCTTGGCCAGCAAAACATAGTCATTGCTCAGATCTTGAATGCTGTTGTGCGCGTCCATCGGGGTTATGGCCTGCAACACACCATCAATGTATAGAGTGATCTCACTGGAATCCAAGGTACTGACCATATGGTGCAGCAAGCCGTCATCATACTCCACACCATCTGCACCTGTCTCGTCTGCCCAAGGTGTATCCGAACCGGTAGAGATGGCAGCGCGGCTCTTATCGTCAGCACGAGCAGTGGTCATAAAGTAACCATTAATACCAACTCCGGCTATATTAGGTTCACTTGATCCGCCTAAGTAGGCCAGCATGCTCCAACCGGTGTTGGCTCCGGCGGTGGGGATATACCAGGCCTCGATCGTGACTGCATCATAGGAGTTAATGTCAATCACATCGCCGGGCATCTCCATCCATTGATCTTGAGCAAATGTTACCATTGCTCCATCGATAACTTCTGCACCACCAACCAATACGCCATCGGCATCGCCGACACTATCGTTGGTTGTACCGTCCTCGAAGTTATACGAGTGAACGGGAGCAGGTGGCTCAGCCATCATATAATCTACCGCGTTGAGGAACATCTTCTGGCCATCTTCGTTCAGGTTCATTGAACTTGCCGCCTGGCCGCCTCCACCACCGGCTGTAAACAGCATACGCCTGCCTGCAGGAACCTGCGTGGCTCCTTCATAACAGTTTACGCCTGCTGCCCACTCAGCTATCCATATACTGCCGTCGTCCAATCTCCTGGCAAGTAAAGTCCCGTTGCCCACATCGGTGGCAGTAATGAACGAGTTTTGACCCGAATCCACGGTTTCATCAATAATATCCACTATGTTCAACGTATCAACCGCTTCAATCGCCACGCCGGCAAATACAGGATGGCCAACAGCTACGACATCCATTAATGTCTCAGGAGCATACTCAACAATTGCTGTGCTATCAATCCACTGCCAACGGTTGCTTCTGCTAATAAATGCAGTCGTCATTATGATCGGCGCCTTGAAAGAATTCCACTGGGTTACCTCATTAACGTCAGTGGCATAGTTACCGCTGTTTGAATTTCTGCTAATGATTATCATGTCGGCAGATTCAAGTTCGGCTATCTTGCTTTCGGTAAGGACCGTATAATTTCCTGCCGTGTTAGCATCGACGACGTAACCCTGGGCCCTAAGCAGGTCAATCCAGCCCTGGTCATAAACAACACCATCAGCATCCGCGTTCCACTCTGATACCCAGACGATTTTCGGAGCCGGTTCGGCTGAGATTTCTGCATCCGGCCCCGCATTAAAGCTGTCTAAGACCTCTGCGTCTGTTAGAGCTGTATTATAAATGCGAAACTCATCTACAGTGCCGGTCATATATGCATCGCCGGTGTAACAAGAATCTCCAATATAAGCATTCTCCCTTAAGATAGCCGAAAGATCCATCGTTGTTGCGCTAGCTTGTTGTAAAACTCCATTAAGATAAATTTTTATCTCGGCGCCGGGGCCATCCCACACACAGGCAACATGTGTTTGTTCACCCGTGAATATGGGCCCGGATACAGTCTCTTCACCTGTTTGCCATGTGGCAAATCCATTGGTAGCAACAGTAAAACGTGTTGAACCATACTGGTGGGGTACGCAAAACATAGCATATCCACCGCCGCCGCTACTGTCGGTTCCACCAAAGTCAAACAAACGCGACCAAATATCTCCAGTATGGCTTTCTGTGTACCAAGCTTCGATTGTTACGCTCTCAAGGTCTGCAGCGAGGACATCCGAAGGCAGCCACGCAGCACCAGCGCCATCCAACACTAATTTATTTCCGGAAATAGTTGCTGTTCCTTCCAGAGTCCCGTCTTTGCCGCTAACAGAGTCGATTGCAGCTGTGTCACCATCAGTAAAACTGTAGCGATTGACAATTTCACCCTGCGCAACAACGCCAAGACCAAACACCAGAACGAATGAAATCAGAAAAAATTTCTTACACATCATAAACCTCCTTTAAAAATATAATATTTTCTCTGCATTTGGCAACACACCAAATGCAGCTGTTGTTATCAACAAGCATCCAGACTTTCACCTCAGTAATGCTCGTCCCCGACAACCTCCATGAAACAAGAAAACCTTACACCCTCCTGACTTCGCCTCGGTCTGCCTGCGCGTAGCGCTTCGCCGAAAGCAGGCTTCGCCGGGCAAGCATCCAATTGATTTTAGAAAATACAACTTTTTCGGGCTTGGTTTTCGACCTCCTTTCCGTCGATTCGGCGTGATATCGCCGGATTCGCGACGAACCTTAGAAGCCATATATAGCTTCTATCTGAAGTGCAGATACACTTCCTCCACAGAATAGAAACTACCTTCCTTCAGCGGACTCACTTGAGCCGCTACCTTGTACTTATCACTCAATTAGTGCCCAGGAATTGAAATTTATATACTCCAACTAATTTGTTTATACCATATCAGGTATCCTTAATTCAAGAAAAATTTTCTATTTTTTATAGGACACAGACCATAGTCTTTAGTGAAATCCCCTATTAAACATAAGTGCTTTTGTTTACAAGACCTACTATTATCTCACAAAAGAGCGGATTTGGCCCAGCGATATCTCGTGCTTCGTAGTGACTCTGCTTCGCCCTGCGTAGTCCCGATATATCGGGAAGCGGGGAGCTTCCAGCCTTCGTAGCCCCCGCTCTTGCTTCGCAAGAAGCTGCGGGGGCGGAGCAGGCGCTTCGCAGAGTAGCAATAGCGGGGTTTTCTATGACAATTTATAAATGGATTGTACGTGACAATATCTCAATTCTGCTCATTGTCAACTGAGATGTAGCCTTGCTGTCCCTCACTTATACTTGTGGCGAGCTTGTCGAATCCATAAGAAGACTCCGATGAATCAGCTTCGGCTGATGTTTCTTCAAGTTCTTTCTCTTCACTCAAAGCAGACTCGCGCAGCCGTTCGTATTCATCTATTGTCATTATCACTTCGCGAGCCTGGCTTCCTTTATACTCTCCGAGTATTCCTGCTGCGGCCATCATCTCAATCATCCGCGAGGCGCGTGCGTAGCCGATATTGAGTCTGCGCTGAAGTAGTGACACACTTCCCCGGTGGGTCTCCAGAACGATACGAACCGCGTCATCGAACAGCTCGTCCTTCCTCATCTCGGATGCGTCTATTTTCCTTAGCTGGGTCAGCTCCGGATGGAACTGAGGCTCGGCGATGTCCTTAAGATACCTGACTATCCGCTTTACCTCTGCCTCATCAACAAAAGTGCCCTGGGCGCGAATCAGGTCACTGGTGCCGGGTTTGAGAAACAGCATGTCACCTTCACCGAGAAGCGTTTCTGCGCCGTTTTGGTCAAGGACTATTCTGCTGTCGAGCCTGGCCGCCACACGGAAGCCTATCCTGGTCGGCATATTTGACTTTATAAGGCCCGTAACAACCGTCGCCTGCGGTCGCTGAGTAGCCAGAACGATATGAATACCAACCGCCCGGCTCTTCTGAGCAAGACGGACAATGTAGGCTTCTATTTCCTTCGGTGCGGTCATCATCAAATCAGCCAGCTCGTCAATGACTATTACGATATAGGCCAGTTTCTTCGGGATTTTCTCCTCTTCGTCTGGGCTGCTCGGATTGAATCTCTGCAAAAGCTCCTCTGAGCCGAGCCGATTATACTCGGCTATATTTTTTACCCTCGCTTCGGCCAGCAATGCGTAGCGCTCGTCCATTTTTACCGTGGCCCACTCCAGTATCTGAACAGCCGTTTTAGTTTCTGTAACTATCGGACACATCAGGTGCGGAATAGTATTAAAAGCGGTCATCTCAACCATCTTTGGGTCTACCAAAATCAGCTTCACCTCATCAGGCCTTTTGGTGAGCAGTATGCCTGTAATAATGGTGTTGATGCAGACGCTTTTGCCTGAGCCGGTCGTGCCGGCGATAAGCAAATGCGGCATCGAAGTCAGGTCCGACACAAGCGCTTCTCCTGAGGAATCCTTGCCCAAAAACAGCGGTATCTCCATATTTCGTGGTCTTTTGCCCGCCAATTCCACAATGTTCTTCATTCGGACTTTTTCTTTCTCGTTGTTCGGCACCTCAATGCCTATCGTATGTTTGCCTCGCAGAGGAGCCACAACGCGAACGGCTCCTGCTCTAAGCGCACGGGCGACGTCGTTTGCCAGTGTGCTAATCTGACTTACTTTAACGCCCGCTGCAAGCTCCAGCTCGAACATTGTCACAACCGGTCCCGTCTCGGCCTCGACAACTCGTGCGTTGATACTAAACTCCGAGAGCAGCTTTTCCAAAGCAGCAGCCTTTTCTTTGACGACCTTTTCCTGTACCGAAGCAAAGCTGTATTCTGCCTCTGCCAACAGTTCCATCGGCGGCAAAACATAATCCTCATAGACAGGCCGGCCGAAGGTTGTATTGGACGGATCGTCTAACGGTTTTTCTACCTGCCCGGTTTTCGGCTGTTTCACTGTTGTAGCATCAGGCTCCCTGTGGCCAGCAGCAGTAGCAAGGGTGGATTTGTCCACACGTAGATTGGGAATCGCCACGTTTGTGATGCCAACCGCTAATGACTTTTGTTTTTTGCTTAGCTTCTGCCATATCTCGCTTAATGCCTCGGAGTGTTGCTTCGCCACAGACCACGCTGGTGCTGCTACACCGATTATCCTTCTGCCTACAAGACTAAAACAGAGCAGCACCCACATTAACAGACTATCCGCTAAAAGAATAAAGCCCACAATCCATGTAGCTGCGATTAATATGAAAGCACCAAGCGTAGCAAAATGGCTCCGAAGAAAGGTTGCCACTCCCACGCCAAGCAGGCCGCCGGAACCCATCGGAAAACTAAAGACCTGATAAGGCCAAAAGCAATAAAAGCTGCTCGAGGCCGCTGTCGTCAATAATCCCAGCCCAATTGCTCTCAATATGGGCTGACCCAAAGGCCGATTTGCCAGTCGCACAAACAGAAAGCAGATCGACGCAGTGAGAATGACAAAGGCACCAGGCCCAAGGTAATAAAGAGTATAGTACGCACAAAAAGCTCCTATCGAGCCGCACCAATTCGCCGGTGGGTCATTGTGCGGATATACAAATTTGCTTGGCCAATCACCTATATCAAAGCTGATACAACTGCACAGAAGTAGCAGCAGAATGCCGATGCCGACGAATATGAGGGCTTTTCCTTTTTTCCCTCGCTCTGTCGAGTTGGTAGAGTTATGTCGAGCTGAAATTTTTCCTTTTTTCTTCATAGTTCAATCCCCATTAGGGTTTCTAATGGGTCGCAATATCATCAAGTCCTATAAAAACTGTATTTTAAAGACACTTATATCCTATGTTCTTTTTTGGACTTAACTTATATCGGCAGGGCTTTTGTCTTCTCTATACAAATTACCGATGCAAGTATATCATACTGATTCTGTTGCGCTATTCTTCCCTTTTTTGCACAAATTAGTCATATTTCATATATAGGATAATTATTGAATTTCTGCAAAATAATACGTGATGTTTACTTGAAATGACGATATATTAAATAAGAGAATATCATTTTAGGGATACCAAAATGAGGCTGACGGAAAAAGAAATAATAGACCGTTTGTGGAACTCCACAAGCCAATACACCCCTTTAGCCATAGAGAAGCTTAAGGAAGAACCACCAATGATTCGAGAATTTAGGCCAGATGTCATCGTAGAGGTTTCTCTCTCAGGCAAACCTTCTTTCAAAGCATTGATAGAAATAGTGTCGGTTCCAAGTCCAAAAGTAATAGCTCAAAAGTGTAGACAGCTTCTTGAATACATTGGCAAATTAGAAAAGGCAGACTTGGTTCCTCTAATTGTAGCCCCATACATAGGCAGCCGACAAGCAGACATCCTTGCTGCCGAAAAAGTATCATGGATAGATCTTTGTGGAAATATGCTGCTCGACATTCCAGGCAAAACATACATTGAACGAACCGGCAAACCAAATAAATTCCCAGACTCTTCCCCTATCAAAAAGATTTTTCAAAGAACTTCCTCGCTCGTAAGCAGAGCTCTGCTCTTGCAACCAGAGGGGTTCTCCTCTCAATACGAAATAGTAGATTTCATAAATAACCGAAAAGCGAATATCACAATATCAACGGTGTCACGAGTTTTAAAATCACTTGAAGAAGAATTGCTTGTAAACAAAACAAAATCACTTATATCTGTGATAGACGCTGAGAAGCTTCTGGACAGATTAGCTGAGGCGTATGAAAATTCTATAAGGCGCAGCGAAGTGCGAACGTACAGATTTGCTGCTGATAATTTTGAACGCGTTTGGTCACATTTCTTTGTTGGGCCAAAGGTCGAGTATACAGCCTATGGTTTTTATGCCGCAAAGCTCAAAGGACTAACAACTACTGATGAAATACAAATATATGTGAAGGATATAGAACAGGCCAAAAAAGTTTTTCAGCTTACCTCTCCGGATGCTGAGTTCGGGAACCTGATCCTCACAGAGACAAAAGATCCAGGAGTTTGGTTTAACGTAATCCAAAAAGAATTTATGCCTGTAGTTGATGATATAGAGCTTTATCTTGAGATGATAACTGAAACTCCGAGAGGGCCGAAAATCGCACAATTACTTAAACAACGCATACTTAAGATTAACGCTAATGGATGACAAAATAGTTAATCAGTTGGTCGAATTAACACAAGCTCTCAATCGGGTTAGGTTAAAACCGCTCATTTGTGGCGGACTGGGAGTTTATTTTACATTCCACGGACGAGAATCCGAGATTCCAATTCGCACAACAAACGACATAGACCTAATGCTCACTAAAACTCAGATAGCCGACCGTGCTCAACGCATAACTATTGCAGATATAATCACCGATGAATTGAAATACACATCTCTTGAAGGCAGTCAGCACTTCCGGTTTCAAAAAGGCGAGCAGCGACTGGATATTCTTGCACAAACTGTTGAAGGAGTTCCAATCAAAGACTTCCGGTCTATAATTATAAAGTCTAAGCTACACGGATACCACACACCTGAAGCCGATTTTATCCAGGAAGGCCTCATAGAGATACCACTTTCGCGAATTTGGTCAAGAGATAACAGAGTCGTAGGACTTGAGATATCTGTGCCGTCTATCACAAATCAATTGATACTGAAGCTTTTTGCATTCAATGATAGAAGCGAAGGCAAAAGAAAAAATGATACTCAGGCGCAAGTGCACGCTTACGATGTTTACATAATAACAACGTTAGCTAGTATCAACGATTACAGACAAGGCCAAAAATTTTTATCCCGCCATAGTGATTCCAAAATAATTCATAGAGTCACATCGATCATCGGTAGAAAATTCTCGTCTGTAGAACAGGCTGGCTGGTCAAATGTATTACAAACTTCTACCTTCTATCCCAAACTGAATGTCCGGCAAAAACAAAACCTATTAGATCAAGCACGGCGACGTTTGATGAGATGGTTTACTATGTCATCATAAAAATAGGGATTATGTGGCGATTGTATATATTCTCCGTCACGTTCGGTGCGATTATGTCCTCGTGTTTTTCAAGGGCATCCAAAAATCGACCGCCCATTTCAGCAGGGATTTTATAAGCAACGTGCAAAAGCTGCCGAAAATTGCGATTATAATCCTTACAGGATTGGTCATGTCGCAAAGTCGATGCGAATTTCTGTCCATCCCATTTGGTGACATCTGCGGCAGTGGGCAGCGAGTTGCGGTCAATGTCAATGACAGTCGCATAAGGCTGACAAAGCTCATCAATCCGCGACAGAGATTTGGCATAAATCTCCTTCGCGATTGTCAGACCATCACCACCAGCCATCGCCAGGCCGATAAGCTCTTCGAGCCAAGTGGTGCCTGCGGTTTTAAGATGCAGACCAGCATCGAATTTTTTCAGCGCTTTATTTATCGGCTTATAAATAGAAAACTTGTCACTGCCGGAATGAATGCTCAGCTTTAAATCCTTCGGCAGACCGAACTCTCTGGCCGCAAATGCAACCACCGCTAAATCTTCCTCAAACTCTTTTGCGAACTTAGTGATGTCACCAACATAATCAACACCTTTGTTGAAGCGACCTGTAAATTTCGGCGCAACCGTATCGGCAGGTATGCCTTCATCAGCGATGGCAGCAAGAATGAAAAACATCTCCACCGGCGTCTGCGGCTCATCTGTTTCATCCATCGAGACCTCGGTAATGAAGTTGCCGGCACCACGGACTGCCTCGATATGGCGATAGATTTCGCCGGCCTGCCTGGCCGCATAGAGAAATTTGGCTGCTATGGCTTTTGCTTTTTCTCTTTCGATTTTAATAGGCTGTTCTATGCCGGCCATTTTAAGTGAGCCGATATATTTATCGTGCTTTTTGACGAAACGGTCGATGTCACTCTCTGGGGCGGTCTTGCCGATATAATCAGCAACATCAAGCGTAAAAAAGTCACTGGAATCAATGAACAAATCAACATTCTTCAGGCCAATGTGGTCGGCGTCCACAAAGTAAGGCCCGTTCCATCCACAGGCTGTAACAGCTTCATCCGCTTCTTTACGCGTATCCTCCGGCTCTGTCCCTATTATGGTGTGCTCTCTGTGGGACTTGTTCCAGACAGGTGTAATTTCAATGCCTTGCTGCTTTGCTTTTATCAAAGCAGCCAATTGCGCTTTCCCCTGCTTTGCAAACCTGTCACCGATTCCAAAAGAATACTTTCCAAGATTCATAAAGTCAGTTCTCCATTCAAAACTAAATTTCTTTTGTTAACGGCCCTTAAAGCGACAATTACCTGGAAAAGAACGGTATAAAAGATACCGCCAAATAAGATAATCCAAGACTGAGTATGCCGATTATTAATCCGAGCTTCAACCATTCGATAAAGTTTATCTTTCTATTCAGTTGTTTTTCAAGCAATCCCAGAGCAACTATATTCGCGGTGGAGCCGATAGCAGTTATGTTTCCGCCGAAACAGGCACCAAACAAAAGGCACCACCATAATGGTTTTAAGCTGAAGTGCAAAATGCTCAGATTTTTCACTATCGGAACATACGATGCTACAACGACAGTATTATCAAGGACACCAGATAAAAGACCGCTTGAAAACAACATAACAGCCGACAAAATTCTTGGATGGCTGCCGGTATTTTCCACGAGTTTCTTGGCAAGGAATTCAGCCACACCGGAAGATTGAATCACGCCAGCCTGGGCAAATAAAAACATAAAAAACAATATCGAAGACCATTCAACCTCACTTTCTACATAATATCGTGCCTTGTCATATCTGTAGAACATAATAATACCGGCAAAAATAATAGGCAGTATAATCAATAGGTCGTTTTCAACCAGGCCGAACAAAATCTCCAACCTTCTATGAAGAGTAATAAACACTATCAACAAGGCGAACAACACCACACTTACTTTTTTCTTGGAATCAAAAGATACAAAGCATGAAATACACTTTAATTTTTCACGATCAATCAGTTTTGAAGAAAGTTCTCTTATATAGTTTCTGTACCAGATACACAGAACCAATATAGTGGTTGCTAAAATAACAATTGATAACGGCAATGCACGAGTTAAAAAGTCCTCAAAAGTAAGACCTCCTCTCATGGCTATCAATATGCCGATTGGATTGCCAAGCAGCGTTGAGGCAGACCCTATGTTTGTAGTTAACACCGATGATATGACTAAAGGGATCGGATCAATATCAAGTGTTTTACTTATATCAAAAATAATCGCAACCATTACTATAATGGATGTGACCTCGCCGGTCAGTCCGGACATAGCTGCGGAAAGTATCATAATAATTACAAACAATTTTAGCCCGTTTAAATTCCTGCTCTGCAGAAGAAACGATACCAGCCACTGAAAAACCCCCGCCTCTTTAATGGCGCCTATTACGATCATCATCCCGATCAGAAAGAGGATAACATCGAGAGAGGCAAATTTGATAAAGTGCTCAAGGTCGATACTGCGAGGAAGAAATAGTATCCCGCTTCCCACGAACACAAAACTTAACCTGAGTTCCCAGAACAAAAGAGTTCCGATGATGGAAAGCGAAAAGATGCAAAGAATAAAGGCTTGCTGATATGTCATACCTGCAAGAAGTCCGAGTATCCCAAGAGTTAGTGAAATACAAAACAGCAATAGCAGTTTTTTTCTCATGTTATTTCTTTCAGACTGACATAACTGAAAAGGACACACCTATTTTTATTTATGCAAAGTACATTATGAAAGGCGGATTCAACTCATAAGTGCAACAAGTAGCGAAAAAGGTGGTGAGTTGTTACACTTACTCGCTAACCTAAAAAACGCTAGAAGGAGCGCTTATGAGAAAGTATTGCCAACTCACCGAAGAAGAT
>Ga0307439_1002375_pt1 | contig 11171 bp, 2 predicted proteins | sample SalMarWE160490MG_FD_202142 | JGI IMG/M metagenome (GOLD analysis project Ga0307439, IMG submission 202142) | Salt marsh sediment microbial communities from the Plum Island Ecosystem LTER, Massachusetts, United States - WE1604-90 | ecosystem: Environmental > Aquatic > Marine > Intertidal zone >... | reverse complement strand
GTTGGCGTTGTTGGGGCAGTTGTCGATGTCGCCGCAGACGCCGTCTGAATCGCTGTCGTTGTCGGGGTCGTTGGGGCAGGTATCGCAAACGTCGCCGAGGCTGTCTGAGTCGGCGTCTTCCTGGGCGGGGTTGTAGGTATTGGGGCAGTTGTCGATGTCGCCGCAGACGCCGTCTGAGTCGCTGTCGTTGTTGGGGTCGTTGGGGCAGTTATCGCAGGCGTCGCCATGGGAGTCGGCGTCGGCGTCGGATTGGTCTTCGTTGTCGGTGGTAGGGCAGTTATCGCAGGCGTCGCCATGGGAGTCGGCGTCGGAGTTGATCTGGTCTTCGTTGGCGGTGTTGGGGCAGTTATCGCAGGCGTCGCCATGGGAGTCGGCGTCGGAGTTGGCCTGGTCTTCGTTGGCGGTGTTGGGGCAGTTGTCGATGTCGCCGCAGACGCCGTCTGAGTCGCTGTCGTTGTTGGGGTCGTTGGGGCAGGTATCGCAGGCATCGCCTACGCCGTCGGAGTCGGCATCGGCCTGGTCTTCGTTGTCGGTGGTGGGGCAGTTATCGCAGGCGTCGCCGAGGGAGTCGGCGTCGGAGTTGGCCTGGGTTTCGTTGGCGGTGGTGGGGCAGTTATCGCAGGCGTCGCCATGGGAGTCGGTGTCGGAGTTGGTTTGGGCTTCGTTGTCGGTGGTGAGGCAGTTATCGCAGGCGTCGCCGTGGGAGTCGGCGTCGGAGTTGGTCTGGTCGGAATTGGAGACGTTGGGGCAGTTGTCGCAGGCGTCGCCTACGCCGTCCGCGTCGGTGTCGGTCTGGGCGGGGTTGTAGGTGGTGGAGCAGTTGTCGCAGGCCTCGCCGAAGCCGTCCGCGTCGGTGTCGGCCTGGTCGGGGTTGGGGAGGGATGGGCAGTTGTCGCAGACGTCACCTATGCCGTCGGCGTCGAAGTCCGCCTGGCCCGGGTTGGAGACGTTGGGGCAGTTGTCGCAGGCGTCGCCGAGGGAATCTGAGTCGGCGTTGGCCTGGTCTTCGTTGTCGGTGGTGGGGCAGTTGTCGCAGGAGTCGCCGAGGGAGTCGGCGTCGGAGTTGATCTGGTCTTCGTTGTCGGTGGTGGGGCAGTTATCGCAGACGTCGCCGAGGGAGTCTGAGTCGGCGTTGGCCTGGTCTGGGTTGGAGGTGTTGGGGCAGTTGTCGATGTCGCCGCAAACGCCGTCTACATCAGCATCGTTATCGGGGTCGTTAGGGCAGTTGTCGCAGGGGTCGCCGAGGCCGTCCGCGTCGGTGTCGGTCTGGGTGGGGTTGTAGAGGGTGGGGCAGTTGTCGCAGGCGTCGCCGAGGGAGTCTGAGTCGGCATCGGCCTGGTCGGAGTTGGGGAAGGATGGGCAGTTGTCGCAGACGTCACCTATGCCGTCGGCGTCGAAGTCTAGCTGGTCGGGGTTGGAGACGTTGGGGCAGTTGTCGCAGGCGTCGCCGAGGGAGTCGGTGTCGGAGTTGGTCTGGGTTTCGTTGTCGGTGGTAGGGCAGTTATCGCAGGCGTCGCCGAGGGAGTCGGTGTCGGAGTTGGTTTGGGTTTCGTTGGCGGTATTGGGGCAGTTGTCGATGTCGCCGCAGACGCCGTCTGAGTCGATGTCGTTGTCAGGGTCATTGGGGCAGGTATCGCAAACGTCGCCGAGGGAGTCTGAGTCGGCATCGGCCTGGTCTTCGTTGTCGGTGGTAGGGCAGTTATCGCAGGCGTCGCCGAGGGAGTCGGTGTCGGAGTTGGTCTGGTCTTCGTTGTCGGTGTTGGGGCAGTTATCGCAGGCGTCGCCGTGGGAGTCGGTGTCGGAGTTGGTCTGGTCGGAGTTAGAGACGGTGGGGCAGTTATCGCAGGCGTCGCCGAGGGAGTCGGTGTCGGAGTTGGTTTGGGTTTCGTTGTCGGTGGTGGGGCAGTTGTCGCAGGCGTCGCCAAGGGAGTCGGCGTCGGAGTTGGTTTGGGTTTCGTTGTCGGTGTTGGGGCAGTTATCGCAGGCGTCGCCATGGGAGTCGGTGTCGGAGTTGGTCTGGTCTTCGTTGTCGGTGGTGGGGCAGTTGTCGCAGGCGTCGCCGAGGGAGTCGGTGTCGGAGTTGGCCTGGGTTTCGTTGTCGGTGGTAGGGCAGTTGTCGCAGGCGTCGCCGAGGGAGTCGGCGTCGGAGTTGGCCTGGTCCTCGTTGTCGGTGGTGGGGCAGTTATCGCAGGCGTCGCCATGGGAGTCGGTGTCGGAGTTGGTCTGGGATTCGTTGTCGGTGGTAGGGCAATTGTCGCAGGCGTCGCCGTGGGAGTCGGTGTCGGAGTTGGTCTGGTCCGGGTTGTAGGTGCTGGGGCAATTGTCTACGTCATCGCAGACGCCATCCCCGTCAGCATCGTTACAACCGGCATCCTCGCTTCCCAGGGACGTCGTGGGCTCAGGTTCCGTGTATCGCCGGATCCAGAAATTGTCGTGGTCAATCGTGGCGCTAGCGCTAAAATCGTCGTAAAATCCGCCAGAACCACTCTGGGTGATATTGGTATCGGTGGTCGAAATTTGCTCAGATCCGTCTCGCCAGAGCTTCAGGTTGGCCGGCCCCGTCAGCCAGGCAGCATGATCCAACTCATACCAGGTGTTGTCGTCGTAGTTGAGCCCCTGGGAGGTGATACTCGTGTAGCTTCCATTGACGACCCGAGCTATACACTGACTATCAGTCTGACGGTAATGCCCAGCGTAGTAAGTACTATCTGATTGCTGCGTTCCACTCATCCGAGTCGCTGGTCCCATGTCGACGCTTCCCTCGGCACTGAATCGCATTTGGGAACGCACCAACATATCTCGCTCGGAAACGCCATCCTTGTAGATCACCGCCCGTCCGCTTGATTGCGATGCGCGAAGGACCTGATTGCCAGCATCGTCAACGATCGTGAACGTACCCTCGACAACGGTCCAACCCGTTGGTGGCGAGCCGGTACCATACGACTCGAAGTCGTCATAATAGAGATAGACGTTATTCTCGTTGGCTGGCCCTGCACCTACAGAGTCATTCGCGTAATACACATAGTAGTTCTCGTCAGTCGAGCTGGCGGCGATATCCGCCTGAAGCTGAAACAGAACATCAGTCGCGCTGGTGTTGCACTCCGTGATGAGGCGGTCCAGCTCCACCCACTGCTCGTTTGTGCTGTCCCACCAGAGAATGCGCAGATCGTCGCAGTCGCTCTGGAAACGACCGCCGTCTGTGGTGTCAATCTGCATCTCAACAGTGTAGCCGTCGTATCCATCGAGGGGAGTGTTGGCTCCTGTCGTCACCGTGATCGGCCGGCGGTACTCATACGAGCTATCCCACCAGGTAGAGGGGGCACCCCGAGCGATATGTTGGGGGCTACAGGTGCCCACTAGACCTGCGACCGCAACTACCGCGGCAAATGCAACCCCGAATAAGACGGCCGGCATCAGTCCCCGCATCGCTTCCACCCCCTCAGAATGCGTTTCACCGGTCATTGTTGACACTGGCCTCCCACGAAAGGCTTGAGCACGAGCGCATCCAGGACGTCTGCCCTGCCGTCGGCGTTTAGGTCGAGGCGCCTATCGTAGTTGGGGTCGCCCAGTTTGGTCTGCATGGCGGGCTTGAACAGCAGCACATCGAGCGCGTCGACCTGTGTGTCGATATTGATGTCGGCGGGCCAGGCATCGTCGCTGGGGTCGTCAGGGCAGCTGTCCAGGGAATCGGTGGCCACATAGTTCTCGACGGCGTCGGAGAAGCCGTCGTTGTCGTCATCGTCGTCAACGGTGTCGGGGACGGTGTCGCCATCGGTGTCAGCGTTGAGGTCCAGGCAGTCCTTGATGCCGTCGCCGTCGCTGTCTGGGAAGCCCTCGTCGATGCCGTCGTTCAGGTCGTTGTCTATTCCGTCGCAGACTTCGGGAGTGCTGGCGGGGTCGAGGGGATCGGAGCCGGCGGCCAGTTCCCTATCGTCGAAGAAGCCGTCACCGTCGTCGTCAGGGTCACAGATGTCACCGGCGCCGTCGCCGTCGGTGTCGGCCTGGTCAGGGTTGACGACGAGGGGGCAGTTGTCGGAGGAGTCGGGGACGAGGTCGTTGTCGTCGTCGGGGTCGCAGGCGTCGCCGCTGTCGTCGCCGTCGGAGTCGGCCTGGTCGGGGTTGAAGACTAGCCAGCAGTTGTCGTCGTGATCCTCGACGCCGTCGCCGTCCATGTCGGGGTTGCAGGCATCGCCGATGCCGTCGCCGTTGGAGTCGGCCTGGGTGGGGTTGTACACCAGGCGGCAGTTGTCATCGCAATTCGTGGTCTGCAGGTGCGGGCATGGGTAGTCGCCTTCTATGCCGCTACCATCTCCGTCGTCCAGGATGCCGTCGTCGTCGTCGTCGGGGTCGCAGGCGTCGCCGATGCCGTCGCCGTCGGTGTCCAGCTGGGCGGAGTTGGCGACGAGTGGGCAGTTGTCGAGGGAATCGAGGATGTCGTCGCCATCGTCGTCGGAGTCGCAGGCGTCGCCGAAGCCGTCTGCGTCGGTGTCCAACTGGTCGGAGTTGGTGACGAGTGGGCAGTTGTCGTCGGCATCGACGATGCCATCGCCGTCGGAGTCGTCGCAGGCGTCGCCGATGCCGTCGCCGTCGGAGTCGGTCTGGTCAGGGTTAGGTGCAAGGGGGCAGTTGTCAAGGGAATCGGGGATGGTATCGCCATCGTCGTCGGAGTCGCAGGCGTCGCCGAAGCCGTCGCCGTCGGTGTCTAGCTGGTCGGCGTTGGCGACGAGGGGGCAGTTGTCGTCGGCATCGACGATGCCATCGCCGTCGGAGTCGTCGCAGGCGTCGCCGAGGCCGTCGCCGTCGGAGTCGGTCTGGTCGGAGTTGGGTGCGAGGGGGCAGTTGTCGATGGAATCGAGGATGGTGTCGCCATCGTCGTCGTCATCGCAGGCGTTGCCGAAGCCGTCTGCGTCGGTGTCTAGCTGGTCGGCGTTGGCGACGAGGGGGCAGTTGTCGTCGGCATCTACGATGCCATCGCCGTCGGAGTCGTCGCAGGCGTCGCCGATGCCGTCGCTGTCGAAGTCCTCCTGGCCTGGGTTGGGTATGAAGAGGCAATTGTCGGAGCCGGAGCAGACGGAGGGACCGTTGCTGGGTGCATCTGGGTCGCAGATACCGTCGGCGTCAGCGTCGACCTGGGGGTCGGAGCAGCCGTTGGCGTCGATGGGGTCGGCGGGTGCGGTGTTGGGGCAGAGGTCGGAGGTGTCGGGCACGGAGTCATTGTCGTCGTCGGAGTCGCAGGCGTCGCTGATGCCATCCCCATCGCTGTCCGGCTGGTCGACGGCGACCTGAGCATTGAAAACGGATCCATCGAAGTAGCCGTCGCCGTCGGTGTCGCCGATGAATATGTTGTCCTTGTCCTTAAGCAAAGGTGAACTGAGGGTGAGTGGACTGACGCCGGCACCAACGGCCTGAAGGGAAATCCTGGCCAAGACGCCAGAGCCGCTGTCCTCTGCTCCAGTCGTGACCTCGGCGGCGCTGATGCTGAAACTGCCGTCACTGTCAGGCGTGCCCTCCGAAGCGTTAAACACGTTGCTGTTGGGATTGGCCGCCTGGAACATCTGCACATTGATAGCGGTGACGTTGATGACCGAAGGGCTATACAGCAGGTACGTCTCCCAGGCCAGCAGGTCGACGACGTCAGTGATGAAGAGGTCGATGTCAAAGGTATCGTTGATGTTCACTGAGGTGCAGGCATCGATGGAGCCGAGGGAGGTGGCGGTGTTGCCGGTAGGGTCGGCGTCAATGCCTATCGTGGTAGGCCCCGGTGTGGGCGTAGGCGTGGGAGTGGGTGTCGGCGTCGGCGTGGGAGTGGGTGTCGGCGTGAGAGGGGGCGTCGGCGTCGGTGTCGGAGTCGGAGTGACCTCGGGGCAGGCCTCTCCCACGGCGACCTGAGCATTGAAAACGGTTCCGTCGAATAAGCCGTCGCCGTTGGTATCCCCGATGGGGTTGTTGTTCTTGTCCTTAAGCTCTGGCCAAGCGAGGGTGACTGGACCCAGACCCAGGCCTACGGCCTGAAGAGTGATCCTAGCCAAGACTCCTGAGCCGGTGTCCTCGGCGTCAGTGCCGAGATCGATGGCGCCGGCGTAGAAGGCACCATCGCTGTCTGGCGGTGGGTCGGAGAGGTTGAAGACACTACTGCCGGGGTTGGCGGCCTGGAACATCTGCACGTTGATGGCAGTGACGTTGAGCACCGAGGAACTGTACTGCACGTCGAGGCTCCAGCCTTTTAGGTCCGTGACATCGGTGATGAAGAGGTCGATATCAAAGGTATCGTTGATGTTCACTGAGGTGCAGGCATCGATGGAGCCGAGGGAGGTGGCGGTGTTGCCGGTGGGGTCGGCGTCGATGCCTATGGTGGTAGGCCCAGGTGTGGGCGTAGGTGTGGGAGTAGGCGTAGGTGTGGGAGTGGGTGTAGGTGTGGGAGTAGGCGTAGGTGTGGGAGTAGGCATAGGTGTGGGAGTAGGTGTAGGTGTGGGAGTAGGTGTAGGTGTGGGAGTAGGCGTAGGTGTGGGAGTAGGCGTAGGTGTGGGAGTAGGCGTAGGTGTGGGAGTAGGCGAAGGCGTGGGAGTAGGCGAAGAGGTCGGGCAGGCCATGCCTACGGCTATCAGGCCGTACTGAGGTACAGCATTGCCGTCGAGGACCTGGTCCACAGGGATGGCCTGGCTAGCGCTATCACTGAGGTCGATGGTCGTGAGGGTTAAGGCGACGACGCCGGTGGGGGCGGTGGGCAGGGCCTCCAGGGTGTAGCGGCCCAGGACGCCCGCTACTGGGCCGACCTCATCGGTGCCGAAGTCTGCGACAGCAACCGTGTGGGGGGAGCCCGTGTCGGGGACGGACTCGCTGAGGTCGGCGACGCTACTGCTGGGGGCGGAGGCAAGGAGCATCTGGTGATCCTGGGCGATGAAGTTGAGGCGGCTGGCGTCGAAGTTGATTTCGTAGTTGAATCCGGCGAAGTCGCGGCCGGAGGGTATTTCATCGACGAAGACGTCGATGTCGACCTGCTGTCCCAGGGGGACGGAGATGCAGGGGTCGATGGAGCCAAGGGAGGTGGCGGTGTTGTCGGTGGTGTCGGCGTCGATGCCGACGGTGGTGGTGGGGCTGCTTTCGGCCACAGGAGGGTGAGGGCCCAGCATCGCCTGGCCGCCAAGGGCTGCTAGGGAAAGGATGGCCGCCACAAGGCCAGCCGTAAATAGTGTCCACCTCATCACGCTACTCCTCGCCACCTTGCTCCCAGTGACTAGTTCCAGACTGCGCCTGGCCCATCCCTGTGCGGGCACGGTAGCGCAAACCACTCATGGCGGCAGCCCCAACCAGATGCAGGCCGGCGCTGTCAAGGGTAGGCGGCGATCGGTTCCACAGGTTACTGGCCGCTAATGCGGCCAGTAACCGCTCCAGGTCAATGCCCACAACCTTGACCGCCGCTCTATCGTCGAGAGACCAGCGAAACCCGGCCAGGGCATCAGCACGCAATTCACCGCTCATTGTTGACACTGACCCCCTATGAAAGGCTTCACTAGCAGGGCGTCCAGGACATTAACCGCTCCATCGGCGTTCAGATCGAATCGCCTATCGTAGTTAGGGTCGCCCGGTTGGCTCCCGAGCACCGGCTTGAACAACAGCATATCGAGAACATTAGCGCGCGTGTCGATATTGATGTCTACTGGCCAGGCGTCGTCGCTCGGGTTGTCTGGGCACCTATCCAACGAGTCGGTGGCGACGTAGTTTTCCACCACGTCAGAGAAGCCGTCGTTGTCATCGTCGTCGTCGAGGGTGTTGGCGATATCGTCGTCGTCGGTATCAGCGTCGGGGTCCAGACAATCCTTGATGCCGTCGCCGTCGCTGTCCGGGAAGCCCTCGTCAGTTTCATCATCGAGGTCGTTGTCTGCCCCATCACATATTTCGGGCGTACTGGCAGCGTTGGCGGGGTCAGAGCCAGCGGCTAGCTCCTGAGCGTCGCTGTAGCCGTCATGGTCGTAGTCTCGGGCGCACAGATCGCCGACGCCGTCGCCGTTGGAGTCGGCTTGATCAGGGTTGTACACGAGGGGGCAGTTGTCGTCGCAATTCTGGGTTTGGCCCGAGGTGCACGGGTTATCGCCCTCCGTACCGCTGCCGTCTCCATCATCAAGGATGCCGTCGTTGTCGCCGTCAGGGTCGCAGGCGTTGCCAATGCCGTCTGAGTCAGTATCGGTCTGGTCGGCGTTGGCAGTATTGGGGCAGTTGTCGGTGTCGCCGCAGACGCCGTCGGAGTCGGCGTCATCGTCGGGGTCGTTGGGACAGATGTCGCAGGCATCGCCAATGCCGTCTGCGTCCGCATCGGCCTGGTCGCTGTTGGCGGTGGTAGGGCAGTTGTCGCAGGCGTCGCCGTGGGAGTCGGCGTCGGTGTCGGATTGGTCAGCGTTGGCAACGAGGGGGCAGTTGTCGGCGGCATCGAGGACATTGTCGTTGTCGTCGTCGGGGTCGCAGGCATCGCCCACGCTGTCTGAGTCGGAGTCGGTCTGGTCGGCGTTGGCAGTCAGGGGGCAGTTGTCGGTGTCACCGCAGACGCCATCGCTATCAGCGTCGTTATAGGGGTCGTTAGGGCAGTTGTCGCAGGGGTCGCCCACGCCGTCTGAGTCAGCGTCGGTCTGGTCAACGTTGGCGGTATTGAGGCAGTTGTCGCAGGCGTCGCCCAGGTCGTCTGAGTCGGCGTCGGCCTGGTCGGTGTTGGCGGTGTTGGGGCAGTTGTCGCAGGCATCGCCCACGCCGTCTGAGTCGGAGTCGGTCTGGTCAGGGTTGTAGGTGTTGGGGCAGTTGTCGCAGGCGTCGCCCCTGGCGTCTGAGTCGCCGTTGGCCTGGTCGGCGTTGGCGGTGTTGGGGCAGTTATCGCAGGCATCGCCCACCCCGTCTGAGTCGCCGTCCGCCTGGTTGGGGTTCCAGTCAGATGGGCAGTTGTCACACACGTTGCCCGTGCCGTCGCCGTCGTCGTCCGCCTGGTCGTCGTTGGCGGTACTGGGGCAGTTGTCGGTGTCACCGCAGACGCCATCGCCGTCAGCGTCGTTATCGGGGTCGTTGGGGCAGTTGTCGCAGGCATCGCCCACCCCGTCTGAGTCGCCGTCGGCCTGGTCGGTGTTGGCGGTATCGGGGCAGTTGTCGCAGGCGTCGCCGAGGCCGTCTGAGTCGGTGTCGGCCTGGTCAGAGTTGGCGATACTGGGGCAGTTGTCGGTGTCACCGCAGACGCCATCGCCGTCAGCATCGTTATCGGCGTCGTTAGGGCAGTTGTCGCATACATCGCCGATGCTGTCCGAGTCAGCGTCGACCTGGTCGGTGTTGGCGGTATTGGGGCAGTTGTCGCATACATCGCCTACTCCGTCTGAGTCGGAATCGGCCTGGTCGGCGTTGGCGGTATTGGGGCAGTTGTCGCAGGCGTCGCCAAGGCTGTCTGAGTCGGCGTCGGCCTGGTCGGCGTTGGCGGTGTTGGGGCAGTTGTCGCAGGCGTCGCCTACTCCGTCTGAGTCAGCGTCGGCCTGGTCAACGTTGGCGGTATTGGGGCAGTTGTCGCAGGCGTCGCCCAGGTCGTCTGAGTCGGCGTCGGCCTGGTCGGTGTTGGCGGTATTGGGGCAGTTGTCGCAGGGGTCGCCCACGCCATCTGAGTCGGCATCAGCCTGGTCGGTGTTGGCGGTATTGGGGCAGTTGTCGCAGGGGTCGCCCACGCCATCTGAGTCGGCGTCTTCCTGGCCAGGGTTGTAGGTATTGGGGCAGTTGTCGGTGTCGCCGCAGACGTCGTCGGAGTCGCTGTCGTTGTCAGGGTCGTTGGGGCAACTGTCACAGACGTCCCCCACGCCGTCTGAGTCGGAGTCGGCCTGGTTGGCGTTGGCGGTACTGGGGCAGTTGTCGCAGGCATTGCCGAGGCCGTCGGCGTCGGCGTCGGTCTGGTCGGTGTTGGCGGCATTGGGGCAGTTGTCGCAGGCATCGCCGAGGCCGTCTGAGTCGGCGTCTGCCTGGTCGGCATTGGGGGTGAGAGGGCAATTGTCGGAGTCGATGCAGGATGGGTCAACCACGGCGGGGTCGCATATGCCGTCGTTGTCGTCGTCGGGGTCGCATATATCGCCCACGCCGTCTAAGTCGGCGTCGGTCTGGTCGGCGTTGGCGGCATTGGGGCAGTTATCGCAGGGGTCGCCAACGCCGTCTGAGTCGGCGTCGGTCTGGTCAGGGTTGTAGGTGTTGGGGCAGTTGTCGCAGGCGTCGCCCCTGGCGTCTGAGTCGGTGTCGGTCTGGTCGGTGTTGGCAGTCAGGGGGCAGTTGTCCATCACGTCGACGACTCCGTCATTGTCGTCGTCACCTTCGCAGACGTCTCCCTTGCCGTCGCCGTCGGTGTCGGTCTGGTCCGGATTCCATATTAGAGGGCAGTTATCCGTAGCATCCACGATGCCATCGCCGTCATAGTCATCGCAGGCGTCGCCGATACCGTTGGCGTCCATATCTCGCTGGTCTGGGTTAGCTACGAGGGTGCAGTTATCGTGGGAGTCAGGCACGGTGTCGTTGTCGTCGTCGGGGTCGCAGGCATCGCCAATGCCGTCTAAGTCGGCGTCAGCCTGGTCGGCGTTGGCGGTATCGGGGCAGTTGTCTGAGTCGCCGCAGACGCCGTCGGAGTCGGCGTCATTTAGGGGGTCGTTGGGGCAGCTGTCGCAAACGTCGCCAATGCCGTCTGCGTCCGCATCGGCTTGGTCGGCGTTGGCGATGTTGGGGCAGTTGTCGCAGGCATTGCCTAGGCCATCTGAGTCAGTGTCGGCCTGGTCGGCGTTGGCGGTATTGGGGCAGTTGTCTAAGGAATCGGGGACGGTATCGCCGTCGCCGTCGTCGTCGCAGGCATCGCCAATGCCATCTGAGTCGGCGTCGGCCTGATCAGGGTTGTAGGTGTTGGGGCAGTTGTCTAGGTCACCGCAGACGCCGTCTGCATCAGCGTCGTTGTCGGGGTCGTTAGGGCAGTCATCGCAGGCGTCGCCGAGGCCGTCTGAGTCGGCGTCGGCTTGGTCGCTGTTGGCGGTACCGGGGCAGTTGTCACAAGCATCCCCCACGCCGTCGCCATCGGAGTCGGTCTGGTCGGCGTTGGTGGTATTGGGGCAGTTGTCGCAGGCATCGCCGAGGCCGTCTGAGTCGGCGTCTTCCTGGCCGGAGTTGGAGACGGCAGGGCAGTT
>Ga0307439_1002365_pt1 | contig 11210 bp, 7 predicted proteins | sample SalMarWE160490MG_FD_202142 | JGI IMG/M metagenome (GOLD analysis project Ga0307439, IMG submission 202142) | Salt marsh sediment microbial communities from the Plum Island Ecosystem LTER, Massachusetts, United States - WE1604-90 | ecosystem: Environmental > Aquatic > Marine > Intertidal zone >... | reverse complement strand
GATTCAGAAAGAGCTCGAGATCCGCTTGATCGATGACAAAGCCGAAGTCGAAGTGCGGCACACGATCACGAACATGGGCGATCAAGAACGAACGCTGGCACCCTGGGCGATCACGCAGTTGAAGCCGGGCGGCATTGGCATTCTCCCATTATTTGGTGGCGGCAATCCCGACAATCTCACGCTCCCTGACCGATCGATCGTGCTCTGGCCATATACCGATATCAATTCGCAGCACATCATCTGGGGCAATCAACAGATCCTGATCCAGTCGCAAGTACAGGAAGGCGCTCTCAAAGTTGGTTTCTCCAATCCGGCGGGATGGCTCGCCTATTGGATCGAGGGTACGCTCTTTGTAAAACGAGCCGTTTTCGATTCTCGGGCGGCGTATTTCGACTTCGGAAGTTCTTCACAGTGCTACTGCAACCCGCACTTCATCGAATTGGAGACACTGGCGCCGATCATCAAACTCGCGCCGGAGAAGAGCGTCGAACACATTGAGCAGTGGCAGGTCTATGAAGATGTCCCGTGGGAAGATGACTTGAAGGATATCCTTTCCCTGATCCAGGGTGGATAAGTCTTCTCCACTCGTTTTTAGTCAACCAAAAACGCTGCGGTTATCATTGTCAATTAACCAAAAAGGCACCTGCCTGCAGGCAGGTGCCTTTGTATGCGTATGCTTGTTGGGGTTCGTTATTCCGGACAGGTACAGTATGGCGCCGCCATGCCCTCGGTCCATTTGCCGCCTGCGGCGATGCACTCGCGTTGATCCAAATCGGCGTTGCAGGTGTCATCGCGGGGAGCTTCGGGTGGATCAATGATCTCTACGTTGCATGTGCCGAAGGGATTTTCGGGGCCATCCATCAAGCTCAGCCAGATCCAGCACTGTTTCCCGTCCTCGAATTCGAACAGTCCGTGCGTGTATTCGGGGTTGAGGGCGATCAGATCGGCGCTATCCCCTTCCATTCGGGTCTCGATCAGATCCGCTTCGGGATAGTCACTCGCCCGGCAGTTGCTGTTCTGCAGCGGTTCGTATTCGCAAAAGTCGGATTCCGAGATTTCGAAAATGCACTGGCAGTTCTTGCAGACCTGGGTCGAGAGGCACATGGTCATGTCGCCACCGTCGCACTGCTCGTCACCGTTGACCTCTCCGTCGCCGCAGAACGGTGCCAGTTCGGGGATGTTGGAGTCCACAGCTACCGCAATCGGGCTGCACTCATTGTATTTATCGACATAGAAGGATTTCACCTCAGACCAGGCGCTATCATTTGCTCCATCGATAGCAGCTACACGCCAGTAGTACGTATCGCATTTGTCCACGATATTACCCGTGTTGTATCCCTTAATCGGATTGACTTCCCGGATATTGATGATTAGATCCGTGAATTCGGGATTACTTGACAATTGGAAGGCATAGCCTTCTGGGGTGCAGGTTGGATCGGCATACTCCCACACGAACCAGGACAGGTATTCGATTCTGCCGACCGGCCATACCGGATCGGGTGTGAGCAGCTCTGGGTACTCACATGCTGGACCGACGACGAATTGCCCATAGTATGAGGGGTAGCCTGGATCAGCCGCCTCAGCCTTGGCGGCTACCCGCCAGACGTAGTGGGTACCCACAGTAAGATCAGCGGACGGAGTCCAGTTTTTGTCGGATGATCCAGTCAATCCCCCAAGCCCGGTATCCACATTCCCTCCGTTGGTCGCTCTTGAAAATAATTGAATATCGTACTGTTCTGGGATGCAGCCTGCGTAATCCCATTTAAACTCCGGACGAAGGTCATCCACCACGGTCAGATCGATCGGTTCAAGCGGGTTTGGGTAGTAGTCCTTCGTCATTTGCTCCGTGCATGGCGAACACCCGGTTAATACAATAACCAGGAAACCAAAGAGCAGTTGTGCTTCATCGTTGTTCTCCTCATCGGTCCATAATTTCAGCGTAAACAGATAGGCAATGTTCCAACTTTCCTAAATTCCCGTCTCTGTAACGGATGCCTCGCTCAATTTGTGACAGCCGGTCTACAAATACAAGGATCTTGAAATGATCCCCTTTTTCGGATTTCTTGTCAAACACCACGCCAGATCGGTATTCTCGCTTACCTCGTTCATCGACAACTTGCCTTCCTATCGCAGCTCGAATACGCGCACGTATGGCGGGTTGTCGATCAACAATCGGAACGGCGATGCCGCTTCCAGTTCGGGCAGGAGCAGCAGCTGGATGAACGCCGAGCGGTAGGCGGCTTCGTCGAGCAGCATCACTTCGCCGGTGACATTATTAAGCAGCAGATGCGGACCGCCGGTTGGGGGGAAATCGTAATGTTCAACGCCCGCTTCACCCAGGATGTCGATCGTAACTGCATCAACGCGCTGATCTCCATCGAACTGAAAGACGCCGCTATTATTGTCCAATTCCTGCGGCATGCTGATGGCCCATACCCGGCTGGGTTGACCATCCTGTGCGGTGAAATCCCAGCTCTCGTAATACTGGTACCACTTTTGGAAGGGGATGGCTTCCCATTGGACAACCAGATACGCCAGAGAAGGTAGATGATCGATTGGCGCATCACCGCTGCCCAGAGTTTCCAGCCAGGCATCCCATTCCATCTCACTCCAGGTCTCCCAGACCTCCCAGGGGATGTTTTGATGCTGCGCCGCGAAACGCATAAAATCCACAGACCGATCGAGCGATTCCGAACCGAGTACGACGCCCAGGCTGAATAGATATTCCCCGCTGTTGCGGCGTCCGTCGGTGAAGGTGTTCATTCCGGCAAAGTGCTGCGCAGCATAGCCGTAATCCCAAGAAGTCCAGATCGTGCCTGCCGGGTCTCCGATTTGGCTCAATTCGACCAACGCCTCGGCGTGGGCTTTATCGACGACCGTCTCCACTGGCAGGTAACGCAGGGTTTGATCGATAGGCGGGATGATGGTGAGGAGCAAGACTGCGGGGATCCCGATTCTCACAAAAGTGCCCCAGATACCTCGCTCCCTGGTATTGATCAGGAGCCAATCCAACGCAGCAAACAAACCCAGCAGGATCGCCGGGGCGGCGTACATCGTAAAACGTACGCCCAACCGCACTGAACCTAAACCGAGTACAAGCAAGGGCAAGAGGAACGATGCTGTGACTTTTCTACGTAGAAGGATGAACAAGCCAAGGATGCCTGCCGCACCAAGCAGCGGGTGAAAGGCGCTTCCCGATAGTGCTTCCACCAGATTCGGGCGCTGTGTCTCTTGAATGGATGCAGTAGTGTCGGGGAAGACCAACGAGAACGCCGTGACCTGCGGTTCTGCCTGCCCGAAGAGTCTGCCCACATAGGTCGGAATGACGTTGGACAGGTACCCCTGAAAATGGAAAGCTGCGGTCCCAGCCAGCAGTGCCACGAAGATCACACCCAGCAGGCGACTCATTCCGCGATCTTGGAATCGGGTGGGGAATCGATCCGACAACCACAATACCATCAGACCGGCAACGGCACCGATCCAGCCCAGCCACACCGTCAAGGCTACGGTTATCAGACCAAGGAAGGTGGCGGCGCGATCTTCGGGCGATCCCAGGAACGAAAGGAGGAGGAAAGCGATTCCCAGAAATGCGAGCAGGAATAGGCCGATTGCGTTGTGCCAGGGGATGGCAATCGCCGTCAGCAGAATTAAGATTGCTGGAATCGTGCGATCTGCGTTGCGATTGGTTTCGTCGTTCTCGGATTGCTTTGGCTTCTGCAAGTTGGCTTGAATCCAGACGCTCAGCAGCCAGCCGATCAGAAGCGGGAAGAACAGCGTGGCCCAATCTGAGTCGTAAAACCCCAAGCGCGTGCGGTTGTAGAAGGCCGGCGTCAGGCTGACCAACAGCGGCCCGACGAGCGCCGCCTTCGGCAGCTGCAGGAAATCACACCACAACGCGAGTGGTATGGCGACCAACGCGGCCAGTAGGATCGAAGCCCAGAAAGCGATGTCGGCGAGCGGGGCGGGAACGATCCGGGACAAGCCGTCCAGCAGCACGGCCATCGGATGAGATTGGGCAGCGGGGTTGATTCCTTCGGCGCCGGCCACCCAGAAGTAAGCGTCGTTAGTCGCCAGCAGCCGTTCGCCGTCGACCTGTAAATCGGCGACATCCCAGCGCGGGAGTTCGAACAGCCGGGCTCCCGCGCTGAAGGCAAAGGCGACGATGCAGATCAGCCAAAGATGTTTGCGGATTTCATTCCTCCGGGCAGGCACAGTATGGCGCCGCCATTCCCTCTTTCCATTCCCCTCCCGCGGCGATGCATTCCCTTTGGTTCAAATCCGCACTGCAGGTGCCCTCGCGCGGCGCTTCCGGCGGATCGATAATCTCCACCGGGCAGTTGCCGAAGGGATTTTCTTCACCATCCATCAAGACCAGCCAGATCCAGCACTGCTCACCAGTCTCGAACTCAAACAGCCCGTGCGTGTATTCAGGATTCAAGGCTACTAAAGTGCCTATATCCTCTTCCGATAAGGACCTCGTCAATTCCGATTCCTTATAATCGCTCTGCCGGCAGTTGGTGTTCTGCAGCGGTCGGTATTCGCAAAATTCGGTTTCCTCCATCTCGAAAATGCACTGGCAGTTCTTGCAGACCTGGGTCGAGAGGCACATGGTCATGTTGTCGCCGTCGCACTGTTCGTCGCCATTGACCTCTCCATCTCCGCAGAACGGAGCGAGTTCTGGGATGTTGGATTCTACGTCCACTAACAGGCCGCACTCACCATTTTTATCGATGTAGTAGGATGAAATATCTGACCAGGGGCCATCCTGTGGGCCGTCGATAGCGGCCACACGCCAGTAATACGTCGTGCATATATCATTTAAAACACCAGCGTTATTAAGTATTACGTAGTCATACCATCCCTTGATGGGATTGGTTTCACGTGTGTTGATCACCAGATTCGTGAACTCGGGATTTTTTGAAAGTTGGAAAGCATAACCTTCTGGTGTACAAGTCGGATCGGTATAATCCCACACGAACCAGTACTGGTATTCGATTCTGTCGACGGGGTACACCGGATCGGGTGCGTTAAGCGCTGGAGACTCACACGTGGGTCCAACGACGAACTCTCCGATTGTGGACCCGCCCGGGTCAGCCCCCTCTGCCTTGGCAGCCACCCTCCATATGTAGTGAGTGCCCAGGGTAAGATCAACAGACGGAGTCCAGTGTTGATCGCTTGACCCAGTCAATCCCCCAAGTCCGGTATCGACTCGCGATTCGTTGGTCGCTTTTGAAAATAATTGAACTTCGTATTGTTCTGGGGTACAGATTTTCCAATCCCATATCAACTCGGGACGAAGGTCGTCGACCACAGCCAGATCGATCGGTGCGATGGGAATTGGGAAGCTATTATAAGTTTGCTGCGAGGTGCAATTGCAGCCGGTCAATACGATTGCCAGGAAACCAAAAAATAGCGGTAGTAGTTCGTTGCGTTTCATCGCTCTTCTCCTATAATCGGGACAGACGTTTTTTTATTCAATTCAAGGCAAGCCTCTATGACGCAGAATTACTCACTCCGGGCAAACGCAGTGCGGAGCTGCGCCGACGATCCATTCTCCGCCGGCGGCGATGCAGGTGCGCTGGTCCATATCCCTGGTGCAGGCGCCCTCGCGCGGCGCTTCCGGCGGATCGACAATCTCCACAGGGCAGTTGCCGAAGGGATTCTCGTCCCCGCTCATCAAGCCCAGCCAGATCCAGCACTGTTCCCCATTTTCGAGCTCGAACAGCCCGTGGGTGTACTCGGGGTTGAGGGCGATCAGATCGGCGTAGTCCCCTTCCGTTAGAGTCTCGACCAGTTCTGATTCGGGGTAATCACTTAAGCGGCAGTTCGTGTTCTGCAGCGCTTCATAGACGCAGATTTCCGGTTCAGCCTCGATATGGGTGATGCATTTACAGTTCTCACAGACCTGGCCGGAGAGGCACATGCTCAGATCGTCCCCATCGCATTGTTCACCGTCATCGACGACTCCATTGCCGCATAAATCCAGATAGGTGATGCACTTGCAGTTCTCGCAGACCTGGCCGGAGAGGCACATGGTCAGGTCGTCGCCGTCGCACTGTTCACCTTCATCTACGTCTCCGTCGCCGCATCTGGGCCACTCCATCTCTGTTATGCACTGGCAGTTCTGGCAAACCTGGCCGGAGAGGCACAACGAGAGATCGTCGCCGTCGCAGGTCTCTCCAGAATCGACCACGCCGTTGCCGCATTTCTGGGTCTTCGGGGTGAATTCCGGGTCCACGAAGGGCAGGGTCAGGGCGAGAATCAGGAAGAGGGCGCCGCCGCCGAGGGCGAATACGAGTGGGCTGGTCGGCGGCATGTTGGGGATTCTGCGCCGAATACCCCACCCGATAACACCGAAAACAGTGATGATGAAGATCCAGATGGGGTAGAGGTATATTGGATCGATTTGCCAACAATTGGCATGGATATTGTCTGAGAATTCGGATGTGTTGCCATCGTTATCCATGGCTGTGGTGGTGATTGGCGTACAGAATCCGATGCCGTTCAGCTGGGCGCTGAAGGATCCGTTCGAACCCGCGAAAACATATTCGAGGTACGTCTTGCCTTCGCCATATCCGCTGGGATCGGGATCGGCGATGAAGAATTCGACCAAGCAGTTCGGGCAGGCCGTGCCGCTGATCGTCGAGCCGATGGCCGAATCAAGCTGCGGGTAATCGATGCCGTCGTTATTTTCATTGCCGTTTAAATTAATACCTAAGACGCTGTTATCATAGATGCTGTTCTGGGTGAAAGTGTTCTCGTGGACGCCCTGGCTGAGTGCGATACCGTCGCCACCATTTTGGGCGATGGTGTTGCGCGCCACGAAGTTCGATCCGGCCAGGTCGTCGATGAAGAGACCGTGCCATCCATTTCCCATGATCAGGTTTTCCATGCCGGGCGAAGCCCCACCTACGATCAAATGCTCGGCTTCGGATTCGATGCCGCTGGACCCGTTGGGAATGAGCAGCGTACCACTGACGTCAGTCCCGATCTTGTTGCCCTGGACGACACAGAACTCACAACTTATGCTGATCCAGAGGCCGTTATGTTGATTTCCAGAGACGATATTTCCCTGGCCGGGTTGAGGTCCTCCGAACTGGGTGTAATTCCCATAAAGTACGACGCCATTACCATCATTGGGCAGCGCGGCGTCGCCGGCAGCATTCACCCCAATGTGGTTCCCGTATACCTCACAATTGTCGGCGTTAAGCATTAACCCACTCCCCTGGTTGGCGGAGATCGTGTTCCCTTCGCCGGAACCGGCGCCGCCGAGGAGGGTCCCGTCCGCTCCGTAGTCGAGCAGGATGCCAAAGTTGTTGTGCACGGGTGTGACGCCGTCCGACGCCGGGCCGATCAGGTTGCCCTGGATCACATTATTGGGTTGGTCGGCGATGATCCCACCGCCGTTACCGGAGATCACGTTCCCGATCACGCTGTTACCCGGACCGTTAAGGCGAACGCCGATGGCGTTCCACCAGGCACCCTGGCCGATGGTGTTGTTCTGGATCAGGTTGCCGCTTCCGGTCACCACGATGGCGCCGCCGGCCAGATCGTTAGGGTAAACAGGATTGGGGTCGAGCCAGATGCCAAACCCCACCAATCCCAGGCCGAGGATTTCATTGTTGTTGGAGTCGAGCACAAGCCCGACTTCGATTTCCATCGTGCCTGTCGCTTTGTGAATGAAGACAACTGGTGAGCCGGCGTAATCCGGCTCCGTGGTGCCTTCGATGGTCGTGCCATCGTCGGTCAGGGCTGGAAGTTGTGAATCGAGGTTGATCGTGTTCGTCGATCCGCCGCTGCCGGGCAGATCGAAGTGGATCAAATCAGGGCCGCTGTTGGTATTGGCGGCGTTGATCGCTTCGCGCAGCGAACAGTGTGAGACGTCACACTGTCCGTCATCGAGATCGTCGGTCGTATTGACCACAAAAATGCTGGCTTCTGCAGGTGGTGGGAAGGCAAATATGCCCACGATAGCCAATAACAATACTGCGTGTGTGACAAGGCTGTTCGGATGGGGTTTCATTCTGGTCCCTCCCAATGATGTAGTTGCCCCGGTAACTGTTAATACCTTTTCTCCCCCTTCGGTACGGCTGAAGGAAGCGGGTTTGCACAACCGAATCGATGCAAAGGGTTCGGAGTGACTCGCTTCATATTCCCTAACGCATTATAGAGGTATTTTGTGACAGAATCTACAAATGAGAAGGGGGTTATTGTTTTACATCAAAAGAAAACGCTGAAGTATATTTGCTCTTTAACCGCGCGAGTTTCGGGCCAGCGATCCTGCAGGTAGGGGCAGGCTAAAAACCTGCCCGTACAAGGTCGACCATACTGATCTGGTGGGGAGATTTCCTGCGACCTGGGGCAACTATGGGGGGCAGCGCATACAACATACAATTCGCAATGAGATGCAGAAAACCAACAACCAATCCAATGAGATGCCGTGTAGGGGCGGGCCCATGTGTCCGCCCAATAGATCGTAGGGATTAGTGTGTAAGGGCGACCCGATGGGTCGCCCTTAGTTAATCCTGAATTGAAGGACGTGCCCGCAGAATCAAATATACAAATCCCGCCGGCTATAGGTAACATAGCCAGCGGCGATGCAGACTGCGATGATACCAAGCGAAATCCACACAAAGGTTATATCCAAACGCATCTCATGCAGCAGCATGGCTGGATTGAAGTACTTGAAGGGTGAGAAGTATTTCAGAAAATCCAGTTTTTCGTTCAAGCCCGATATCACGGACAGGAAGTAAGTCCCCAGCAGTAGCGACACGGCAATCGATCCGGCGCGTTTGTATTGCTTCAACGCGCAGCCCAGGAGGATTCCAACAGCAAGGAATGTAAACTGCATGATCACCAGCGCCACCATGCATAGGGCGACGAAATTGTAGAAATCACGATCGGGTTCATAGGGGATCACGCTGATCAAGGTGATACCCCAGATGATCAGCAGGAACGCGATGCTGTGCACGACCGCAGCGAGGATTTTGGCGGTCACCAATTTCCTGCGGGAGACGGGCAACGTGAGGGTGAATTCGACGGTCTTGTCCCGCTCTTCCTTGGAAATGATGTCGCTGCCCAACATGGCGGCGAAAACCGTGCTAAGCAAGGCAAAGTAGGTGAAGCAAACCCCGAAGAAACCCTCCACGGTGGTCAGATTGAAGGCGTTCATCTGAAAGGCTTCCAACAGTGCCGGGGGCATGTTGTCCATGATTTCCAGCATCTCAGGGTTGTCCGCGTAGGCGGAAAATTTGGTCATGGCGATCCAGATGAACAACACAATGATCACAGCCCAGATCAGCAGGGACCGAAGATTGGCTTTCAACTCTCGAAGAAAAATATTCATGGCCATTCTCCTCACACCGCCGTGTGAATGTCTCTTTTCGTGTACAACCAATAACTGCCCGCGATCGAGAGCACAATCAGGGATGCACTGATCAGCGCCAATGTATCGTAACTTCCGTTGCGGATGATGTTGTTCGCATCGAAATGCCGGAAGGGTGTGATGTACGAGAGGATATCCTCACCAAGCATGTCCCCAAATGCGTTCAAAACGTACAGCCCAAAGACCATGCCCATAGAGTACGGCGTAACGCTGCGGATCTTCCTCGGCAGCAAGGAAATCAGCATCCCGACCGTGAGAAAGAAAAGCTGTAGAAAAGTAATCGTCATAAGTAAAAGGAGCAAGATTTTGCTATCGTAAGGTCTTCCATCCCGGTAGACGTTGATGAAGACATAGCTGCTCATCCATAAAACCAGGCTGGTTATGGCCAGACTGGCGATGGCGGCGAGTAATTTGCTGGTCATGATCTTCGCCCGCCCGATGGGTTTGGTCAGCAGGAAGTCCGCCGTCATCTCACGCTCTTCAATCGAGACCAGGGAAAAACCGTAATTTGCCGCCTGGATCGAGACGCAGAGCTGGCAGAACAAAATGGCGAAGCTGAAGAAACCGAGTACGGTGGACAGATCGATGCCGTCCATTCCGAACGCCATCAGGAATTCTTTGGGGAATTTCTCTAGGGTCTGGTTTAGAAGTTCGGCTTCCACGGCGAAGCCGGAGAATATCGACATGAAGAGCCAGATCAGCAAGGTGAGCGCGATGGACCAAGTGATTACGGATCGGATGTTCGCTTTGAATTCATGCATAAAGATATTCATACCTGCACCTACTCGTAGTAATGCATGAAGATTTCTTCAAGCGTGGGCTCTTCAATGGCCACATCGGTCAGCGTGATCGCACCAATCTTTTTCGTCAGCACGTTGATATCACCTTTGTAGAAGAAACTTACGCTGCTGTTTTCCGTCTTCAGATGGGTCACGCCTGGCATGTCGAAGGCTTTTCCATCGATGCCATCGGCGACGATGGTGATCTTCTTGTAATTTTCCCTTTGCAGGGTTTTGATATCCTGGATTTCGACGATTTTCCCCTCTCGGATGATCGCCACCTGGTTGCAGATTTTCTGCACAACAGAAAGAATGTGCGACGAGAAGAATATCGTCGCGCCCTTTTTATTCTCCTCCCGGATGAGATTGAAGAATTTATTCTGGATGAGGGGATCGAGACCAGCTGTTGGTTCGTCCAGAAAGATCACCTTGGGTTGATGCAGGAGACCCTGAACGATGCCCACTTTCTTCTTGTTGCCGTAGGAGAGGTCGTCGATCCTGCGGCTCAGGTCGAGTTCCATGATCTCGGCCAATTCCTGGATGCGTTGATCGCAATCCTTGGGGTAGAAACTCGCTGAATACTTGAGCAGATCGATGACCTTCATGCGGTCGTAATAGAAGACCTCTGAGGGCAAATACCCGATTTCCTGTCGGATCTCAGGGCCATGCTTGATGCAATCCTTGCCAAAGATCCTGGCGTCACCGCTCGTCGGATAAATCAACGAACACAGCAAGCGGATCGTCGTGGACTTCCCTGCGCCGTTCGGGCCGATGAAACCAAATATCTCACCTTCTTCGATGTTCAAGGATACATCGATGATGCCCCTGGCTTTGCCGTAATACTTCGTCAGCTTGTTGATTTCGATGACGCTCATTTATTCACTCCTTGCCATGGTCCTTGCAGACTCCATAACTTCTCTACAACCAGACCAACAGGATTGTACTACCTTTTATTTCTCTGCATTATACCTACATGCAGCCGGGTGAATCATCTGCTTCTCGAGATGAAGGAGAGTAGTTCTCATCGAACGTCAGCTTCGGTGGTT
>Ga0307439_1002359_pt1 | contig 11216 bp, 10 predicted proteins | sample SalMarWE160490MG_FD_202142 | JGI IMG/M metagenome (GOLD analysis project Ga0307439, IMG submission 202142) | Salt marsh sediment microbial communities from the Plum Island Ecosystem LTER, Massachusetts, United States - WE1604-90 | ecosystem: Environmental > Aquatic > Marine > Intertidal zone >... | reverse complement strand
TTCACTCAAATTCCCATAGTACACATCAATGCTTCAGCCCGCTAAGATGTAAAGGTAATCCCAGAGTATGTTAAGTCTTTCACAGCACTAGCATCTTAGACCAGCCTAATATCCAAGAAACCCCAAAAGAGTATGCACCACCAGACCAGCCAACAGACAGACTAGCTAGGGAATGGAAAAAATTTCAAGATTTTCCGCATCGCTGAGAGTATGGGCAAGTCGCACCGTCTGGGAACGGAAACAGTGGGCGATCAGGTTAAGAATTGATACGCTGATGTATGAGTTATTTCTATAGTTAAGATTATGAATACAAAAGACTTAAGAAAATGGTTATAATTATTTGACTACACTGTCCAGTTTGATTTTTCTTATTAGGGGGTAGCCATAATTCCAAGAACTGCCGAACTCTCCAAAAAATCTGTTCCTGACCTGATTTTTGACAAGTTTGCTGGGTATGTTGGAACTGACAGATTATTCGATGGAATTTCTGACGATTTGATTACGATAGTCCGCAAGAAGCCCAGTAAATCTGAGATTGAGAAGTTGTTGAGGAAAAAACAGGATGAAGATACTAAGTCTGAAAGTTAGCAATATCAGGGGAATAAAATATATTAACCTTGAACCTGAAGGACAGAACGTGGTAGTTTTTGGTCCCAATGGAACTGGAAAGAGCGCTATTGTCGATGCAATTGATTTCTTGCTTACAGGTAAAATTTCTAGACTAACAGGTGAAGGAGCAAAACATTTAGCATTAACGGCGCACGGTTGTCATATTGATTGCCGAGAAAATCTGGAAAACACTGCAGTCGTTGCCAAGATTGAGGTTGATGGCGAAGAGGTCTTTCTTGAACGAAGTATAAAAAAGCCTTCTTCTTTGAAGGTTAAACCTAAGAAGCATAAAACTTTGATCGAGTCTTACTTGAAGATTGCTACGCTTGGGCAGCATGTTTTGTCTAGAAAACAACTTCTAATGTATATTACTGCTGAAGCTGGGCAGAGAGCTAAGAAAATAATGAGTTTATTGAACTTAACGGCCATAGAGAACCTTAGAGGAATTTTTGTATCTGTCAAAAATAAAGCAAAGGATGAACTTCAACGTACTGAAAGCGATTTTAACATCATTAAAAGCGAAATTACTAATCTCCTCTCGTTAGTCAACTTTTCTGAAAAAGCCGCTCTCGATAAAGTGAACGCGTTAAGAGAGATTTTGAATGGCTCTAAAATAGTTGAATTATCTCCGGAAAAGATTAAAGAAAATCTCAAACCGTGGCCATTTGAAGCAAGGGCAGAGCTATTAACGACAGGACAAATAACTAATACAGCTAAAGAACTGAGAGATTTAATACAATCAAAAGATGACATTGCAAGTCAGGTATCTGAATTAATAACTCTTTTGGAAGAAATAATGAAAGAAGAGAAGTTGAAGCAGTGGTTATTGTATAAGAAGTTGTTTGAAGCTGGCATAAGTCTAGTTGACGAAACCAATGTATGTCCATTATGTGGAAGAGAATGGATAGAAGGGAATTTTAGAGAATATTTGGAAGCTAAGAGAAAAGAGGTAGAAATAGCCGAAGACAAACAAGAAAAAATCTATCAGCTGTCGACTGAAATCAAGAAAAAAGTTGATTTATTAAAAAACGATATCACCCTTTTCGTAAAAGCTCACAAACAATTTGAATTAGACACCATTAACACAGAAGAATTGGAAAATTACTTGACTTTACTTGACACTTGGTCTGAATCTCTGGTCAAACCTTTTGAAACTCTTGAGAACCAAAAATGGCCTACTTCCAGACTAGAAGAAATTTTTGAAGCATCATTTTTGCAAATTGAGATAATTGTTCCTGTGGAAGAGGCTATTGAGAAATTAGGAGAGAAGTTCTCTGATCAGCAAGTTGCATGGGATACTCTCACTAAGATGGAAGAGAAATGGAAAAGGTACCAAGATACACTGAAGAAGAAAAAAGCTGATGAAACATTCAAGAAAAGAGCCGAAAGTTCATTACATTATTTTGAGAGATCAAGAGATTCCATTTTAGAAAATATCTATGACGTTATTAAAAGCGATTTTGAAGATTACTATAAAGAGATACATGGAAAAGATGAGGAAAGCTTCGTTTCAAAAATTTCGCACACAGAAGCCGAACTGAATTTTGAAGTTGATTTTTACAAGCGCGGCTTGTTTCCTCCACATGCATTACACAGTGAAGGCCATCAAGACAGTATGGGCTTATGCTTGTTTTTTGCACTGAACAATTATCTCGTTAAAGATACCATAAAAGTCGTTGTTCTAGATGATGTGGTTATGTCCATCGACCAAACCCATCGTAGAGGCGTCTGCAGGTTACTTAAGACATTTTTTTCGGATAAACAGTTTATAATAACCACTCATGACAATGCTTGGGCAAAACAGCTCCGAGCTGAAGGAATTATTCCGCAGAAGAACATGATTCATTTTGTGAATTGGAACATCGATACGGGTCCAATATTTGAGATGGACAAAGATTTATGGGATAGAATAAAGGAGGACCTAGACAACGACCGTATTCCCTCCGCAGCACACAAACTTCGCAGAAATGCTGAATACTTTTTCGAAAACATGTGCGATTTTCTTAAAGCACCCCTTGAATATGAGGGTAGCCATCGTTGGGAACTAGGTAGTTATGCTCCCGCTGCAATTTCAACCTATAAACGGTACCTAAAGAAAGCTAAGTCTAATTTTCAGAAAATGAAACAAGCGGAGAAGTTCACAGAGTTGAGCGAGTTCGAGAAAAGAGTCAATGAAATAATTGACAAATCGCAAATTGAGCAATGGATTATCAATGAAAACGTTCACTATAATCGCTGGGAAGAATTTAGTAGAAATGATTTTGAGCCAGTAGTTGAAGCTTTCAAAGATTTGTTCGGTTTGTTTACTTGTAGTTCCTGTGGTGCCTCAATAGAGATAAACAAATCTAAGACTAAAGTGAGTTGTTCTTGTGGAAAGATATTTTGGAATGTTCAGAAATAATGTGATATCGACGCATACTCATATACTTAGGTTTCTATATTAAAGCAAAAGAAAAGTCGGGAAGGACTTAACTCTTCTGGATTATGACCCTCCCGTTTTTGAGGTTATGGACGACGCTCCAGCCGTTCTGAAGGTTATGTAATAGTTCGCTTTCCTCTATCTCCTTGAAGGTTGGGCAATTTTTTCCGTTCGGGCAATCCGCGTTTTCCGCTGGCTTCGATCTTCCCGCTCTTTCATTAAGTCGGATTCCATGTTTTTCCATGGTCTTACGCACCTCTTCAGGTATCTGTTTTCTGATTTCCTCAATTTTTCGCATTCGCTCCTCCATCGTTGCTGCGCCCGTAATATCAATTTTCGGATACCCCCCAATGTACAGATTTCTTTGCTCTGGCGATGGTGGAATAATATATTTTGCTTCGATGTCGCCGCTAAGCTTGTGCCCCATCCAATATTTGAGCGTTATCGGATGGATTTTGGCGAGGCTAAGATACGTTTCGAAGAATTTGCGTAGCCTATGCGGGCTAAGGGCAACGCCGACCTTTTTGCCTAATCTCATAAGGTCTATGGTTAAGGTTGTGGGGCTCATCCTCTTGCCACGTTTCGTGGCGATCAGATGAGTTTTATCGGTGATTATTTCGCCCATATTTCGCCTAATCCTCAAATAAACCTTGAGGACATCGGTCGCGTTAGGTCCAATAAACGTTTCGTAATTGACGCTCTCTTTTCGCCTTTTCGCGTAAATGTGGATAAATCGTTCGCCGCGCTCAAATTGCGCCCGAATGTCCCCGTAAGTAACCTCGATCGCATCCTCTCTGCTCATGCCCGAATCCTTCAAAAACCTTATGAAAAATCGCCTACGTTCGTCAGACGCCATATCCACTATCCGCAAATCCTCTATCGTCACGGGTCTTATCGTATTAAACGATGTTTTGGGCGTCCTAACCATAAGCGGAAAATAATTGTAACGATAAAACGACCTTGCGGCGCTGTGGTAAATATCGCTGGTTATGCCTTTTGTGCGTTCAATGTGAAGACAGAAGGTTTTTAGGTTTTCTTCGGCTTTACGCTGGATTTTCCTATCCTCGCTCTTCGATTGACCCTCACGTTCGGTGATCAATTCGTCAGGATTTTTCCCGATCCAATCGCAGAAGACCTTTAGGCAACGAGCGTATTGCTCCTCCGTTTGGATAGACCTCGAATGGTCAGCCGCTACACCATCTAACCATCTACGCCCCGATTCGAATCCTCGCGCCCACGTTATTTGATTCCTGTATTTTCCCATTTTTCGTCGCCAAAATAAACGTAGGCATCCCGCTTTAAAAGGGTTAGGTTAACAAAAAATAAAAGCTAATTAAGTTTTCCTTTATTTGCATCGCTTCTTTTTTAATAGACTGAAGATAAACTAAATGCGCGCGCAGTCAGCTTCGGCAGTTACCTGATTAACTATTCAGTGCAGTTGCACCATTTTTTTACGATAAGTTTTTACGCAAACTTTCTTGCTTTTTACTGGGGTTTAACTTTGGCTCGGCTTAAAGGATTTGAAAAACTTACGAATGTGGATGATGCTCTTTCATCTTTTTTGGGGCAACTTAAGCCAGAAAGGTTGGATTCTGAACGAATCCCAATTCACGCGGCACTAGGACGCGTCACAGCAGAAGACACCCGAGCCGAGTATAATTTGCCGCCCTTTGACCGCTCAGCCGTAGACGGTTACGCCCTGAAAGCAAAAGACACTTTCGGAGTTTCCGCATTTAACACTAAAATCTTCAAGCTAACCAAAGATAAAGTCCGTGAAAACGAGGCAAGAACAATATGGACTGGAAACCCGGTTCCTGAAGGCGCTGATGCCGTAGTTATGCTTGAGTACACCAAGAAGTTCGAGGACAAAATCGAGCTTGGAAAAGCAGTTACTCCCGGCAGAAATGTATCTAAAATGGGAGAAGATGTAACCGAAGGGGACGTTGCCATAACTGCTGGAACCCGGCTAAATCCCCATCACTTGGGCTTACTGGCGGCGTTGGGCGAAACCCATGTTAAAGTTGTCCGGAAACCTAAAGTCGCCATCTTAGCCACCGGAAGCGAACTTATAGAGTTGGGTCACAAACTTGAGCCCGGCAAGATCATTGAAACTAATAGACTGGTTTTTTCCAGCATGTGCATGGAGCTGGGCGCGGAGTCACTGGACTTGGGTATAGCCAAGGACGATCTCAGGGAGATAACGTCCAAAATTCAGGAAGGGTTAGAGCAGGCAGACGTAATCATCACCACTGGAGGAACAAGCGTCGGATATCCAGATTTGGTTCCATTGGCAGTCAACCAGATAGGAAAGCCCGGGGTCATCATTCACGGCGTAGCAATTAGACCCGGTATGCCAACGGCGCTGGCAATCCTTAAAGGCAAACCCGTTTTCGTGCTGTCTGGAAACCCTGTGGCAGCCACTGTAGGTTTCGAGGCGTTCACTCGACCCACCCTCCTTAAGCTGCTGGGGATAAAGGAGGCTAGACCAGTCATCGAGGCGAAGCTAACCCGGAGAGTTGCAGGGGCTCTGGGGCGAAGAGTCTTCTTACGGGTTCGTGTGTTTGAAAGAAATGGCGGCTTTTTCGCTGAGCCTGTCCGAGTGACCGGGTCTGGCGTGCTCACAACAATGACAAAGGCGAACGGGTACGTGATAATTCCTGAAAACCGTGAGGGGCTGGAGGAGGGGGAATCTGTCACGGTACATCTTTTCTCTAGTATCGAGGGGAAGTAGCATGTTTAGGAAACTTCTTTCTTTTGATGAAGCCAAACAACTTCTCAAACAAACCTTTTCTGCTAAACCTGTTGGAGTGGAACAAGTTTCCATCTCAAAAGCGCATGATCGCGTGCTGGCACAGGACGTTGTGGCGCCATTGAATATTCCTCCCTTTAGCAGATCAATCGTGGACGGCTATGCCGTGAAGGCTGCTGATACCTTTGGCGCAAGCGAAGACAAACCCGTCTCCCTCAGATTCTGTGGACAGGTAGCAATAGGCGAATCTCCCAGTGTAGTTGTGGAAACGGGATTGACTGCCGAGATAGTCACTGGAGCACCCCTACCTGACGGCGCCGACTCCGTGGTTATGGTGGAGTACACAACCCGACAGGGAGACAACGTTTTCATACACCGCCCAGTTTCAAGAGGCGAGAACATGATGGCTGCAGGTTCCGACATCCGCAAAAGCGAAACTGTTCTGAAGAAAGGTCGGATTCTGGCTTCCCGTGAAATAGGGGTTCTGGCTGCCATCGGCTTGACGGAAGTTGCTGTTTACAGGCGCCCCAAAGTAGTCGTTCTCTCCACAGGAGCAGAAGTTGTAGAACCCGGAAAAACCCTTCCGCCCGGGAAAATCTATGACATAAACGCCCATACCCTAAGTGCGGCTGTTCTAGAAGCTGGAGGAGAGCCAATTAACTTGGGAATCATCCCAGACAAGAAAGACCTGCTGAAAAAGGCTCTTGAGAATGCTTTACATTCGGCGGATGTGGTGATAACTTCGGGCGGGGTTTCAGTTGGTCCCAAAGACTTCACTCCTCAAGTTGTGGATAGTCTAGGGAAGCCCGGTGTGATCCTGTCTGGAGTAGCTGTGAAACCCGGGAAACCAATAACCATCGCGTTAGTTGACGGAAAACCTATCTTTTCATTGCCCGGTAACCCAACATCATCCCTCTTCATGTTTAACGTGTTCGTTCGTCCCATCCTTGTAAAACTTGCTGGCAGAACCGAAGAAGATTTGCCTAAGGTTAAGGCAGTGGCTGCCAAGAAAATGTTTCCGGCACGGGGACGCCGAACCTTCGTTATGATAAACTTAACCTACGACAAAGCTGGAACGCTGCTTGTCAGTCCGGTTCCTACAGGATTGTCAGGCGCCATAACCACTTTGGCGAAGGCTGACGGTTTCGTTGAAATATCCGAGAAACAGCAGTTCATAGATGCTGGAACAGAAATAGACGTTTACTTGTTCGGAAAATTGAGAAAACCGTAAACAATTTGAATGTTTTCAGTTGAAGTTTTCCCTTTTTGCTACTATGTATCCGGATGCTATCAATAGTATAACCATGTATGCTATCAGGGCTGTGTGGAAAAGCATAGCGCCCCCAAAGGTCTGCACCGCAATCGAATTGTAGAGGGTTGTTGCTCCAAAGGTTATTCCTGTAAAGAACAGCCCGACTACAAGGGGCACAGACCACCTTTTCATCTTGAAGAGGCTGTACGCTGTGATTAAACTTAAGATTCCCAGAACTGGGATGTGTGGGGGCGCAGCGAAATTTTCAATCGCGAAATAGGCTACTTCAGCAATTCCTACTGCAATATAGAAAATTGAGAATAGTAACACGGCTGGATTTTCAATCTTGGAGCCCGATTTCGAAGCCATCTCGCATCCCTTGCCTACCGCTATAATGCAACAGATAATAAATTAGTTTCCCAAAATTTGCCTACAGCAGGAGCTTATTTCCAACGAATCAGAGTGCCTTTCAAGAAATGAGAGATAAATGCTCTTGATGGGGAAGATGGATTCTTTGTAATAATTCTGTTTTCATAAGTGTTATCACCTGCTACTGTAATGTGGTTTCGATCAAGATGGACCCGAAAAAAATGCTTTCGAAGGAGATAGCTGCCAAAGTCAGGGGTCACATCAGCGAGCAAACCGTTTCTGACATGGTGGATCAATTCTTCAGGCACGGCAACACGTTTCTTCTCTTAGAATTAATGAATCTAAGAAAGGAAGTTGAAAGCCTGAGAGAAGAGCTTCAACATCAGAGGGAAAGCAAGCGAAGTTCTCTCCGCACACTACTTGTTCCATGAAACATTGTACCCTCCTTCACCCTCCTTTTTCTATTGAGCAAACAAAGAAAACTTTCGATAATCAAAGCTTGATCTGGTCAATTCCGTTTGTGTTTCCTTTTTCGTAAGCTTTAAAAGTATACTGAATGTTGGCTTATTGTTGTTGAGGAATTGTAATGGGTGAATTTCCTGAGGAAGTTGTAAAGCAAGCGTTTTCAAGAGCAAATGCCCGATGCCAGTGTGAAAGAGATGATCATGGCCATGGAAGTTTTACGTGCTTCAAGCAGATTATATGGGAACATAGGGGAAATAAAACGGAGAGAAGTGGGTGGGAAGCCCATTACTTTGTGAGCCCCGAAGAAGGCGGAAAACCTACAGTAGAAAACTGTGAAATACTCTGTTGGGACTGCTATACCAAAACGTTGCAGACCCAATAATCCTAAATTCTCCCTTTTCCTTATGTTAAGTTTAATGTGTAATCAGTTAATTTTCTGGGAGTGACCGACTATGAGTTATCGTGAACTCTTCGTATCCCCATCTCCCGTCTTCACGGGCAGCCAACAATCTTTTGAAGAGGCTGAATACGTCATTTTAGGGGTCCCCTTCGACGTAACCAGCACCTACCGCTCCGGAGCAAGATTCGCGCCCCTCGCCATCAGAGAAGCCTCCCTCAACATTGAAGGCTACAGCTTCAGAACAGGCATGGACATTGAGGACCTGAAAATCCATGATCTTGGGGACCTGCATGTCGCCGGAGATGTTGAATTGACTCTGGGACGTTTAGCGTTGGTTGCACAGGATCTTTTTGACGCCAATAAGGTTCCAGTGTTTATCGGAGGAGAACACACTATTACTCTGGGTGTTATGCGGAGCCTCGACGAAAACGTTGCCTTGGTAAGCTTTGACGCTCACTTAGACCTGCGCGACGATTACCTTGGTCTTACTATATCCCATACAACCTTCATGCGGAGAATCAAAGAAACTGTCAATCCCTCCAAGATTCTGGAGATTGGCACCCGCGCAGTATGCAAAGAAGAGCTTGATTACGCAAAAAAATCTGGAATCGAATTCTTAACTGCCCATCAGATAAGAAAAGACGGCACCGAAAAAACGGTTGAAACACTCGATGATATCCTTGAGGGTTACGAAAAAATCTATCTCACAATCGATATGGATGTTCTGGACCCTGCCTTTGCGCCTGCCGTTCAAAACCCTGAACCTGAAGGACTGGACACCCCAACGCTTCTGGACCTTCTAGAAAAGGTCTGTGACAGTCGGGTAGTTGGCTTCGATTTGGTTGAGGTAGCGCCTCATTATGACCGGGGCGTAACAGCCACTCAGGCGGCAAAAACCATCTTTGAAGTGTTATGCTGTTTAGAGCGAGCACGAAAAAGTTAGTCTGCACCGTTCTGGAATTCTTGGTTCATGTGTTCTTTCATTAGTTTCGCTACGAAGAAGCCGTTGCATTCATGAATGTGGGGATAGAGTCTCTGGCATTTGGTTAGTCCTCTGAGTCCGGGTAAGCCGATTTTGGGTTTTGTATCTACTAGCTTATATTCTGGGTGCAGCTTCAGAAAGTTTTCGATCACCATCTCGTTTTCCTCCACTGTTATGCTGCATGTGGAGTAGACCAGAAAGCCTCCCTTTTTCACGTATTCTGTGCATTGTTCTATCATCTCCCCCTGAATCTTCGCCATACCCAGTATCGACCTTTTGGTGAGCCTCCATTTCGCGTCCGGGGTCTTCCCGAAGGTTCCTGTGCTCGTGCATGGCGGGTCTAAAATCACCAAGTCTGCGGAAACGTTTAATGGCAAACTCTTCCTTGCGTCAGCAACCATTGGCTGAACTATTTTGGCGCCCATGCGCTCTGTTTCCCTTTTCCATACCCGTATCCTTCGCTTTGAGTAATCAACAGAAATGATTTCTCCCTTGTTTTCCATTAACTGCGCCAAGTAAGTTGTTTTGGCTCCTGGGGCTGCGCACACGTCAAGCAATGTGGTTCCTGCTGATGGGTCTGCGATTTCCGCTGCTAGGCAACTGGCTTTATCTTGAATGTAAAAGAGTCCCTGACCGAAGCTTTGGGTTCTTGTGAGCGGTTTCTTGCTTTCAACCAGCTTGTATGTGTGCTTGAGTTGCTGAACCTTTTCCAGAACTATCTTCTCATCCTCAATTTTTTTGAGCACAGTTTCTTCTGGTGCCTTCAAAGTATTCAGTCGCACATAAACTGGTGGAATGTCTGCGGATTTTTTCAAGAATTTCAGGGCTTCTCCTCTTCCAAGCAGTCTGAAACAGTATTTTACGAACCATGTGGGGTGATATGTCTGGAGTCCCACCTTCTCCAGTTCATCTAAGCCCTTCAAGGCAGATTCGGGGTTGATGCTCAGTATTTCTCCGAGAGCCTCTTCAACGTCTTTGAGTTCCCACCATCCCAGAATTGAGCGCCCCATTCTCGCTATCTTGGTAGCCTTCTCCAAGTTTCCGTCCGTCAGTTTTGTTTCATAGACGTATAGGCGAAGGAAAGCCCTTGGACCCAGTTTGAAGTCGTTAAGGGACTGAGGCGCTAAAACCGAATTTAACAGGAAATCGATGTAGTTCTTTCTGCGAAGAGTCTCGACTACTAGCCTGTGGGCTAACCCGATAGCTTTAGGGTCTTTTATTCTCAGCTGTTTCGTTGCTCTGTTTAAGGCTAAACGCTCACCCAATCGCTGCAGTTCAATCCAGCTCAACGTTTCTATGGCGAGCGTCCAAGCATCCCGTAACATTTTAACTTGCCTTTAGGAGTCTTAACTAGGCGCCTATTAAAGGCTTGATCAATGTTAAATAAATGCGAAGCTTCCTTGAATATTGAACGTTCAAGTGCTGTGGTGGAACATGAAGTTGCTGAAGACTGCTCAGGGCGTTGTTCTGGATGTGTATGTTAAGCCGAAATCGGAGAAATTTCTGGTGGAATTAGATGAAGATGAGCTTGTAGTGTCGTGCCGTGAAGCTCCGGTGAAGCGCAAAGTTAACAGAGAATTAGTGAAAAAGCTTTCGCGGCTCTTTAATAGACGAGTGGAGATTGCTTCAGGGTTTAGTTCAAGAAAAAAGAAACTTTTGATCAGAGACATTGAAGCGGAGGAAGTTAACAGAATCTTAGTTTCTGCCTCAAACACTCACTAGTTTGGATGAGCCGTTCGTGCATAAGCTATTTAAAAGCTGACATTAACGCTTCTTTTGGCTGTTTGATGCTCTAAATGAGCATGAGACAGGTTGCCTTTCGTTCCTTCCTTGGAGGTGAAGAAATTGGTTAAGAATGTCCGCTCAGATCGCGTAGAGCTTTCAGACGAAGAGCTGGAATACTATTCTCGACAGGTTGTTATGGCTGAAATGGGCTACAATGCCCAGTTGAAAATAAAAAACTCCAAAGCC
>Ga0307439_1002330_pt1 | contig 11303 bp, 12 predicted proteins | sample SalMarWE160490MG_FD_202142 | JGI IMG/M metagenome (GOLD analysis project Ga0307439, IMG submission 202142) | Salt marsh sediment microbial communities from the Plum Island Ecosystem LTER, Massachusetts, United States - WE1604-90 | ecosystem: Environmental > Aquatic > Marine > Intertidal zone >... | reverse complement strand
CAAACCGGTTTATTCGCCGGACCGTGAAAAAGATGTCCTTGCCCGGATTGCCCAGGCCAATGAAGGTCCGCTGCCGGATAGGTGCCTGGTGGCTATTTGGCGTGAGCTGATGAGCGGGTCTTTTGTTTTGGAAAGGCCTTTGCGAATAGGCTATCTTGGCCCCGGCGGCAGCTTCAGCCATACGGCGTCGATGCTCAAGTTCGGCCAGAGTGTCGAGTACGAACCGTTGGCGGATATCACAAGTATCTTTGATGAAGTGAGCAAAGGTCATTGTGACCTTGGCCTTGCGCCGGTAGAGAATACTATGGCCGGCGGCGTAATAGAGACGCTTGATGCCCTGATAGATTCGGATGTGAAGGTCTGTGCCGAGGTCCTGATGGCAATCCATCATAGTCTTTTGGGCAATTGTTCGTTGGAAGAAATCGGGAAGATTTACTCCAAGCCCGAAGTTTTCGCTCAGTGCCGAAACTGGCTGAGTGCCACCTTTAAGGAGGCACAAACTGTCCCGGTAGCTTCCACCGCCAGGGCGGCGCAAATTGCTGCCGATGAGCCGAGGGCCGCTGCGATTGGCTCCAACGTAGCTGCAGAATTATATGGGCTGCGAATCATTTGCGAGAATATCGAGGATATTGCCAACAATATAACCAGGTTTTTAGTAATCAGCCGGGAAGACGCAAGGCCGACCGGCGAAGATAAGACTGCTATATTATTCAGCACCGCTCATAAAGCCGGTGCTCTGGCTGACGTGCTTGATGTTTTCAAGCGATACGATATAAATTTGACAAATATCGAGTCCAGGCCCAGCAAAAAAAGACAGTGGGAGTACTATTTCTTCGTGGACTTTTTGGGACACAGGACGGACAAGAACGTCCAGGACGGAATGGAAGAAGCGCGGAAGCATTGTCTTCAGCTTTCGATATTGGGCAGCTTCCCAAGAGCGACGGAACTGCTTTAATTGAGTAGACGGTTCATTGTTGAACTAAAAAATAAAAACCGGAGTTTTGCAAAATTGAGGTTAGGCATATATTATTTAAGAAAATCAAGTTTTCGATTTTCTTGAGTAATCAGCTAACTGTCTATTACACAACAACGTACTGTTTGAAAAGAAAAAATTAAAAAACAATTTTTTCTTTCCAAAGTATACCTAACCTCGATTTTGCAAAACCCTTAGTTACGGATAATATAGGAGTGTTTTATGAGAAAGCCGTTTGTGGCAGGTAACTGGAAAATGAACACCGACAGTTACACCAGCGTAGAGCTGGCCGAGCGTATCGCTTCAGGGGCAATGGAGGCGGCAGCGAGCGGAAGCTTAACTGTGGCGGTTTGTCCGCCCTTTGTTTATCTGCAGGCTGTGGCCAAAGCTCTTAGTGCATCGAACGTTGGCGTCGGCGCACAGGATGTTTACTATGAAGCCAAGGGTGCTTTTACCGGCGAGATAAGTGCATCGATGCTGAAGGATATCGGCTGTACGTATTGTCTGTGCGGCCATTCAGAACGCCGGCACGTAATCGGTGAGACTGATGAGCTGATAAATAAAAAGGTTGCCGCCTCAATTGTAAGGGGACTTTTGCCGATATTATGTGTAGGCGAGCTGCTCGCCGAGCGGGAAGCTTCGCAAACAAACCAGGTGGTAACCCGGCATGTAAAAAACGGCTTAGCCGGCCTGAGTGCCGAAAAGGTCTCAGCAGTAACCATAGCGTATGAGCCGGTCTGGGCCATCGGGACAGGCCTGACGGCGACTCCGCAGCAGGCACAGGAAGTACACGATTTCATACGAAAGCTGCTCAGCCAGATGTATGGCGACCAATTAGCTGAGGGAATTCGTATTCTCTATGGCGGCTCGGTAAAGCCCAACAATGCAGCAGAGTTGATGGGACAGCCTGATATCGACGGCCTGCTGGTCGGAGGGGCAAGTTTGAAGGCTGATGATTTTCTCGCAATAATTCAGGCAGCAATGTAATTGAAAGGGTAACGAATATGACTGTTTTTCCATTGTTGGCAGTAGGTTTTATTATGAAGGTAATCGCCGCTTTGTTCATCATTTGCTGCGTGGCGCTGATTTTAATCATTTTGATTCAGAAAGGCAGAGGCGGTGGTTTGAGTGCGGCATTCGGCGGTGGTATGGCCGGCGGAATTCTGGGCTCCAAGACCGGTGACTTCCTGACCTGGGTGACAATAGTGCTGGTCGGCGTGTTTCTGACACTTGCGGTGGTGATGGGCAAATTCTACAAACCGGCTGTGAGTGAATTTGGCCAAGGCCCGCCGGCTCAGCAGGAGCCGCTGACAAGCCCGGAGCAGCCATCCCCATCCGTTGGCATCGAGGATACGACCAGTGATGTTAATGCCGGTGCCGATGTAAATTCGCCAGGTGATTAACGGGGAGGAGTGTTCCTAATCATACGTACAATGGATGTGTGCACGGTAGAATTTATATTGAAACTGAAGTTTTGCAAAAGTCTTGTTGAAAGCGTATTGCTATGATAAACAGTATGACCGGTTACGGCCAGGCACAGGGTGAGGTTAACGGCGTAAGTTACCTCGTTGAAGTCAAAACCCTCAACCACCGCTACTTCAAGACGATTGTAAAGTTACCGGAGTTGGTGGCGTTTCTGGAAGAAGATATTGAAAAGCTTCTGCGAAAGAATTTATCACGCGGGATGGTAAATTATGTGCTTCGGCTCAAGAATACCTCGGTAAATGCGCTCTTTGATATAGACGAGACGGCCCTTCAGGCTGTTGTGGAAAAATTGAACAGGGCCGGATCGTCGGCTGCTGTTAAGGGGGCCGTTGATATTGGTAACTTGTTGAGTCTGCCCGGAATCATTCAGCCGGCATCGCCGGATAAAGAAGTGGCCGAGCAAATTAAGGAAGCGGTTTTGCAAATCAGCCGGGAGGCGATAGATAAGGTCAAACAAATGCGAGCCGCCGAAGGGAATTTCCTGGAAGCTGATTTGAAAAAACACTGCAGTGCGATAGAACAAGACCTTGGACAAATACGTGCTCGAAGCGAGACCGTTTTGCAGGAGTACGCAAAAAAACTAAAGCAAAGAGTCGATGTGCTGCTTGCGGAGGCAAAACTGAAATTGGACGAAGAAACACTTGCCAGAGAGGTTGCGATTTTTGCCGACAGGTCGGATATATCTGAGGAGATTGCCCGGCTGGATTCACATCTGCAGCAATTTATTCAGACCTGTCAGGCAAATGAGCAGGCGGGACGCAGGCTGGACTTTATCGGTCAGGAGATGCTCAGAGAGGCCAACACCATTGCCAGCAAGGCCTCCAATACAGAGATTATACGCTGTGTGGTCGATATAAAATGCCGAATAGACCGGATTAAGGAACAGGTTCAGAATGTAGAATAGAAAGGATGCAGAACGTAAAGAGCATTAGAAGTTTGTACTGGGATTAGAATGAACGATACAAAGAACAAAAAAGGCAAAGCGGTGATAGTAAGCGGCCCGTCCGGTGTCGGCAAGAGCACTATCTGCGAAGGGGTGGTTAAGCGGCTGAATGACGTTTATCTTAGCGTCTCGGTTACGACCCGGCCGAAGAGCGAAACCGAAGTTGACGGCCAGGATTATTGGTTTATATCAGAACAGGAGTTTCAAGAGCGAATTGATAAGGGCCTGCTGCTGGAGTATGCCGAGGTGTTCGGTCATCTATATGGGACGCCGAGGGACAAGGTTGAAGAAGCCGTGCGACTCGGCAAAACCGTTATTCTTGAAATCGACGTTCAAGGCGCCAGACAGGCCAAGGCAATTTTCCCGGATGCAGTAATGATTTTTATTTTACCACCGGCCGAAAAGGACCTTGTGGAACGTATGTACCACAGGGGCAGAGAAGCCGCTGATGCCGCTGAAGTAAGACTGAACGGGGCAAGTACTGAAATCGCCGCGGCCTGGCAGCATTATAAACATATGGTTATAAACGAGGATTTGCAGCAGGCAGTGGACGAATGTGTGCAAATAATCGAGAGTGCCTAAAGTGCCTAAAGTTGAAAGTGCCTAAAGTACAGTAATCTCAATATCCTTATAACTTTAGCTCACTTTAGGCACTTTAGTTATGAGGTAAAAGATGATAGATGAACTCAAGAGCGAAAAGATAGTCAACAAAGTCGGCGGCAGATTCAAATTGACGGCGCTGGTTCAAAAACGATTGGGCGAGCTTTTGCAGGGTGCCAGGCCGTTGATTGAGGACGCCGAAGGCAAAACGATGCTCGAAATTGTTGTTCAGGAAATCCTGCAGGACAAGATCACCATCGATGACGGATTGCCCACAAAGGCCTCAGAGAACAAAAAGAAGATTTAAACATAAATCTAACTCTCCAGTATGCACCGGCGGCAAAACGAGATACGAGATGCTTGAGAATTTGAATATTTTGCTTGGTGTCAGCGGCGGAATTGCTGCGTACAAGGCGGTCGATTTGGCTGGCAAGCTGACCGCTGCCGGCGCCAGGGTAAATACCATAATGACTGAAAACGCCTGCCGGCTCGTTGGCACAAAAAGCTTCGAGGCGGTTACCTGCTCAGCCGTTTTTACGAGTCTGTGGAATACGCCCGAAGAATATAAAATCGGCCATATAGCCTTGGTTGACTGGGCTGATATTGTTGTCGTGGCACCTGCAACAGCCAATATAATAGGCAAAATAGCAAACGGCATCTGTGATGATTTAATTAGTACGACCCTTTGTGTGGCCTGGCGTCTGATTAAATCAGGGGCCGTACTTTTAGCTCCTGCGATGAACAATAATATGTGGGACAACCCAGCCGTGCAGCGCAATGTAGAGACGATAAAAGAGATGGGCTTTCAGTTGATTGGCCCTGTTGAGGGACGACTCGCCAGCGGAGCTGAAGGCATCGGCAGAATGTCAGAGCCGCAGGATATTTTAGAAGCAATCGAAAAAATCGCCGACGATAAGCCAATTGACAAATGACTATTGACGATTGACTATTGAAAAAGGAATCAGAAACTGGAATCAAATAGTCAATAGTCAATATCAAGTGTTAATCTGTGGTTGAAAATGCACATCCTAATCACAGCGGGCGGCACCCGGGAATACATTGACCCGGTCCGTTTTATTTCCAACGCCAGCAGCGGCAGGATGGGTTACGCCCTTGCCCGCGAGGCGCTAAAGGCCGGGCATAAAGTAACACTCATAACCGCGCCAACCACCCAAAGACCGCCGAGTGGGGTAAAAGTAATCGAAGTTGAAACCGCCGCCCAGATGTTCGAGGCGGTGAAAAAGCATTTTCACCGATGCGATTGTCTGATTATGGCTGCCGCTGTGGCCGATTACACTCCCGCAAAGCCGTCTAAAACAAAAATCAAAAAGACCACCAGGCCCCTTACCATCAGATTAAAATCCACAACCGACATTCTAAAATGGGCAGGTGCACATAAAAGGGAAAATCAAATCGTTGTAGGTTTTGCCCTCGAAGACAAAGCTGTCCGAGCCCGGGCGGAAAAAAAGTTCAAAGAAAAGAGCCTTGATATGATAATCGCAAACACCTCTGCTGCTATTGGTGCTGACAAATCAACCGTTCAAATAAAAGTAGCGAATCAAGAATGGACAATATTATCACAAGCGAACAAAGAAACTATCGCCAGTAAAGTCATATCCATAATTAGTGTGAGATAGAATAATGACAGATGATAGTAAGAGCGAAAATATATTTAAGCCTCTTGATCATTCTCGATTGAAAAATTTCTTTAAATATTGTAGCGATGATGAAAAGGTAATTAACGGGATGTTCAAGGAACATCAAATTAGATTTACGCAACCTGCAGCACTGAACGACCCCCTTGAGTTTAATCCAATCATCCGATTCAAGCAAAGCAAAGGCAAATACACAAACTACATTTTCGATGGTATTGCGTTTCCGAGCGATGAAATAAGGATTCGGCATCAACTGATTGAGCGTCAATTGAACAATTTTGGAATTCTCTCACTAACAAATATCCCTGACTGCTTCGACATGTGGAGCCGCTATGCTAACGGCCACAGAGGCTTTCTCATCGAACTTAAGAGTGATTTTTTTAAGCATCCATTTATGATGTCAAAAGATGGTAAAGAGTACGAAGTAAGAAAAGTAGAATACGTTGATGAATATGCAGTCAATATAGACGAACTTGTCGATGAGCATGGCCTGATTCCGTTCGCAGATTTTAACGAGCAGACGTTCTTCACAAAGACTTCCCGATGGAGATATGAAGAAGAATACCGTATGGTTCGGAGATTGTCTGACAATACTAACTGGCAGAGGTTGAAAAACAGGGCTCATCGCGACCGAAAAGTATACCTCTTTGATTTCTCCCTGGACTGCATAGTGTCGGTTACGTTTGGGGCATGTATGTCTCTGGAGAATAAGGAAAAAATCATCGAGGCCTGTAGAGGCTCAGGTATTAACTTCCTCCAAGCAATCATAATCAGAGACCAAAACGATAAATTCAACCGACCGGCGAACGTGAAGTTAGTAAAAGCAGAGAGCTTCCCTGATCTGAAGAGGATGGGTGATATTGGTATGTTCTTTGAGCAGAAATTTATTGAAGAAAGACGAAAACCAGCAGTTAAAATAAAGGAACTGAATGAGCTGCCATATTACGCTGACGACGAAGAGTGGATCAGCCAATACTACAAAGACAAGAAATCCAAACAAACGAATCGACCTACCTCCTCGATCGAATAGCTCAATTTTTTATACCAAGGTCATATTTTGTAACGATAGACTATGAATTTGCAGTTGCTTCATTACGTGCCTGAAGGGACTTCCTTACGCGCTTTCTCGATACTTATCCGGCTGATTTTACTCACTGCAAGTCAGGTTTTTCGCTTCTTTTGACCTTTCTGGATAGAATCTGTTTGATTCCTGATTGCATCCCAGTAGGCGTTCATTTGGCATACCATCTCTCTGCCCTTTTCGGTGAGTTTATAATATTTCCTCGTAGGCCCCTCAGGTGAATCCTGCATAAAAATCTCAACTAATCCATTGCTTCTTAATCTTCTAAGGATAAGGTAAATCACACCCTCGCTGATGATCAATCCTTCAGTTCTGCACAGTTTTTTTGCAATATCATATCCGTACATTTTTCTGGTTAGGATATCGTTTAATATGCAAAGCTCCAGCACTCCCTTGCGAAGCTGATTTGTCCAGTTATCAAAAAAGTTAGCATTCATACACTACACTATATCGCAATGCAAGGTACCTGTCAATGCTATGTAGTGATTTTTTTGAAAAATTATTCTATCTGTAAGCCCTTTTATACAAAGAAGATAGAAAAAACACCTTCGTCGAAGAAAAAATTTTTCGCAAGAAAAGACTGAATTGTGATAAAGAAATCAGCTTCCATCATTTGTGCTGAGTAGGCAATTATTTAAATAAAGAAGAGCAATTCAGGCTGGCTCAGACCCTAAAAAACGGCATAACAAGAAACCGTCATTAAAAAACTGTCTCTTTAGCGAGAACTACTTAAAAAACCGGTTCTCTCATTTGGATTTGTTCAACGATACTCGAATGTGATAATATAGGGGCCGTGGAAAGTGTTTCATTGGCTACTTAAAAAGGAGATAAAAAAATGACGATAACGATTAAGAGAGTTATTTTATTGGTGCAATTATTATTAACAGTTGCAGTAAGCGCAGCGGCTGAGCAGACGGTTTTCCCAATCAAGGTAAGTGAGAATCGACGATATTTTATAGACCAGAATAACAATCCCGTCTTCTGGTTAGGCACTACCCAATGGCAAATCTTTCGGGAATATACTCTGGACGAAGTTAGGACGACTCTTGAAAAGGTAAAAAGCCATGGCTTTATCTTTGTTCAGGCGATGCTTATGGGCGTTGGTGACGGCACCCAGCCCAATGTGTACGGTCAAAAGCCCTGGATTAATAACGACCCCCTCACGCCAAACGAGGCGTATTTCAAGAATGTGGATTCTGTTATTAAAATAGCCCGGGATAACAACCTGGTCTTTTCGGTGACTCTTTATCATCAACGTTACCGCAAGTATATAACGTTAAAGAATGCCCGGGCGTGGGCGAAGTGGCTGGCTCAGCGGTATAAGGATGTGCCCAATATTGTCTGGTCGATGACACCTGAGGCCAAACAGGAGTTTATTCCTGTTCTTCGAGAGCTGGCTGCGGGTCTCCACGAAGGAGATGGAGGTTACCACCTTATTACTTTTAAACCCGACCCTGCACCATACTCATCCAGCTTCATTCACAATGAAGATTGGCTTGACTTCAACTCAATGCAAACGTGGAATGGTGTTAAGCTGATTTATCCTATGGTGACAAAGGATTATAACCTTAAGCCTGTAAAGCCCGTTTTAATGGCCGAAGGTGCATACGAAGCAGGTTCTGAATATGGATTTGATGTAACTCCCTTATGGATTCGCAGGCAGGCCTATTATTCGTACCTGGCCGGTGCCCATCACACCTATGGCCATAACGACAGTTGGCGGGTGCTGCCTACATGGAAGAAAGCTCTGGATGCGACGGGTGCTCGTCAAATGGGCGTACTTAAGAAAATATTCCTGGGCTTAAAAGAGTGGTGGTATCTCGTCCCGGACCAATCAATTTTTGCAAGCGGTGGCTTAACCGGCGGAGATGTACTGAATTTGGCGGCCCGTCATAAAAACGGCCAATGGATAATGGTTTATTTAGGCAGCAAAAGCTCATTCTCCATCAACATGAATAAAATTACAGCAGGAAACAAAGTGAATGCATTTTGGATTGACCCGAAAAACGGCGATTCGGTCCCGATTGGCAGTTTTTTGAATACGGCAGTGAGGTCCTTTTCGACGCCTGATGAATGGGAAGATGCTATATTGATACTGGAAACATCTGTCGACTGAATTCGGACACATGGAACCTAATCAAAAAAACGAAAACAAGACTGGCGCCCCGGACTACTCTCAATTCCCAACATTCTTTAAGTACTGTAGTAATGATGAGAGGGTGATTCGTGGCTTGTTCAAAGACTACAAAATCAGGTTCACACAACCAGCAGCGCTGAATGACCCTCTTGAGTTTAATCCAATCATTCGGTTCGAGCACAACGGCAGCAAATACACGCGATATGTTTTCGACGGAATTATGTTTCCGAGCGAAGAATTGAGACTTCACGGTCAGCTTATCGAGAGTCAATTGAATGTTTTCGGCATTCTATCGCTGACAAAAGTCCCGGACTCCTTCGACATGTAGAGCCGATATGACAATGGTCACAAGGGTTTCCTTATAGAACTCAAACCTGATTTTAATAAACACCCCTGTATGCTTTCAAGAGACGGCCCGGAATATCCAGTCATGGAAGTCAAGTATGTTGACGAATACACAGTCAACATAGACGAACTTGTCGATGAGAATGGATGGATCGCATCCGCAATGGTCAGAGAGAAGATGCTATTCACCAAGACTTCCCGCTGGCAAGATGAAAAGGAACACCGCATGGTCCGGGAGTTGGCAGATGATCCCAAGTGGCAGCCCTTGGGGAACAAGCCTTATCGCGACCGAAACTTCTATCTCTTTGATTTCTCGCTGGACTGCGTAGAGTCGGTTACATTTGGGGCATGTATGTCGAGCGAGAACAAGAATAAAATCATAGAGGCATGTGAGGGTACAGAGATCAAGTTCTTCCAGGCAGCCATAATCAGAGACCGAAAGGATAGATGGAGCCGGCCGGCGTGTGTTGTGCTCATACCAGCAGAGACATTCCCCAACTTGCTGGGGATGGGTGATCTTGGCCTGTTCGTAGAACAGAAGTACCTGAAAGAAAAACTGAGACCACCGATCACAGTAAGCAAACTGAGTGAGCTACCATATTATGCCCGCGTAAGCGTTCAGGCAGTTTTGGCTAAATTGTCTGCGGTTTTATTAACGATGGAGCAGCAATACCATCCAAATGACAACGACACACATCACGCAAATACTCGATAATGCTTCGCCTCTGAAGACGGCAGGTCGCGCACGTTGTGAGGATACGCTCTACATAACACGCGCCACGTTCGCTCTGTGTACCGAAGCTGCTCTTACGCCACAATACACCCTGACGCACGATACGCTCGGCAGAATTGTTAGTAGGATCTACACTTTGATCATGCACAAACGTCCAGAGATGCTTGCGATGCTTGAGAATTCCGCGACATTTACCAGCCAATTTGCATTTGCCGGACGCTCCTTCTTCAAGAAGTTTTTCTACGCTCACCATCAGTGGTGCCATTCTGTTTTGAAAAGTACGCCATTGCAGCGTACCATCGCGAACCCTCTGTCGCATTTTCAATATTTTCTTCGCCAAACCGTAAAGTTCTTGACCTGTCTTGCCAAGGGCACTTTTGGCCTCGCTGATTGCCTTAAAATCCCGTTTCAAATGCGCCCAGCATATTTGTCGGATGCCGGTAAAGAAATTATATCCGCCCCAGCGGTCGCTCACCAATACGCCGGAGAACATACCCAACAACTTACTTGCCGCTTGTTGTCCGCGTTTGGCGTGAACCATAAAAACCGCCGCACCAGTACAACAGAAAGTCCACAGCCAGCCTCGCTGTCGATTACCTCGTCGCCAGCCGGTTTCGTCTGCATGTGCTACATCCTGCTCTCTAATATGCTCGATTGTTTCATTATATGGATGTTCCAATGCCTCGGCCAGTTGGGCCTCGCAATTACTCAGACCGCCAAGACTCATCGGTACCGAGAATACCTCATTCATCATCGCCAGTGCCTTACGCTTGCTGGTATTAAGAACACCGGTCAGTACCGCCACCAATGCCAGTACGCCGGGGCCAAAGTGTCTGCGCCTGACCTCATCGGGCAAGGGTGCATAAACGAGTTCTCCGCAGTCCTTGCATCGACAAACATGCTGGATATACTCAGTTACTTCAGGAACGATTGGCGGTATATCGACAATCTGATGACGCAACGGCTCCTCATCGCATTCTTCAAAAAGTGTTCCGCCGCAAAAACATACTTCAGGCTTAAGTTCAATACGGTGCGTTACTTTCTCCGGCGGAAACAACTGGCGCAAATGCGGCTGGTGCCCTTTCTTTGCTCCAGGTTTTTTAGGCCGTCGCTTTGGCGATACAGCGGAGAATCCAGGTGGATCAGACGATGGCGGTTTGGACGAATTCTTCGAATTTATTCCCAAAAGCCGCTCAAGCTCTTCGATACGCTTTTTCAATTCGACAATCTCTTTTTCCAACTGTTCTATATATGCGTCTTTGTCCATATAGTTATTATCGGACAAAACAAATTTTTACTTCAATCATTCAAAATTCAATGAACGCTTACCTGGAATTGATAATATTTCATC
>Ga0307439_1002314_pt1 | contig 11356 bp, 11 predicted proteins | sample SalMarWE160490MG_FD_202142 | JGI IMG/M metagenome (GOLD analysis project Ga0307439, IMG submission 202142) | Salt marsh sediment microbial communities from the Plum Island Ecosystem LTER, Massachusetts, United States - WE1604-90 | ecosystem: Environmental > Aquatic > Marine > Intertidal zone >... | reverse complement strand
CCTGTTTCAGTAGACACTCTTACACTGAAATCGGCTCCTAGTATTGGATAGTCTTCTAGTCTGAGGCCCCATCTGATTCTCCATTTCCCACCTTGATCGAGGTAATCATCTGAGTAGGTGTATGTTGGGTCAGGTATGGTGAATTGTTCTGGAAGTTGCTGGGTTGCTTCTATGAGGAGTTGCTCTGCGATGGCTTGTGCTGTATATGGGCTCATGGTGGCGTTATGTTCGTCTGGTTTGAGCGTGTATGTGTGGGTCTTGATTGATCCTTCTGGTGTGATCTGTGCCTCGTATAGCGTGGTCTGGTTTTTCCATGTGTAGAACGTGTTCGGCTGGTTTGATATGTTGTACGTGTGTTTGCCGAGGTATTCCGCTGTTCGTGGTGCGTCGAGTTTGCGTTTGGCTTGGATTAGTTGGATGTTTTCCTTTATCCACGGGTCTGTCTGGTATACGTACGCTGCCGAGGCTGTTATAATGATTAATAGTATCGCTGTGATGGCTACTAACTGCTCCCTCGTCTTCAATGATCTCGACCCTTTGTTCATTATGTCAGGTTGATGTGTATATAATACTAATTTATAGAACAGCCACTCTACTTAGTAGACGCAGATCCGGCGTCAGATTAGAAGGGTTTCACGCATCGTCTTCCCAGAAATAGTCTTCTCCGAAGGCTATGGAGAAGGGTCTACCTATGTTAAACGCTTCATACAGCCCGTTTAGGCTGCCATCGAACTCCATCGCAGCCATGGCTGCCTCTGTCATCTGCTCCTCGTCATAGACTATCCTGGGACTTGATCCCAGCACCATTTCCTCTGGGAAGGCCTTCCACATCCGCTCCAAGTCCGCGCTGATCTTTTCGAGGTACAACTCCTGACTGAAGATGATCTCGATCTCTGTGTCGCCGCTGGAAGCCATTTTGCCCATGATCTGCTGAGACGCCTGCGCGAGGCTATCCGAAGCCTGCCTCAGCGTGTTCCACTGTTCCCTATGTTTCCCGTCAATGATGGAGGCTATCCTGAGATGTCTCGATGCCTGCATCATGTCACTCTGGAGAACTTTGAGGGCCCCCAGCTCAAGCCTACCCTCATCCAGGGCTGCGTTTAATGTGTTGATCGATTCTTCATAGTTGCCTCTCGCTTGCAGCAGGCTCCATCCCAGTGCGTTCGTCTCGTCGTTCGATAGAGCGCGAATGGAATAAGCGAGATAAACGTTGGTAGAGAGCAAGACTACTACGATGAAGGCGAGGGCCCAACTTATGGGGGTCTTCCTCCCGAGTATGTTGAATGTGCCTTCTCTGGGTTTCACTGGTTCCTCGACTCTTTTGTCAGGGACAGCGTGGCGGCCCCGAACTCGGAGAGCCTGTATTTTTCATCAGGCCCTTTGGTGATCAGCTCGTTCAGGTTATTCAGGTGATAGTTTAGTAGGCCGTTGTCGATCCCCAGCTCGTTCAACATGCCGGTGAACGTCGTGGACTGGGCGTCTAACCGTCTGAGTATTCTCCTCCTTATCGGGTGTTTCAACGCGTGGAAGATGACGTTGTACGTGTCTTCTTCAGAGCCCATTTTGTCTCAACAATGCATAATGCTGTGGTTTTAAGAGGGTTTTCGAGAAGAAATCTTCACCATCCTTCCTGATTGGTGGAGTGCTCTTAGAGAAGAAATTTTTTCAAGCCTGCACACCATATTTTTGGGTGTTCTAATCTTTAGTATTATATCATAATTATATCGTCTTTTAGCTGAACTGGTGTGCGCGAATAATGAGTATAAGAGACTTGATAGGTGTGTTTCACCCTTCACTGGTTTTTCTAGGAGGGTACAACGGTACGTTTGATTGATCAACTACTGCTCGGAGCCTTAGCGGCGGCATCTCTTGTAATTATAGTGTTAATCATCAAGATATTAATGGAAAGGCAGGAGGCCGTGAGTCAAGAAAGTAAAGCCTCGCAGCCTATGGAACAAGAGCCGGAGACCGTGGAGCCAAACGAAGATGTCTAGGATGATCTCGTTTAGGGTCATCTTGTTTCTCGGTGATATACTTGAGCCGTAAAGCCCCGTACCTAGGCGTAGCGATCAGCGTGTTTCTCTACATCGTATCTTTCTCCGGTGAATCCGTTATAGTTGACGAGACTGTGGTGGTGCCCGCGAACGGCTACACCGACTGGGCGATACAGATGTATCCTGGACAGAGGTTGTTCGTAAGGACCAGTGCACATGCGGATGATCCTTTGGAGATAATACGCTGCGTCCTTGAACTGTGGGTAATGGATGAGGAGAGCTTCCTGTGCTACGAATCGGGCGACTACAGTGAGGCTAGGGAGAGGGATCAAGAGTGGATCGATATGAACCATTACACCCATTACGACGTTAATATCAGAAGGTTTGGCCGCGTTCACGTTGTGCTGAATAACAGGATTAGAGTATTAGACCCGAACAGCGCCAAAGAAGCGGATATCATCATCAAGGTTCTAAGACCCTATGGCTATCTTGTTTTCTTTAGCGTTATCTTAGCGGGTATAAACGTCTACAAACTTATACAAACATATAGAGAACATGAAAAGTTGAAACTAAGTTTAAGTGCTATGACGTTGATTATTTATCAGTTAAATATAAAGACCATATAAAGGGTTAACATGAAAAAAAGGAATCTCGCCATCATCTCCGCCTTCTCAATCATTTTATGCGCCGGCGCCGCCATGACAGCTCTCGGATGGGGAATGCGCATCCGCTTCTACTTTGGTTTGCTACCCTTCGAGGAATCAAAGTCGGCATCGGTAGAGGCGTTCGACCTGGAGGAAAGATATATAGTTCGGCCTGTCTCAGACTTGCATCAGTTGAGGTTCATGAATCTCATCACCTCGGCGACGAAAGCTGAGGGAGAGGTCATCCTTGATGGCTGGCACCCCGGTGTCTTCCCCTCGGTGAACCGTACGGTGCCCCGTTTCCACATGGGGTGGGTGGACCCCACAAGGATCACGGTGTTCGGAACGGAGTATGATGTCTGTTACCTGGAGATGTGGGTCATAGACGAAGCCCTCTACCTGAACGTGCGGCACCAAGGGGAAGAGGATGTTGTTGGGACGCTTTTCCTCATCGAAGACCCGGAACTCGCCACGAAGGCACGTGATCTCATGATGGAGGCATTCTAGTGAAAATATTGTCAACAATCCGGAGGACACCCACGACAGGTTCTGGGCCCTGGCCTTAGCAGTGTACGCTTTGTCGACGTAGCCGATTGCATCATGAACACCACAGAAAAATAGAATTACAATCTACCTGTAATTCCACCCACACTCGGGGCAACCCCAGAACCAACCTGAGATAGTTTCAACCCAATTTAAAGGAACCGTGTGTATCAATACCTAGGAGAAAAAAATGCGCTATGGATTTTGACGATATCACAGGGTGATCACGGGCTCAGCAACAATAATTAAAGAATATTATAATTCTTCTAGCTCGATTCACTCTATTTCAACAACTCCATCTTATTCTCTCTGAACGACCTCGAAAGCCCCTGATAGTGATCTTGTTTCACTAATCCAGACCCATCTCCATGTTCCAAGAGAACAATCATTTTCCAGTAACATAGGCTCCCCATTATAGAGCTGTTGATAATAAGACACATACCAATAGCCATCAACATTAATCCATTCTGTCAGATGATCGCTTCTCCAGATCAGTTTCCCGTTGGCATCCCAAACCTCGAAATAGGAGTTGTTATAGGGCTTATCACACTCGATATCGAATGCCACTATTTCACCGGCTAGGAACTCTGGCTTACGAGGTGAAACGCTCACCTCCAAGTAGGTCCATGTTGAGGGCGCTTCGATAAGCACATCAACTGTTACGTTATATTCGCATTCATCGACGGAGAAATCCAGAAAATAAGATCCGGGTCTAACATCGCCGTAAACCATTCCGTCAGGATCATCTTCAAGGTTTAACCATCCTAAGACTAATCGATCATTGTCCTCTTCATACATGGAAATCGTGAAGTTGGAGAACGGAGTAACATCGAGACTCCACATTATTCTAATCTGGCTCGAAGGCACATGGAACATCTCCGTTTTCATAGATGCTGAACCGGTCCAAGCCCCTATATTGTTCCAACTGCCTATTGTGTAATTGCAGACATGTATGAGAACATATATTTGATCAACGAGTTCGTCTATCAAATCCTTTTGACTGCTCAACTGTGCTTTTACTAGATTCATGGTTTCATTTTTATAATCTAGTTGATTTTGTAAAGAACCTACTTGAGACTGTAATTGAGTTATTTCATCTTGAAGAGATGCGATTTGGGAGCCGAGTTCTGCTATCTGGTTTTCATAGGGAGTATAATCTGGGGCTGGAGCAGACAAGTATCCTACTAACCCACCGATAATGACGCCGATGACTAATCCTGTAAGAATCGATTTATAGTCCATACCAATTCTGGAAGAAAGCATAGATACCACGATCGTATCTGGTTTTACTTAATATATTATCTTTGGATTATAACAATAATCAAATCGAGGCTATAGGGGGTAGGTAGGGGGCAGTTATTTCGAGGTTTGTTCTGGATAGTGTGAGTGTGTTTTGCTATGTTGAATAACAGAAGTTCAATACTCCACATTAGATTGTTTAAATTGGTCATATAGTAATTTAGTACGTGTATGTGCTGTGCCAGTCTCCTTTTCCTCTTCTATTCATATAGTAGAAGATGATAAATACGCTCAGGAAAAACGCAAGGAATACAGTTCCTTCGATCAGCTCCGTCATGTCAGTGAGGTCCTTCCCCGCATAAGCACCGTATATGACGATTATTGAGCCAATAATATAGGCGACTTTTTCTTTTAACTGCATCAAATAATATAGTTATTTAAAGCTTCTATATTTCACTTTGGAGCGCACGTGTCTAAAGTCCCGTTTAAGAAAACAGAGAGCGGGATGATACCTTGGTTTGAATTATTCATATAATTATCAAGTGTTTTGTCACATGAGGCTAGGGAAATTAAATTTCTTGTTCTATTGTTCTAAAACTTAGTATTATATTACAGTCAAGAAAATGGTAACGTAATGGTGGATACATCGGAGCGAATCAACATCGGAAGAGCCAGATTAGTGATTGTAGTGATAATATTGGCTTTTATCTTTCTTGGGGCAAGGATGGGTCATCGGGCTTGGTGGCTAAGAAAAATAGTGAGAGATACAGAGCAAGAAATCGTTGATGTCGGGTTTCAATTGGAAAAACTAGAGTCCCCTATAGGACCTCAACTAGAACCCCCCGTATCAATAGACACACTTGCACAGTTCATCGAAGAAGCAGAATTGGTTGGGGCAGAAACGATATACTTTCTTCCAGGTAATTATCTTTCTGAGGGTTCGAGTTTCTACTTAGGTAGAAAAGGGATGTACCATTACTCTTATGAACTCAATATCGTTCCATTAACAAGGACTCTTTTCCCAAAGTATGTGACACCTTCTGAGAAACTAGCAATCGAAATCGGCAGATGTTTTCTCGACGGAGTGGGTCGAAAGACTGGAAAGGTCTTGTTCATCAAGCATGAGGAGAAGGAACCTAATTTCTACTGGGATATAGCACTCAAATCGGATGTTGAATGGGATAGGCTAGATGTCTGGGATAGGATGCTTAAATGGGATAGACCTGAGATAAGGGAGATTAGACCTTGCTGGGTCATCAGATTTGAACAAGCGAAAAGACCCGGGCATTTCTACGAAGTTTGGCTAGATGCTTCCGAATATATCGTAGTAGGAGGAAGTTCTTGTAGGTGATTGTAATAATTAAACATCGAGGTAAGACCATAATTCTTACCATTGTATTAATTTTATTACTACTAGTTTGGGCTCCCTGGATAACAAAAGATTATGCCATCAATAAAGTAGTTGAAAAACTGGGTGGCCCTGACACTCGTTTTAATTATCTTGGTCGGGATATGGCGGTAAAAGATATCCCCATAGAAGTCAGTTGGTTTCCATTTGGTAGGTATGTAACCTTTCCAGGTGAAGCAGGTTGGTTTGTAAGTTTTTATGGCAATATTTCACCATAACCAACCTCCAATCCTGACATTCTCCGGAGTCATGAGGGGCAATGTCTCGACTTTCATCAGCGTCGTGGCGACGATATTGACCGTAGGGCTCCTCTACAAGAACCCGTCCATCGTTCTTGGTCGATGAAGCGTTCACATCGGATGCGAGCATAATGATCCATTAAACCACGATACACTTTGTCAGGTATACCGGTTGGCTCAACGGCTCGTTAAAAGAGCGTGGGTTTCGCAAGCGTTCATGGGATATCCCTGCACAAGCTGTGAATATCCTACAGGCACAGTTAAAATGTGCTTCAGGAGAGAAAGAGTCTAAGCCTTGAGGTGCTCGTCGAACCAGTCGAGCATTATCCTTAGCCGCCTCATCCTTATGGTGGGCCGGGCGTTGCTCCTGAAGACGTGGCTGCCCTCCATGAACATGGCCAGCCTGGTCTCCTTGCCCAGGTGCTTGAGAGCCGTGTAGAACTCTATGCTCTGGTCCACCCAGCACCTGTAGTCGTTCCAGCTGTGGACGAACAGCACGGGCGTGTTAACGTCCGCAGCGTAGGTGATGGGCGACTTGTCAACGTAGACGTCCAGATTGCTCCAGGGGCTGCCGCCTATCTGCTCCGGCGCGAAGTGGAAACCGATGTCGCTGGTGCCGAAAAACGCCGTCCAGCTGCTTATCCCGTTCTGGCTCACAGCGGTCTTGAACATGTCCGTGTGGGTTATGACCCAGTTGGTCATGAAGCCGCCGTAGCTTAGGCCGGTGACGCCGAGGCGGTTCTTGTCGATCCACTTGAACTCGTTCAGCGCGTGCTCCATGCCTTTCTTGAGGTCCTCGTAATCCCATATGCCCCACTCGCCGCGGATGTCGCAGAACCTCTGGTCGTAGCCGTCGCTGCCCCTGATGTTGATGTAGATTACTGCGTAGCCCTCGGCGGCGTAGAGCTGGTGCTCGAACATCATGGAGTCGCCGAACTTGCTGCGGGGGCCGCCGTGAATGTCCAGTATGGCGGGGTACTTCCTGCCTTTCTTCCAGCCGTGGGGCTTCAGTACCCATCCCTCGACGGCTGTGTCGTCCTTCTGGGTGAACTCGAACCGCTCCGCCTTCACCAGCTCCACGTTGGCCAGGAGGTGGTCGTTGAACCGGGTGAGCCGCGCCTCCTTCTCGTCGTGTATCCACATCTCCGTGGGCTGGTCCGTCCGGACTCTGGTGTACGCGATCTTGCCCTTGCTCACGCTGAACTCCTCGACGCTATAGTCGCCGGAGACCACCGGGTCGATGTGGCCCTGCTCGGCCTGGACCCTGTAGACGCCGAACCTGCTGCTGTCCGAGACCGGGAAATAGATCATGGGTCCCTCCCAGACCGGCGCCGGCAGGCCCGTGTGGGGGCTCCTCAGGTCGTAGTAGTGGCGGCGGCTGCAGCCCCGGTCCAGGCTCTCCGTGAGGTCGGTGACCTCTGTCTTCTTCAGGTCTAGGACGTGGACCCCCCAGTGGGTGGGGTAACCGTGGCTGCCGTTGTGCCCCAGCACGGCTATCTGGCTGTCGTCCACCGACCAGCATATGGCCGATATGGAGTAGCCGCCCAGGGCCCGCTCGTGTCGTAGACGTAGAGGTCCGACTCGCTGGGCCGTAGATCGTTTGCTGATTTGGCGTAGGCCACCCTGCCGCCCAGGTTCCCGGGCGCGTAGCACTGGACGCTCTCGTCGCCGTGGGTGAGCTGCGTCACTATGCCGCTGTTCACGTCCACGACGTGGAGCTGCTTGGTCCGGTGGTAGGTCCAGCCCTCGGCGTTGTACCAGATGGGTATCCTGTCGATGACCCTGACCTCGGTGTCCTCCTCGCCTACTTCGGAGACGAAGTAGACCTTGGTGCCGTACATGTTCCACGCGGGGCTGGACACGCCTCCCCTGATTTTCGCTATGAGCCGGGGCTCCCCTCCCCATACCTGGGTCACCCAGAGGCCCTTACCCTTCTCTTCTTCATCCATGCCGCGGCGGCTGGTGAACAGTATCTGCTGGCCGTTGGGGCTCCACCTGGGGTCTGTTGGGTTTCCTCCGCCGTAGAAACGGATGGGGTACCCGTTACCGCTGTCTATGACCCATATGGTGTTGACGTACTCGTCGTCCTGCGGCCTCGTGACCACGAAGGCCAGCTTGGATGAGTCAGGGCTCAGCTCTGGGCTGCTGATCATGTTGAAGTTCGTCAGGTCGTCAAGCTCCAGTCTACGCGCCAATGCACTCGCCTTCCAACACGGAAGATTAACTCAAACAAGATATTAATGATAGGGATGCGTGTTCCATGTTCTCGGGGTTTGAAGTAGAAAAAACCAGCGCAGAAACCACGATTTGATGATAATCAACTCGCTGACGAGGCTCGTTCAGGGTTTTCAGGTTCCAGTAAAATTTCCTTCTTCGCTTAAACCCGCGATGCCCCAGCTTATATGTCCCGTCAAGGATATTCTCCGTCGTGAACGCCATGAAGGTCCTCGTCGTAGGCCACGGAGCCCGTGAACACGCCATAGCCAAGAAGCTGGCCCAGGAAGACTTGGAGCTGGTGGCGGCCATGTCCCGGCTCAACCCGGGGATAGCCTCCCTCTCCGAGAGGGTCGAGGTGTTCGACATAGACGACCCCGCTGAGTACGGGAGGTTCAAAGGCGTGGACTTGGCCTTCGTGGGGCCCGAGGCCCCCCTCGCCACGGGCGTCTCGGACAGGCTCTGGGAGCTGGGGGTGCCCGTGGTCGGGCCCCGGAGGGCCCTGGCCAAGCTGGAGTGGAGCAAGGCTTACACCAGGGAGGTGATGCAGAGCCACGGCATACAGGGGAACCCCGATTTCATGGTATGCAGAAACGCCGAGGACGTTGACGCGTTCATGAAGGAGCACAGGGAGGTCGCCGTGAAGCCCGACGTGCTCACCGGGGGCAAAGGCGTCAAGGTGACGGGCAACCACCTGAGAAGCGCCGAGGAGGCCAAGGGCTACGCTTTGGAGAGGCTGAAAAGCGACGGGCTCGTGGTTCTGGAGGAGAAGCTCGTGGGCCGGGAGTTCACGCTGCAGGCGTTCACCGACGGGAGACGCGTCGAGGTGATGCCCCTGGTCCGGGACTTCAAGAGGGCGTACGACGGGGACATGGGGCCCAACACCGGCAGCATGGGGAGCTTCAGCTGCCCCGACCACGGCTTGCCTGACCTGCCGCCAAAGGTAGTGGAGGAAGGCATCGATATCATGGAGAGGACCGTGGAGGCCATGGCCGGCGACGTGGGCCCATACCAGGGGGTCCTGTACGGCGGCTTCATGAACACCGATAAGGGCGTCTACCTCGTCGAGTACAACTCCAGGTTCGGGGACCCCGAGGCCATAAACGTGCTGGCGCTCCTCGAGACGCCCCTCACCGAGGTCGGCTTCGGCGTCGCCGAGGGAAGCCTCCCGGAGACCAGGTTCGCCGAGAAAGCCACCGTCTGCGTCTACATCACCCCCGAGGGGTACCCCGTCAACCCTCTCAGGGACCAGCCCATGGAGATCGGTGAGATCAGGCACAGCGAGCTATACTACGCGTCTGTCTACGACGACAACGGCGTCGTCAAGACCACCGGCAGCCGCTCCGTGGCCCTGCTGGGCAGGGGGGGAACGGTCCAGGAGGCCCGGGAACAGGTCTACATGGACGTGGGAAGCATCAGGGGCAGGCTTCACTACCGCACAGACATCGCCGCGCCCACGTATCTAAGCTTTTAAGAACCAATCCAATCCATATGTTGGGGAGAAACCCTGGTAGCCCAAGACACCAAGCTGGCGGAGCTAGAGGCGCTGCTGTACGCGGCGGGGCGGCCCCTGAGCCTCACCAACATAGTTACATTGCTGAAGCTCGAGGACGAGCTTGAGGCGTCTAGGCTGGTGGACAAGCTTAGCGAGGTCTACGGGGAAGACCCCACGGCACTGGAGATTAAGCGGCTTCCCAGGGAGAAGGTGGTTCTCCAGCTCAAGTCGGACTACACGAAGCCCGCGAGCAAGTACAGCATGAAGCCCCTGCTCACCGCTGGGCCGCTGAGGACGCTCTCCTACATAGCTTACTATCAGCCGGTGGAGCAGCGGGAGGTGGCGGAGGCCCGGGGCAGCCACGCGTACAGACACCTCAAGCAGCTTGAGGAGATGGGGCTCATCACCAGGAAGAAGCACGGCCGCACCAGGATTATCAGGACGACGCAGGACTTCGCGGACAGCGTGGGGCTGAGCACGGACAGGACCAACATGAGGAGGCAGCTGCGTAGCATCTTCAGGAGGCTGGAGCTGGACCAGATGGAGAAGAAGTAGTTGTCCCGGAATAGCAGATCTCTGGTAGTGGCGGTCGTCCTCGTCCTCGCCGCCGCGTTGTTCTCGGTTCAGCAGGGCTTCCTAGACCCGTTCCTCGACGGAGGCGACGGCGGAGCCGACGGCGAGCAGGAGCCGACGCCGGAGACGGTCATCAAGGTGGCTGCGTTCAACATCCAGGTCTTCGGCAGGACCAAGCGGGGCAAGCCGGAGGTCATGGATATCCTCGTGGACGTGGCCAGGGAGTTCGACGTCATGCTGGTCCAGGAGATACGGGACAGCAGCGGCGAGACCGCCCCCGAGTACCTCGACCTCATCAACGGCGGCGACGCCAGCTACGCCTACGTCGAGAGCGAGAGGCTTGGCAGATCCACCAGCAAGGAGTCGTACGCTATCTACTGGGACACCGGGACCGTGGAGTACGTGGAGGGCTCGGCGTACGTGTACAACGACACGGGCGATGTCTTCGAGAGGGAGCCCTATGTGGCCTCGTTCAGGTCGGGCGGCTTCGACTTCACACTGGTGGGCATCCACGTCAAGCCCGACGACGCTGTACACGAGATCGGGAACCTCACTGTAGTGGTCGCCAGCATACTCTCGTCGAACCCGGGGGAGGGCGACGTCATCGTCATGGGGGACTTCAACGCAGACGGAGGCTACTTCGACGAGGACGGGCCCAGCCCGTTCAAGGGCGGGGACTATAGCTGGGTGGTCGAGAACGGCATGGATACAATGACCAAGACCGATTGGACCTACGACCGGATAGTGCTGCTCAACGGCACCTACCATGGCGAGTATGTAGCTGGCTCCTGCGAGGTCTTCTACTTCGACGCAGGCTACGGCCTCAACCAAGAGCTCACGGAGGACGTTTCAGACCACTACCCCGTCTTCGCAGTGTACAGGACGTCCCAGCCAGACGACGACTGACACGCTCCACGTCGGTTGTATGAGCCCCAACCCGCTGAAACGGCGCGTGTGAAGGTTGAAGATGCCAAGAATCTCTCATCATAATGTTTTAAAACAGCAGA
>Ga0307439_1002308_pt1 | contig 11365 bp, 8 predicted proteins | sample SalMarWE160490MG_FD_202142 | JGI IMG/M metagenome (GOLD analysis project Ga0307439, IMG submission 202142) | Salt marsh sediment microbial communities from the Plum Island Ecosystem LTER, Massachusetts, United States - WE1604-90 | ecosystem: Environmental > Aquatic > Marine > Intertidal zone >... | reverse complement strand
GAGGTCACGTCTCGGCAGGTTGGCTAATATTGATTGTGCTCTTCGCGGTCTTGTGCGAATACACCAACGTAGCTGCCAGTAGCGCGCCACCTCAGCAGTCTGCTGCTCACGTTACGGTTGAGACACCCGCAACTGCATTAGTGATTGACTCGGCCTGCAACAAGATTCTGAGAGGCGATTTCGTAAGTGCCCAGGAGATTGTTCGCAAATCGGCTGCTGTTAAAAGCACAGGTCTCAGACAGCTTGGGACAATTATTGATGAGTATATGGCCATAAAGACCCGGCGTAAGGCGTCCCAAAATGATGCCTGTCAAGAACAGATAGATGAACTTGAAAAACTTCGGCAGAACGGTTTTCCAAGAAATATTGATGACGTCAGTAAAGTTTTAGCAGTGGCATCGAAGGCTTTGGAGTATTCCAACAAAGAGCAAGAACAAGCTTTACTCAAAGATCTTCTTGTCAGACAAGCCGTCCAACAAGCCAAACGCATCTCTGCCGAATTCGAGTCAAAAGGTAGATGGCTCGATGCGTACAAAATCTGCTATAGCAAGCTGGAGCAGATGTACAAAGACGACAAGAAGTACTCGGACTATGCCGAACATCTCCTGGCCAAAGCCGATATTTTGGCGTTCCTTCAAGAGAAGCCATGCGAGAGCTGCCAGGAGCGTTATGCAGGCAGAGAAAAACAAATGTTCATTAAAGCTGTAGGCTTTCTGGATTTCAGTTACGTTAACATTGTTGATTATCGCCGGATGACAATCAAAGCTATCAATCGCTGCAAGCTGTTAGCAGAAGTAATGAGCAATCCATATCTCGAAACGAGGTATCAGATACGAGATACTCAATGTGAGGCCTTATCGGCAGCCCTGACAGCGATGTTGGATGAAGTGAATCAATCGCCGACAAATATAAGAGGGACCCCGCCTTGCGGGAACCCAAAGAATAAATTCATAGATGTTTTTGAACGAGTTTTGGCGCTGAGTGAATCTCCCGCTAAGGGTATAAGGCTGCCGCCGGTGTTGCTGATTACACAGTTTGCGAAGGGAGCATTGTCTGCACTTGACCCTTACACAGTTATCTACTGGCCCAGTCAGGCACGGAATTTTGAAAAAGAGCTGACCAATCAGTTTACAGGGATTGGCATAAGGTTCTCGAAAAAAGAAGAGTCTCCGAAGGTGATAAGCGTATTGCACGATACACCGGCATACCACTCTGGTTTTGAGGCTGGGGATGTAATAAAAGCAGTAGATGGAGTCCAGACGAGTGAAATGTCTCCTCAGTGTGTGGCTAAGAGTATTGCCGGTCCGGAGGGCACAAAAGTAACTCTGACGATTAGGCGTGAAGGTGAAGATAAAACCCGGGATATTACCTTACGAAGAACTAATATAGTCGTTTCTTCAATCCGCGGCTGGCAAAGGAGCGAAACGGGTAAATGGCGGTATATGATTGACGCTCACAACAAAATTGGTTACATTCGCATCGACTGTTTTAATTCCAGAACAGTTGGTGATTTCGAGAAAACACTTGCTCAGCTCGAAGCGCAGGGCTTAAAGGGATTGATTCTGGATTTGCGTTCCAATCCAGGCGGGCTTTTGAATAGTGCACTTGAGATAGCAGATGGATTCATAAAAAAAGGATTGATAGCGAGGATACAGCCGCGATTTGGGATGCCGACTTATGTATCGGCGCACAAAGAAAAAACGCATCCTAACTACCCCATGGTCGTGCTCATAGACCGTTCTTCAGCGAGCGCTTCAGAAATTTTAGCAGGAATATTACAAGAACCAAAGCATAACAGGGCGACCGTTGTCGGTGAAAGAAGCTATGGCAAGGGCAGTGTGCAATCAATAGTGAGCCATCTCGGCGCCGGTGCAATACTAAAATACACAACAGCGTATTTTTATTTACCATCAGGAAAAAGGATCGAAAGCCGCCTGCACTCGCGTAACCTCAGGTGCGAGCGAGACACGGCTATAAAGCTAAGCAGTGAAAATTGGGGTGTCTTGCCGGATGTGAATGTGAAACTACGAAGCGATGAGCTGCAGAAGATGGCCAACGTACAAAAGGCAAATTGTAGGGGCAGGCCTACGTGCCTGCCCGGGTCAACTACATTGGGTTGCCCATACGTCCAAAGGTTTTCGAGCCAGGAAACGATTGATGCTGACCCACAACTGGCAATAGGACTATTGGTTTTAAAGAGCAAAATGATAGAATCTGGCCATAACTCATACTATTAGCCCTTTCGAAATTGTCGTAGGATATCCCAATATGCTCCGCGTGCACCTTTCCGGATTGTCTTTATTAGTGGTAAGTTTTCATTGTAGTTATAATTGGCGCCACTACTGTTCTCGGTTGTTTTACGGTCAGTCTCAATGGAAGGCTCGAAGAATCTTTTGTCACTACCAATCAAATCCCTGACCAATTCTGCTGGATGCTCGCCCAAAGCCTTAGATATGTAGAAAGTTGGCTTGAGCAAGTTTATGGGCCCGCCGTACTTTCGATGGATATTAAGACCTTTTTCTTCCCGGAGCTCTTCGGCGACTATTTTCGCCATTATAGTCCCGGGGTAAACTCTGATGCCGAGCGCAGCACCGACACAATCAGGATCAATTTTTTTCATGAACTCAATTGTTTCTTGAACTGTCTGCGGTGTTTCACCCGGCCCTCCAAGCAAAAGGTCTATCATAACTGCAATGTTGTTTGAGCGGCAAAGTTTGACTGCTGCGGCAATGTCCTCTTTGGTGTGCTGCTGGCGGTAAATCCGGAGCATCGATTCACACGCTGAATCTCCCGTAAAATCTATTCCTATACATCCGGCTTCGGCCATTACCTTGGCCAAATCTGCATCAAAGGGCGAGGGTGACATATATGCGTACCAATGAACCTTGTTTCCAAGGGAACGCCTATTAAATTCCTCACAGACTGCATAAGCGTGATTTCGGGGTACATTGAACTCGGAATCGCAAAAGTGCAATACATCTATTCCCTGCTGTAATAACGATTGCGCCTCATCGACGACTTCGGATGGATCTCGGAGTCTGACTTTGGTACCTTTAGCCAACGGATCTGCACAGTATATACAGCCGCGAGTGCAACCACGTTTTGTCTCTAATCCACATTGTCCACCCAGTTTAAAATAGCTCCGGTTATCAATAAAGTCGCGAGCTGTAACTAAAGAAATTGAATTTGGCCATGATGGTGTATTGCTGCAGATTCTGCCGTTCTCCCGCCATATCAGACCTGGAACATTGCTGAATACCGGTTTGGCTCGTAGCTGACGAATAAGCGTAATTATTGCCCCCTCACCGTCGCCACGTATGCCAAAGTCCGCACCTGTGTAATCAAGAATTGACCTGGCAAAGATTGAAAAGCCGACACCACCAATAACAATCGGGGCGTCGGTCACGCTTTTGACGGTTTGTATGGTCTTTTTCAGTTCCGGGATAAACCAATCAGCGCTTGGCCAAAAACAATCATCGGAATTTCGAAAAGAAAGCCCCACCAGTTCCGGCTGTTGAAAGGAAAAATATTCTCTCATTGCCTTAGTAGGTTCCTCAGCCAAACCAAGGTCAAGAACTTCAACATCTATACCCGCATGTTGGACTGAAGAGGCAATATAATCCAAACCTATCGGCCCAATGAGGGGAACCATTCTGTTTGTATTGATTAATGTTAACATCTACCTATTATCAACCTGGTCAAATATGTATTATATAAAACCGTAAAATTCCTCAATTGTTTACTTACAATATAGCTGGCTTAATAGGTTTGGCAACAGATTTTCCAATCCACAGAAATACGAGCAGACAACCTCGATAAAATATCTTCAAAACCAAACGAAAAAGGCTGGTTTGCAAAAACCAGCCTTTCTGGAGATGAAACACAATAAATTCTGGATCGTTTCAGAATTTGTACGTCATACCTAAGGTGAACCACGTTTCGTCCTTATCATCATTGATGGTCTTATCCATTGTTACCTGGTGATAAATCCCCGGAGTAAGAGTTACATTCTCGGCCAGTTCAAAGTCTGTTGCGATACCGAAGACCGCATTTGACCAGTCATGGTCCACACCTATACCCCTGGGATCAACGCCATCGTTGAAAACAAATTCCGAGTGCAGTCTCAAGACCTGCTCGGGCACGTCAGGCAGAAGCCCCTCTATGGGTAAGCTGTAGTCGAGCATAAAGATATGAGCATAGCCCGAAGCAGTTCCAGAGGTGACAGTTCCATCGGGGAGTGTGAGGTCCTGGCTCCCAACAAACGAACGGCTTTCGGCAGGCCACAACTTGACAAGAACGTATGTCGGGACTAAACCTTCCACCGGTAAAATCTGCGGCCAGGACAAAACTGCATGTATCTCCTGTAAATCGATATCCCCTGACGCACCCGGAGGCATACCATCCAGAGGCGCATCTGGGAAGTGAAAATACCTCCATCCAATCATATACTGCGTGGCATAAGATTCGTCGGCGAAAAGAGCGTTCTTGTAGTACAACGTGTAGTCCCAGCGCTCGTTGGTTTCGAATTCGCCTGAGTTGGCCCTGTGGCCTTCGACGCTGAGACCAAAGCCCGTGCCATACAAATCCAAATTAACCGATGGCTGAATTGCACTCTTATCGTCGTAAACATCGATACCACGCCAGAGGTACTTACTCTGATAAGTAACATCGACTGCTCCATGCAGCTCGTCCTGGGCTTGCACCGGAACAGTTGCCGCCATTAAAACAATGGCAGCCAACAACACTATCTGTTTCATAATAATCTCCTTTTAAAAAACCGCATTCCTTAATAAATCCTGCTACAACCTTATATTCATAAACCCCCATAAAAGACTTATCATTTGCCACTTTTCCTTTATTCGGCGGACACTGTGGGCAGCTCAGCCAGTGCCTCCTTTATCTTCTCCTCGGGATATTCGTAATCCTTAAGTTTGCCGCTAAAGTAGGCGTCATAAGCTGCCATATCAACATGTCCATGTCCGCTGTGAGCAATGAGTATGGTTTTTGATTCACCGGATTCCTTGCACTTGAGAGCTTCATCGATAGCTGCCTTAATACAATGGTTTGTCTCGGGGGCGCTGATAATACCCTCAGCGCGAGCGAAGGTTACTCCCGCCTTGAAGGTGGAAAGCTGGTGCTCAGATCTGGCTTCAACCAACCCAAGTTTATGCAGGTGGCATATAATAGGTGCCATCCCGTGATAGCGCAGCCCACCGGCATGGACTGGCGGTGGAATAAAGCCATGTCCCAGCGTATACATCTTAATCAATGGAGTAAGCTTGGCTTCATCACCAAAGTCATAGGCGTATGGACCTCTGGTCACCGTAGGACAGCTTGCCGGCTCTACATTGATGATGCGCAGGTCTGGTTTTGTGCCATCAATTTTATCCTTGACGAAGGGCAAAAACAGACCGGCGAAGTTTGAGCCACCACCAATACAGCCCACAATAATATCGGGGTAGGCATCTGCCTTCTCCATCAGCTTTTTTGCCTCTAACCCATTGACGGTTTGATGCAGCAGCACGTGATTAAGCACACTACCCAGGGCATAATGGGTGTCATCACGGGAAACGGCGTCCTCTACAGCCTCACTGATGGCAAGGCCCAGGCTGCCGGGGCAATCGGGGTCTTTTGCCAGCATTTCACGCCCTGCCTTGGTTTCGGAACTGGGGCTGGGCACACAGTTAGCACCCCAGGTCTGCATCATTATGCGGCGATACGGTTTTTGGTGATAGCTGATGGCCACCATATAGACCTTAATCTCAAGGCCAAAGCAAGCCCCACCAAAGGATAACGCACTTCCCCACTGTCCAGCACCGGTCTCGGTAGCTATGCGCTTTATCCCCTCCTGCTTACTATAGTAGGCTTGAGCTACGGCAGTATTGGGCTTGTGGCTCCCAGGTGGGCTTGTTCCCTCATATTTGTAGAAAATCCTGGCCGGTGTATCCAAAGCTTTCTCCAATCTGTGCGCTCGAAATAGAGTGGTCGGCCTCCATAATCGATAAATATCCCGGACTTCCTCAGGGATGTCTATCCAGCGCTCAGTGCTCACTTCCTGTTTGATTAACTCCATAGGAAACAGTGGAGCCAAATCGTCGGGGCCTACCGGCTTTCCGGTGCCTGGATGCAAAATTGGCGGCAGCGGCTCAGGCAGATCTGCCAGGATGTTGTACCATTGAGTAGGTATTTCATTTTCATCAAGGGTAAATTTTGTTCTTTTGTCCATTTTGTTCTCCTTAAGTTAATGAGTCATTCAAACTGACTGATATCAATGGCCGACATATTATTGCATAGCTGAATAAAAGTCAAACATTGTATTTCTGTAATTCCGTCAATTTTGTAAAAAAATTCGGTATATCCTCAAGAAAACTTTGCATATACGCGATAATATATTAACACGACTGCACTTACGACAAAAACTTGCGGACAAAGCCTCCCGGTCTGGCGATTAACTCTCGTTGGCGTATTTTTATTCACGACCGCTTGCGGCTTTTTTCAAGACTTCCAGTAATTCGTCCTCTGTCAATTGAATTGGGTTCCCTTTCATACTACTCGACTTTTGGGACTTCGCAACTACCGTTGGGAAATCCTGCTCTTTCAATCCGAACTCAGCCAGCGATGGAATTTTTATTGCTGCACACAGGTCCTGCACCCATGCGACGCCATCAGCCGCTTTTGAGGCGGCCTTGCCGGTCAAAAGTTGGGCTATCTCATCATACCTCGTTAATGCCTCTGAATCGGTTTCTCGACTCTGTAATGCCCGCACATTGGCGTCCATAACAAACGGCAATAGCCGAGCGCATACGGCCCCATGGCCAGCAGAAAGCATACCACCCAACGGGCCGGCGAAACCATGCACCGCCCCTAACTTTGCATTAGCCAGGCCTAATCCGCTAAAAAGACTCGCCAGGGCCATGTCCTCACGGGCGATTTGATTGCTACCATCTTTATAAGCTCGATGTAGAGAACGCCCGGCACGTTTCAGGCCCTCTTGGCAGATACTGTCCGTTAGCGGGTTTGCTTTGCTGGAAACATACACCTCCATGAGTTGTGTGAGCGCATCCAGGCCCGTACTGGCGGTTACAGATGGCGGCATCGAATGAGTTAGTACAGGGTCAACCACAGCCAGACGAGGCAACATCATCGGACTGCGCATGCTTACTTTGACATGGTGTTCAGGTACATTGAGCACTGCATTGCGTGTGACCTCAGCGCCTGTTCCTGCAGTGGTTGGAATCGCGATGTGCGGCACGGGACTATGTGAAAGTGCTTTACCAGCACCAACCACCTCCAGATAATCCTCCAGCTCGCCGCTATTGGTCAGCATCGCTGCAATGACTTTACCGGTATCAAGGACACTTCCGCCGCCAATGCTGACAACCAAATCACTTTTGGCCTGACGAGCTAATTCCACCCCTGCTTTTGCTACAGTCGTTGTCGGTTCCCCAGCCACATTAAACGTCACGTATCTAATTCCCTGTTGGTTGAGTTGTTCAAGGAGCGACTCAGCTCGTTCGATGGTACGGCCTGTTACGACACAAGCACATTTTCCCATCTCGGCCGATAAAGATGCAACTTCACAGATTGTTCCGGGGCCAAATATGATGCGGGTGGCTGTCGCAAATTCAAATCTCATGGTTATTCTATTCGAGACGGAATGCTTGGGTTCCCGCCTTGCGGGGTCCTTTCAACTAATCCCAGCCTTGGTCGTCAGGAAACACATTAGTATATTTAACACTTGTGCGTGGTTCAGCCATCATTTCAGCCACTGTATCACGCCATTTTTGATAATGCGATGTTTCCTTGTGTCTGCCCGGATCCTCCGAAGTGCGATAGACCTCGACCAGTACAAAGCGTGTGGGTTCATCCTGCTGCTGGATAACGTCAAATCGGGCAATGCCCGGTTCCTGGATGCTGTTACGAGCATTTTCGAGCGAGGCTGTCCGGAAGGCTTCCACCTGATTGGGCTTAACGTGGACAAAAACGTGAACAATAAGCATAACACTCTCCTTATGGTTATTAAAGTTAAAGCTGAAGTTTATCAAATAAACTTAGTGTATGCAACTTATTCCAATGACTCGAAAATTCTGAGCGAAGATATTAAATGTTGGATGGATAGAAGCATTGTTCTGATATACTTCAATATTCCGTTTTTTTTTATTTTGTGCTTCCCAAAAGCGCTGTTTTGTCCTATACTCCCAATAAATATGAGTGTAGCAATGCGGCGGGCGATAGTAGCCGGGATGCTGGAATAAACAATTAAGCTTAAGTTTAAGGTATGAAAGAGGAAATCGAAGTGAATATTTATGTAGGAAATTTGTCACACCAGACAACCGAAGATGACTTACGTCAGGCTTTTGAAGCTTTTGGCCAAGTCGAATCTGTCAACATTATAAAGGATAGATTTAGCGGTGAATCCAGAGGGTTCGGATTCGTGGAAATACCCTCTAAGCAGGAAGCACAAAAGGCTATCGAAGAAATGAATGGCAAGGACTTGATGGGACGCGCTGTAAATGTCAATGAAGCTCGCCCCAAAACTAACCGCCGGGATAGCAGAGGCGGACGAGGTGGTTTTGGCGGCGGTCGTGGCGGCGGTGGTGGCGGCGGTCGTGGCGGTGGTGGCGGCGGTCGCAGCGGACGTCGGTACTAACAACCCAGTACTGTCAAAAAATTGGATACACATCACTGCTCATTCAACAATGGCGGATTAAAAGAGAGCCGGCATAGAATAATCAACCTCTTTCGTTTAGCACCATCAACACATTAGATTCTCAGCCAGGCTGGTGGATATTACCTGGGCGGATCGGCACATTCGCATTGTTTCAATCGCGTTCAGTACTTTACTTCTATGGGTATTTTCTCTTCCACCGAGGTATATACCGCATACTGTACGGCAAGCGGTTTAAGGTATTCCGGGCCGTTGGTCTCAAACGGTATGCCGTCTATTAGATGTTCTATAAAATGACGCTGGGTAAAGTAGCAGCAATCTCCGGAAAAATTGCGTTTTTCGTGTTTATACTCATGCTCACGTTCAGGTTGTCCCAATGGTTGTATGGTGATTTTGCCATCGGTGTAAAGCCGAATCGAACCGCTATTTCCATCGATAAGAAATTCGCCCCCTCTGACGTAGTGCACATCATTTATGGTGTAACGTCCTCCTTCCAGAAAGAATGGAATAATTATGCGAACAGCATCTTCCTGTCCTAAAGCTTGTGCGAGGGCGTCCACTTTGGCTGTAAAATGCCCCCGCAGCGTTGAGTCACTCCGGCTGATCACAGCAAACGACCGTCCGATGAGAAGCTTCTTGCAGATTAGTGCCAATCTCGCTGGCCAGCCTTTCTGCAGCGGACTGGGGGAGGCTTCTTGAATTGGTCAATACATAAAATAATTGAGGTTAGGCAAATATAGAGGAGACAAAAATGAATCGTAGGCAATTCATCAAACTCGTGCTACGTAGCGAGCTACTTCGCAGAGTAGCATCGGCAGGCTTTGGGACAATGGGGCTGGCGATGTTCGGGTGTGCAGTTGGTACACAGGCTGGCGCCGGAAGCAAACGTCCCAACATTATGCTCGTAATCGGCGACGACATGACCTGGGAGGATTGTGAACCGTACGGCAGTAAACAGGTGCCGACGCCGAACATGGCTCAGTTGGCGAAAGAGGGGATGTGTTTTGACGCGATGTTTACATCAACGGCAATGTGTGCCCCGACCCGGCAGCAGCTTTACACCGGCATGTATCCGGTGCGAAATGGGGCCTATCCTAACCATAGTAAAGTGTACAATGGTGTAAAGAGCCTACCTCATTACCTCAAAGCACTTGGCTATAGAGTCGGCCTGATTGGCAAAAGACATTTCGGCCCGCCGGAGTCTTTCCCATTTGAAGCTGTTGGTGGAAAAAGCAACAAGAAGGGAGCCTCTAACACCGCTGCTATTACGGAATTCGTAAACCGTGATGAGAACCAGCCGTATTGCCTGATTGTGGCTTCCAACGAGCCACATGGCCCCTGGAACAAAGGAGACGCTTCGGCTTTTAATGCCGACCAACTGACCGTTCCGCCATACCTGGTTGACTGTCCCCAGACTCGTGAAGACCTGACTAAATATTATGCGGAAATAACGTATCTCGACGGTCAGCTTGGTGCGTGTATGAGAATTGTTGACAACTCAGGCCAAAAGGACGACACCATTGTCATTTTCACCAGTGAGCAAGGCTCACCATTTCCGTTTGGCGGTAAATGGAGCTGTTATGAGACGGGCTTGAAGACCGCTTTCATTATCCGTTGGCCTGTTAGAGTCAGGCCCGGCTCTCGCAATAAGGCTATGACCCAATATGTGGACGTTGTGCCGACGTTGATTGAAGCGGCCGGGGCACGTCCTGAGACAATTAAAACAGGATGGCCCGATGCCAACGGCAAAACCGGATTCGACGGTCGCAGTTTCCTCAAGGTGTTGTTAGGTAAAACCAACAAACATCGCAATTATGTATATGGCGCCCATACAACCCGCGGTATTATCAATGGCTCGGGATGTTATCCGATACGCTCCGTGCGGTCTGTACGATATAAATACATCCGTAACCTGAATCACGAATCCGTGTTTTATAATGTAGTTTCAACAAAGCCAAACGACCTGCTGCAAACCTGGAAAGAAATAGGGAAAAATAATCCGGCTGTTGCTGCCCGCGCTCGATTTTATCAACACCGCCCGGCAGAGGAACTTTATGACCTAAAATACGACCCATACGAGCTTAAGAATCTCACCTGTGACTCTGCTTATGCAAAGATAAAAGGCCGACTCAAAAAAGAGCTTGAGCGCTGGATGCAGCAGCAATCCGACCAAGGCAACGCAACAGAACTAAAGGCAATTGAGAGGCAAGGCCCAAACAGGAAATGGACCCCGTATGACCCCAACCAGTCCCGCAAGTCTAAGGCAAAGAAAACGAGGAAAAAATAGGAAAGTATAAGATGCGAGAAACGGATTCACGTCACTGAAAATAGACATTGCCTTATCAATTTACATACCCGAAGAATTAGAACGGATTATGGGCAAAAACACTAACCAATAACCGGGTAGCCGTCCTATGCTATGACGGCGGTAATGTTATCGCTGAATACGACCACGATAACTCCCTCCTGCGCAAATACATCTACGGCCCGGGCGTTGATGAGCCGGTCTGTATGATAGACGTGGACGATAATAACGCCGAATACTACTATCACTACGATGGCCTGGGTTCTGTGGTGGCCTTAAGTGATTCGGCCGGCGATATCGTCCAGACCTACGAGTACAGCGTCTATGGCCAGGTGGCGGCCGAAGACCCCAACTTCCTTACCAATCCCTACTTGTTCACCGGCCGCAGATTC
>Ga0307439_1002305_pt1 | contig 11380 bp, 15 predicted proteins | sample SalMarWE160490MG_FD_202142 | JGI IMG/M metagenome (GOLD analysis project Ga0307439, IMG submission 202142) | Salt marsh sediment microbial communities from the Plum Island Ecosystem LTER, Massachusetts, United States - WE1604-90 | ecosystem: Environmental > Aquatic > Marine > Intertidal zone >... | reverse complement strand
GGGCTGGTATATGTTCCATATCCCATCTGCCCAAGAGTCGCCGCGCTGTATAGTTACAACAGCCTCGATACCGTGGCTCTCAAGCATTCTGGTGATTGCTGGGGCCTGTACCAGGTCTGTTGGGCACATTCTCAGCAGGTTGTCGTCTGGGATGGCAATGGTTGGGCTGGTGGAGGATGCGCTCCACATCAACATGTCGTTGTCGTTACAGTAGCTTAGAGCTCCCGAAGCGTGGCTTGACCAGCCGCCGCCTATGAATATGTTGACACCTATGCTCTTGAAGCCTTGGACCTTTTCGAGGTGGACTGCAGCTTGACTGGTTGCGTCGTCAATTAGATATTCGAACTCTACGTCGTAGCCTAATTTGTCTGCGTATGCGTTGAAGTCTGGTACCATCATGTCTTTTATGTGTGGTGTGTTTGTCTCTAGAGCGGTCGTCGTTGAGCTTATGTAGCCGAGTTGAATGGTTTCGCCATCAAGTGGCAATTTTTCAACTTCAACTGGAACTTCAATTGTCTCTCCCTCTCCTTGTGGAGCGGCGAAGTATCCTACTCCTCCCCCGACGACGAGTCCTACGACAAGTAGTACTATTGCTAGGGTGTTACCTTTCATTTCCAAGTTTAGTTTCACCTTGTTGTCTGTCGCAGAGATTAATTTCTCTATTTACATTATATAAGGTTTTTACATGCAACCGTTCAGGAAATAAATAAAACCATATAAAATAACATTATTTCGTTCTATAATGATTGATCTAAGCAAAAAACCCTTATTTTAGCCTGCTTTCACGAACGGTACTGTATATTCATGAAAAGTATTATTAATTCATATAGTTAGAACCGTTGTGGGTTACAACATGTTAGTCCCAGCGATTTGGATAGCGGCTCTGACTTATGCTAGTGAGCTCACACTGCTCAGCATGGGTTTCACGCTGACATACCTGACGGCGAAGGTACCCAACTTCGCACACGGAACATACGCAGGCATAGGCATCTACGTAAGTTATACTTTCTCCAAAATCCTTGGATTTTCACCCTATCTTGGGTTCCCTCTGTCGTTCATAATTGGAGGCCTGATCAGTATACTCATCTACTTGCTGGTGATCGGTGTACTTCAAAGATTGGGGGGAGGAGCAATCGTGCTAACCATTTCAACACTGGCGATACAGATCTTCCTAGCAGGCGCAACCAACATCTATGCTTTCTGGCTGAGAGCAAAATACAACACATATGCGCAGTTGTTCCTTCTAAAGGATGCTGACTTTAAAGTAGGTGGCTTCCCGGGAATATTCATAGTTTCTGTGGGGCTTACAAGCGCCTGTGTATTAGTCCTGCACTATATGCTAACGAGAACAAGGATCGGTATAGCAATGAGGGCGACTGCAGAGGACTCAGAGCTTGCTTCGGTACTCGGAATCAACATCAATCAGATCCAGATTTTCAGCTGGTTCCTCACAGGAGGAATGGCTTGTCTAGCGGGATCGATGATACCCATGTGGTTCATGAGCACCCCAACGACCGGCGCCGCGATGATTACTCCCATCATGGCCGGTAGTCTGCTGGGGGGCTTCGAAAACGTGTACGGGGCCGTCATAGGCGGTATCGTGGTCGGCGTATCAGAGATCATGCTGACAACGTGGGGGAGCGCCTTACTCGGGTCTTGGGTGGGCGAGTACAGGCCTTTGGTCCCGATGTTATTCCTTGTTGCCGTTCTTTTGATAGAACCTCGTGGTCTACAAGGAGCGTGGGAAAGGATGGTCGCCAGCGACACAGGGCAATCGATACTGAAATCACTAGGGTTGCTTAAGGAGGGACCGGTAACATGATACAGGAAATCGCGGTAGGATTGCTCACAAGCGGCGTAGCAGTTGAAGGTAGTTCGAGGCTCATCGTAGACATAGCCATGTATTTCGGTCTATTCGTAATAGTGGCTATGGCCCTTAACTTCCAGTATGGAAACGCAGGCATACCCAACATGGGATGCGCCGTACAGGTTATCATTGGAGGCTTCACGGTGAGCGCCATAACGGTCCGGCTAATATTGACCTTAGCTGGCAATGCGGGTGTTGATGTTCTGCCTTGGAGATCCGACTATGATTGGGTTTACAATAGTCCAAGAAACGTCGACATTGTAAACAGCTGGCTTTCCGGTGAACCTTTATTCGGTATCTCAATGCTTCTATTCACGCTAGCCGTATCCCTTATACTAGGCGCCATCATCGGATGGCTGATCAGCTTACCTGCCATCCGGCTAAGGGCTACCTACCTGATGATCGTCCTGATCACCATGGCCGATGCCTCACAGATCTTCGGAAGGAATGTAGTCTGGATAAGCGGCGGAACACTAGGAATATTCGTCCCGGACATATTCAAGTGGTACCCGGGAGACCGGACCATAGTGATGGCCATCATAACCCTGTTGATAGGCCTTGTCAGCTTCTTCATCTTCAGGACCATGCTGAACAGCCCCTACGGTAGACTTATGCGGGCCATACGCGAAAACGAAGTAACGGTGGGCAGCGTCGGTAAAAATGTAGTCGGTATCAGGCGGAACATACTCATGTTCGCCTCTGGCATCACAGCCATAAGCGGCTCAATGCTGGCGTTCTACTTCAGCTACGTCGTGGAAGCCAACTACCAGCGCGCCCTATGGACCTACTGGCCCTGGCTGATGCTCATACTCGGGGGACCCGGGAACAACGCCGGAACTTTCCTCGGGTGTGCACTGGTCATCGCGATGCGGCGGATCATAATTGTGCAAAAGTGGTTCCTGCAAAAGGTCTTCTTCTTCCCGGTGGCCTACTTCGAGCAGATCCTTCTCGGAGTGTTGCTGGTAGCGGTGATAATATTCAGACCAAACGGTCTCATCCCCGAGAAGCTACTCTACGTCCCCGGAGTCAACTACTCCAAGCTAGTGAAAGAGCGTGTGGAAGTCGACTGGAGGGCCGCGCCGAGAACCCGTGGGTCCAGCAGCGGCATCAAGGGAATAGCGTCCTTACTGTCTGGTGGAAAGAAGGAGGAAGAAGAGGAATGAACTACGACACCATCCTCTTCTGGGTCATGATAGCCATATGGATCATCATGCCCGCCTTCATAGTCTACGAGGAGATACGGGAAAGGAGAGCCCTCGCCGAGTCAGAGGCAGCCACGGAAGAAATGAAATCCGAGTAATCTATCCCTTTTTTTATATTGATTTAAAAACTTGAATAAAAACAGGGCCTACTCGGTTTTAAGCGAGTAGAGTGCCCCCAGGTCGCCCAGAGCGCCGTCGATCTTCTCGATGAGGCCCTGGACCTTCTTCATGGAAGGCTTCTTCTCGGCCCACTCGAACACGAAATCGTACTCGCCCAGGGTCATGCTGGCGTCGCTGATGATCTTCTGGGGCTCGTAGCAGTCCGTGTAAGTTTTCTGCAGGTTCTTCAGATAGGTTTCCCAGTCATTCTTATCGCTCTGCATTCTAGTTGGGTAGGGAACACACTTGTGGCTGAACTTCACCTCAGTGGACTTGGACATTTCCACGGCGACGCCCTCCAGAGTCTTTAATGCCTTCAGGAGCGGCGGGCCATAGATTCGAACATAAGTCTTTGCCATGGTAATCGAAAAAACAAGGGTAACTGAACGATAAAAAGCCTTTCCAAGATTAAATTATCTTCAATGCTTTGAAGGCTCTGTGTCGCCGCTGCCGCGGTCTTCCTCGGCCATCCTCTTCATGAGGATGCGGTACCTTCGGTACTTGTCGTCGATGGAGAACTTGGCTGGGTGGGGAGACACTGCATCGCCTCCGCAACGCGGGCACGTCTCCTTTAACGTGTATCGGCTGCAGCTCTTGCATCGCCTCAGGAGCCAAACCATCGGGTTACTCCCTCGTGAAGGCTAAGCTTCCGTCGATGTTCTCCCACGCATCTTCGGCGAACTTTACCACCATGTCTAGCGCGTACTCGGCCTTCTTATAGTCCTCCGCCATCAGCTGTATCCTGTACTTGGGGGCTCCCAGAGTGGTAATGCTGATGGTGGAGTCGTTGTCCTCGGCGACCACCTCGGCCTTCTGGAAAACGTCCTTGATCTCCTGTAACCCGAAGCTGGACATGGTCGAGGCCTCGAAGACGCCCTGTATCGTGACGCCCTTTATGACTATCTTTTCCTTGGCCATCTCGCTGAGAACATCGGCGACCTTCGGCTCCACTCCCGCCTCCGTCAGCGCGTCCACGCCCCTCTTGGAGGCTTCCTCCAGCCCCTCGTATAGGCTGTCGTAGTGTTCCACCAGCTTCACTCCCTGGCTCTCGAAGAGTGCCTCGGTCTCTGTGTTGAGCTGGTGGGCTGCCTGCGTCAGCAGGGTGACCGCCTTCCGCTCCTTCTTCCATGACTCGATCTTCTTACGCTTCTCGTCCCTGGTTACCCTTCTCAGGCTGAGGTCGACCTGTCCCTTCCCTGGGTCAGTTCTGAGTACCTGTAGGACGACTTTCTGGCCGGGCCGCACGTGGTTCCGGATGTTCCTCACCCACCTGCTGCTTATCTCGGAGATGTGTAGGAGGCCCTCCCGTTCCGTGTACTCGTCGAGGCTGACGTAGGCCCCGTAGCTCTCAACGCGCCGCACCGTCGCTACCACGAGTTCTCCGATTTCTGGCCACTCTGGTCGCCCTAGACTCATCTAATCACCCTAAAACGGATATTATGGCTGCGTTGATCTTGGCCTTCCCGCCGGTGGGCTCCGCGAGCACCTCGCCGCAGGTCTGGCACCTGACCAGGGTGCTGCTGTGGCTGAACACGATTTGTTCGCTCTCGCAGCTTATGCATCGTACGCGCAGGAACCTTGACGTGGGGCGGGGTATGAGGTGCTCCCATTCGGCCATGTTATACTACCTCCAGCTTCTTGAGCCGCATCCCCTTACGCTGTAACGTGTAGTTGCACTCCCTGCACCTGAGCAGGAGGGTCTGCTTCTTCGTGACTTTGGCCTGGTTGTGCTGCTCCGGGAACTTCTGGCCGCCGTAGCCTTTCTTTCTGGTGGCCTGTCTGCGCTCGCCCTTCTTGGCGCCCGCTCTTTTCCCGGCCTTGTATATGGAGACGGTGTGCTCTGTGTGGGTCTTGCACTTGGGGCAGTAGGTTCTCATGGTCCTAGGTACTTTCATGGCTCTATATCCACCAGCTTAGCTATACCTCTCCTTATTAGGTTTACCGCATTCCGGCGGGGGATGCTGGCCACGTCCTCGGGGTCGAAGGGGCCGTACGCCTTCATGTCCACGCCCATGATCGCGGGCAGGGGCTTCAGAAACCTTACCACCACCATCTCGCTCTCAGGCTCCCCGCGGGGAGCTGCCGCGCTTGGCCTGGTCGGCGCCGGCCTAGGCGTCTGAGCTTCAGGCGGGGCCTCGGGCTCCGGGATTTCTGCTCCCTGCCTGTAGCTAAGCAGCAGCTTTCTTAGGTTTGAGTGTAGCCTCTGTTCCTCGGGCGTCATGGCCTGGGCGTCGATGGGTTCGCCTCTGAGCTCCTTGGTTACTATCTTACGGAGCCTGGTCTCGGTGAGTTCCCTCAGCATCTGGCTCACGAACCGTTTTTCCTTTTTGGTTATGGAGCCTGTGAGGGTCCCGGGGTCCGTGGGTGTCTTGTTGAGCTCCTCGGAGTAGCGGCGCATCTCGTGGAGAAACTCGTCGGGTATCTTCTGAAGCTCGGGCTTTTCATTCTCCTTTTCCCATGCCTTATGGAGTTTTTCGAATCTTTCGCTCATCGTCTAAGCCTGGCTCCTTTCTTGCATAGGTAGAAGAGGGCGGCGCTCAGAGGGAGCTCCGCCTGCTCGTCTTCGTATGGTCCATACTCCACGTCGTTTATCTTTATTTTGGGGGCCCAGCTGAACTCGAGCCACACAGGGTCGCCCGTTATCACGGCCGCTCTGGTTAGGGGGTCGTAGTCGGGGAGGGAGCCGTATGGTATGGTCTGGACCTGCCACCCGGTCTTGCCGTGGAGGGTCTTTGGCAGCCTTATGAGGCGGTGGATGTCCGTGGTGACGACGGTGTCGATCTCTGAAGCCTGGAGCTTCACAGCCCTCTCCAGCACGGTCTTCAGGCTCTTGGGGTCTATGAGGGTGGTGACGTTGCTGGGGTGCTTCTTCATGAGGGTGGTTAGCAGCCGCTCCCTGTCCTCTATGATGCTCTTCGTGGCTCTACGGCTGAGTCTCATGGACTTCACCTCATCGGGTTCGACCTCTTGGATGTAGTCGTAGAGGGCTCGGGCTGTTCTCCCCCTCCAGCCTCCCTCGGCGAGGGTGGGGTGAGCCCCCCTGTTCCTCTGGCTGAAGCCCTGGTACTCGGCCTCGAGGCCCGTGGCCATTATGTAGTCCACTATCTCGCGGCGGGCCTGCTGGTCGAGGGGGATCATGCCGTCGCTGTGGACGTGTACGTGGTAGCCTCTGTTCCCGCTGAAGTTGGTGGTCAGATCTTCGATGGCTGCGCCGAAGTCCTGTATGAGTATGTCGAGGAGCTTCTGGGTCTCGTGTTTGGCTGCCTGGAGGCAATGCTCGCAGAGCCAGTTCTCGGTCTCGAACTGGGCCTTGCCGCACACGCATATCTCGGGGGGGTGGCCCGTGCCGTGGTTGTCGCAGTTCCTGCACCGCCACCTGTCATGCTCTTCCTGGCAGGGTAGGTGGAAGTGGTCGGCGTCTATGTCGAATACCAGGTCCGCGCCCCTCCACCCTTTCCGGGCCATGTCGGCGGTGGGGTCGTCGTAGTAGCCGCTGCTGTGGTAGCTGTGGGAGGGGGCGTTGGCTCTTAGGTAGCGTCGAAGCTCTTCAACGGTGTTAAAGCTTATGTGGCGGTACATGGTGCGTCCGTGAAAAGTGAGGAAGGCGAACTCTCTATGGGTCAGGTCTATGGGTGCTGGTATGGTTTCGCTGTTCCTGGAGTACCATTGCTTGAACTGTTCCTCGACGAACCCCGGGCTTCCCCAGTCTTCCATGCCTATTGAATAGTCTACGGGGGGTTTTAAAACAGGTTACTTCGTGGGGCGGGTGCAGTGGCGGCATTTCCCGCAAAAAGAGGGGTTGAAGAGAACTATGTTATCGTAGTATCTGCAGTAGTGGAGTCCCATGCTCTTGAGTGCCCGCTTTTTCTCCTCCGTGGGTTCCCGCATGCCGGTCTCTGTTATTGTTGGGCGGTGGTATTTGAGGATTCAGCTTCCCGCTGCTCTCTCTGTCGCTCCAGGCGGCGAACCTTTTTCCTGTAGTAGCTGAGGGGGTGGCTCACGGTCTCGCATATGCTGTCCATGTTGCGGCAGATGCCGTGGGTCCTGAGGGTGCTGCACGTGGGCGGCGTGTACTTGGTGCGGTGGCCCTTTAGGCCGGCGATGTGCTCTATCTGGTAGCGGGTGAGGCTCTCGTCGAAGTCGGTGACGCTGGTGTAGAGCTGCACCATCTGTTCGATGGGCATCCCCACGTTCACGAGGAAGGAGGTGAGTCCGAACCTCTCCATGTGGCTGGCGCGTCTCCCCGCGAGGAGCCCCTCCAGGCAGTACCTCATGCAGGGCGGGAAAGCCTCGTTTACGACCTCGTCGGGGAGCCGGCTGCCGCTCAGCCTCCCCCGGTTCTCCTCGAAGACCTTCTTCACGTCGTCGAGCCTCGCCTGCAGGGGCTCGGGGAGGGTGAAGCTGGAGGGCGTGGACACTCGTTCCCTTACCCACCGCTCCACCTCCACCTGCAGGAGCCTGGCCGCCTCTACGCCTGTGACGCAGACGAGGCCGTTCTCCATCTTCCTGTTCACGAGTTTCCATTTGGGTTCGTGGAATGAGGAGGCTGTTCTCAGGTAGTCGGGGAAGACAAGCTTGAGGGTGTGGGGTACGCCGTCGATGTTCTCGGGGTCGCGTCTGATGTCCCAGCCGAACTCGTCCACCGCTATCTGGGTGATCTTCTCCTCGTACTCTTCTTGGAGGAGGCTGTAGGAGCGGACGGCCTCTGCCAGGGCATAGCGGCGGTTGAGGAACTGTTCTCCGATTAGGGTGACGTACATGACGGCCACTGGGAAGCTCAGTATCTCCGTTAGGGGGTCTGCAAGTTTGGCCGATACGACGCCCTGGACTATCGCCTCTTTCACCCGCTCTGCCGCCCTGTCCAGGGTCTTGCCGTAGTTTGGGTCGGTGAGGTCGTCCAGCTGTAGGTCCAGCCCGTCCACCAGCTCCAGCCCCGCCTTGAGGAACGGGTACTTGGCGGCTTCCCTCTCCGACAGCATCAAGGGTACTGGCTCCGTGGCTCGTATTATCGTTTTGGTTGGCCTCCAGAGGCCGCGGCTTTATATAACCCTGTGACTTTGGCTTCTCCATGTCTCAGAAATACCAGTGCCAGGTCTGCGGTTACGTCTACGACCCGGATGAGGGTGACCCGGATAACGGTTACCCGGCGGGCACCGCCTTCGCGGACCTGCCGGACGAGTGGGAGTGCCCCCTATGCGGGGCGCCCAAATCAGAGTTCGAGCCCATCTAGGGCTCGCCTATTTCTTCAGCTGGTAGCTTATCCACCAGAAGCATCTGCCGTGGAATACGTCGTCTGGTGTGACGCCGTCTGCGTGTCGGCTGAACAGCTCGACTAGCTCATCGGCGGTGAAGTAGTTCTTGACGATGAGATGCTGGCTGCCGTCGTTGAGGGTCCTGAGCTTGTATGTGTTGGGGTCGCCGTCCTTGGTGACGAGTCTGCCGCCGACGCCCTCGATGTACGTGTTGTCGGCGATGAACACCCGGGCCCCTAGGGCCAGCACGCCGTGCATGTGCTCTATCCAGTCGTCCATGTCTTGTTTGGGGACGTGGCTGAGCCAGAATGTCGCCAAGGCGCCTGTAAAGGTGTTGGGCTGGAACTTCATGTCGTAGGCGTCCATGGTTCTGAACTCTGCGGGGCAGCCGTAGGTCTTGGACCGGGCTATCTCCAGGACTGTCTCGTTGATGTCTATGCCCGTTACGCGTTCCGCGGTCTCGCTGACGCGCTCCGTCCAGTACCCCGTGCCGCAGCCGATGTCTAGGACGTTTCGGCCTCTGAACGCTTGCTTCAGCTCCTCGCCGAGGCGGTTCTGCTCCTCCTGGCGGTTTGGGTCCCTCCACTCGTATATCTGCTCGTACTCCTTGGCGCGGTCCCTGTAGTACTTGACCATGTCGTCGGACATTGGGTGTAATTGGCTTGCTTGGGGGATTAATATCTTTCAGGGCGGTTGTTTGGAGCTGGTGGTTTTTATCTCTGTTTTCGTTGTGTCTTTGATTGTTTGGGGGTTAGTAGATTCCCGGTATGATTCTGTGCCGCACCTTTTCCATGTAGTCTAGGTAACGCTTGTTGTACCGCCGCACAAGCTCCTCCTCTTCCTTGGGCACATACACGACTATGACTGCCAGCGTGACCACGAGGAGCAGCCTGGTCTCGTAGAAGGGGAAAGCCAAGGCGAGGCCGACGGCGAAGGAGAGGAACCCTGAGTAGAAGGGGTGACGAACATACGCGTATGGGCCATGAGTGACGAGATCGCCCTCGTAATTTCTGGTCCAGAAGACGTACCAGTAGACGCAGACGGCTGCCCCGGTGACCGATAGTATGCCTCCGATGGCCTTGGCTATGAGGGGCAGTGAAGCCATTCTGTCACGATATTGTTTGAGCCGGGTTTAAAGACATTGCAGGGATGCCCGGCAGTTTCACTTGTCCCCGCCTTCAGACCGTTTGTAAACTTTTAATAAACGAAATACATTGACGGGACTGCCATGAGGGAGGAAACGTTCAACGCGGTGAAGGATCAGGCGGGGCCCTGCGGCATAGTCTGCGGCGCATGCGTGCTGGGCAACGGCACCATGGCGGAGACCGCGGCCAAGACCAAGAGCTACATCGAGGGCTACGGCATCAAGGAGTGGGCGCCCATGGTCCCGGGTGGGGCGGAGATAGACTGGGCCGAGACCGAGAAGACCCTGGAGTGGATGACCAAGTACGCCACTTGCCAGGGCTGCGAGAAGGGAGGCGGCCCCCCGGACTGCGCCATAAGGCTCTGCGCCAACGAGAGAGGCTTCCAGATGTGCAGCCATTGCGACGAGCTCGGCGACTGCGGCAAGTTCGACTGGCTCGGCGGCTACGGCGCCACGTTGAAGCAGACCCTGAGCCAGAACAAGGGTAAAACGAAGGAAGAGTACATAGCCGACGCGTTAAAGAGCCAATAAACACACCCAGACCCCCTTTTTATCACTGTTTTTAGAAGAAAACCCAATATATCGACCCACGTATTGTATCTATGATGGACGGTAGCCCGGCCAACTACGACGAGATCGTAGAGGCAGCCCTGGACATATTCCAGCAGTACGACACCTCGATCACGTTGAGGCAGCTATACTACCGTCTCGTCAGCAGGCTACTCATACCCAACACCATCAACAGCTACAAAAGGCTCAGCAGGATAATGGTGAAGGCCCGTGAACAGGGAGACGTCCCGCTGAACTGCCTGGAGGACCGGAGCAGGCGAGTGCTGGGCAGGGGCGACTACGGCTATGACTCGGCGGAGGAGTACCTGAAGAAGAAGATAACGACCCTTCAGGACAGCTGGAAGAGCTTCTCCATGCCCATGTGGGACGACCAGCCGAAGAACGTGATGATCAGCCTCGAGAAGGACGCCCTCAGCCGCATAGTCAGCAGGGAGGCCAACAGGTTCAGCGTGCGCACCTTCCCCACCCGGGGCTACCCGAGCTTCAGCTACGTACAGGAGATGTCCAGATACATTACGAACCAGCTCGGGGGCAAGCCCACGGTGGTGCTCTACTTCGGGGACTTCGACCCCAGCGGCATCGACATCGAGAGGGATCTATCCGAACGTCTCGAGAGGTACGGAGCGAAGGACTTCAAGGTTCGGAGGATCGCCCTCACGGCCGACCAGATAAAGAGGTACAGGCTGCCGCCGATGCCCGTGAAGATGAGCGACGCCCGGGCCGACGGCTTCCTGGAGGAGCACGGCGACAGAGCGGTGGAGCTCGACGCCCTAGACCCCAACCTGCTCCAGACCACGGTACGAAAGGCCGTCGTGAAGAACATAAACATGAGGAAGTGGAACGCTAGGCTCCGGGAGACCGAGGAGCTTCAGGATTGGATAAAAGACAAGCTGGACGACATAGAGAGGGCGCTGGACTCGGAGATCGACAGCCTAAGCTGAGACACTTTTTATACTTGTACATATAGTAGGCCACACTGCTTCTGTTACGTGGGCTCACACACATCTTCTTAAATCGCCTATGTCGGCTCATTTTCACCGGTAACTCGGTGGAGACACGTTGTTGAAAGCGATAGGGTTACGTAGAGGAATGACGGGGCTCGAGGTGGCCATAATCCTCGTCGCCTTCGTCATAACGGCCTCCGCCTTCGCCTACATGGTGCTCAGCGTGGGCTTCCTGACAGCCG